>BNJU01005043.1_pt1 | contig 61791 bp, 52 predicted proteins | sample 8539281 | NCBI WGS metagenome assembly BNJU01 (sample SAMD00202456, study PRJDB9452) | human saliva metagenome | isolation source: human saliva | place: Japan
TGTTAAAAACTACACGTACCTCTAATCCTTCTTGCAGTGCTCCCCAAATAGTAGCACCTGCCATATTTATTTCATCATCCTCATGAGGAACAATAATCATGACAGAATTGCCATGAAAAACTCTTTATAAGAAAAACTAGATGTAGTCATACATATATAACTCCCTATTTATATACTAACTAACATATGTAGCTGCAGTTTTATTATAGTTAAAATTCTCTTTTATCATATTTTTGTAACAAAACTACATATACAAAATTATGTTGGATATTTCTTACATTTAGGTCCCTTACATCGTTTGCATTTACCGCATCCGCGGTCGATAGTCCCAACACTGGCTGATTTCTCAGCACTAGTACTCTCCTGAGCCTTTTTATCGGCCTTACTATTCCATACGGAAACTATCGTTTCTACTTTTTCGGATCCATCCTTTTTAGATTTTTATCCTTTTTTCTTGTCTTTTTTTCTTATCTTTTTACTGAAAGTATCAGCCAAGAAGACTGTTTTTAACTTATCGTTTAAACCCTTAAGCTTCTTTTTCCGCTTTGTCTTTCTTTTCTTTAATTTATCTTCAGATTTTAGAATGTTTATCTTCCTTAGATTTTTATGTTTTTGTCCTTTTATCCTCTTTTAGACTTCTTGTCATCCTTAGATTTCTTGCCTTCTTTAGATTTCTTTTCGTCTTTGGATTTTTTGTGGTCTTTAGATTTTTTAGACTTTTCGTCAGTCCCATTGATACGCGCCCATTCATCATCTACGCGTTTCAATTGCTTTTTAAGAAGCTTTTTCCATCTTCTTATTGGCTTTATCGGAATCTAAGCCAGCTTTACCGAATAACAAAGCATTTACCGCTGTATACGGATCAATGGAGGATACATCATCGTCATCCTCATCGATATCATCAAATTCATCATCTACAGATTTACCTATATGAGATGTATCTTCATGCTTAGATACAATGCTATCTTTTTTAGTAGATGCATCCGTATTGTTAAGGGATATTTCAGTATTCTTAGATTTTGAAAAGCAACACAGCATTTTTCCGCATCAAATGGATTGTCTTCATCTAAGTGACGGACTTCTAAGCTTTTCCACGCCATCTAGTGGATTGACATCCATATGCTCTACAAGTGCTTCATCAAGGTCAGACATCTCATGTTTGGAGCTTTCACCAGAACCTGTAAAAAGACCGCCCATAGAATGTAATTCATTCAATTTAATATGGTTCATGCCCACTGTAGAATCGTGCTGTGCAGGAATATCGGATAATTGAACCTGTTCCATAGCGTACACGTCGTTATTATGACTAGCACCCTTACCAAGATACGATTTATCAGCAATGATGATATCATCTTGATCGTCGCCTAACACATTGCCAAATAAATCCTCTTCAAGAGAATCATAGGTATGTAACATGGACATCCGTTTTTGAACCTCTTCAATTTGATTCCATAAATCTACGAGAGAGGATGTGTAGTAAACGCGTTCCTTAACCTCTAAATAAGCTTGGTAAACGATAGCCAATTCAGACTCATTGAGTCCCTCTTCGGCACCGATTTCTTCTATCATTTGTTGGATCTGTTGATCTCGATCATAACGTTTAATTAAGGCCTTGCGAATACGTTCAATCAATGCTGTATCGATGATTTCCACGGGTACCTCCAGTCTTCAATACACTCAGCCCTATCCACTAACTTAGTGCATACGAATCAATGTATAGAACCATAAAAATAATTTGATTTTATAATCTCTAATATATTATTATATCAGAATTTATCTGCTTTTTCCTTAATAATCTAGGTGAAAGTCCCCTAAAATAAATTGACTGAATACACTAAAAATTCGTTCCTTTGCATCACGTTCTTCAAAGAAATCACTGCAATCAATGGGTTCTTCCTGTTCTAAACGGACATGGTTATTTAAGAAGTTTTTCTACCTCTTCATTGACGTAGTAGAAAAATAGCTTAATCTCCGCGGACGATGATACAGAGAATCGAAGATATTTCCTAAGACCCGCTTAATCGTATGAAGCGCAAAGGGATTAAAGAAAAACAACGATGCTGTCGATCGGCAATTCATAGAGCGCCGCATCACCATGCACAAAGCTTACACGATTGCGAGCAGCTGGGCTTTCACCATTAATAAGAGCCCTTTCATAGAGGCGTTCATCGTATTCGATGCCGATGGAGTGACAACCCGTTTGGTATGCCATAAAAATGCTGACACGACCCTTGCCACTGCCATAGTCGATGAGGGTATTTTTCTTGCGAATATGACCGCTATTTGCCAAGCGCTCTAGCACACAATAATCCGTCGGCTCGTAAGGATGATGCTCCGTATCAGACCGACTATCATCGCGGCCTGCTGTCTTTATTTGTAAAACCTGTTCCCATTCCTGTTCACTTGTCATAAATCTAATCCTATCATGAGGTCCAATTTATATGACCTAATAATTAATACTAATCTTAATTTATATACATACTATACCCTTATTAGAGCCATATTTACAAATTAAAGGCAATCATATATTATATTAATCAAGGAAATCAATAGTTATAACATTTTTAATGCATTCAAATGGAAAATAGGGTGGCAGCCCTGCTTTTTCTGTGCTAGTTACTGACGGAAATATCTATCTAGCCATTTTGCAAATGTAGTTGACACAAAGAAAAAGCACCCTATTAGGTGCTTTTCTTATATCTAAACATTTATTGATGCTAATATGGTATACTAAAGAGTAACATTTCTATTTTCTCATGTGCAGAATATAAAAGGAGTATCTATTTACATGGACAGTGATCTGACCTTAGATTTTATAATTATCATCGTATTAATCATCGCGAATGGCTTATTCTCTATGACGGAATTGGCCATCGTCAATGCGAAGAAACGAAAATTAGAGGAAATGGCCGAAGCGGGCAACGAGCGTGCTAAAAAAGCCTTTGAATTAGCAGAAAATCCAAACGAGATGTTCTCTACTATTCAAATTGGTATTACCCTTGTTGGTATCTTTAACTGGTTTTGTATTCTGGTGCTACCTTTCTGGTCCGTTAGAGGATATCTTAGTGGCAAGCATTCCAACATCGAGCCCTATGCTGCATCTATTAGCTCCTTCCTCATCGTTGCTATCATCACCTATTTATCCCTCGTTATTGGCGAGCTTGTGCCGAAACGTTTGGCTTTAAATAGTCCTGAAAGCATTGCTGTTGTAGTATCTAAACCGATTTACTGGTTATCTGTAGCATTAAAACCTATCGTTAGCTTCCTCGGTGTTTCCACAGAATTCCTTTTAAAATTACTAGGCGTTACTGTGAAAGAAGAGGCGCCTGTTACAGAGTCTGAAATCAACAAAATGCTCACCGAAGGCGTTGCCATGGGTGCTTACGAAGAAGAGGAACCTATCCTCGTAGAAAATATCTTCCACTTGGCAGATATGAACGCTGGTGACATCATGACACCTCGTACGCAGCTCAAATGGATTGACCTTAACGGTACAGAGGACGAAATCATGGAAGTCCTCAAAAACGCCAACCATTACCGCATTCCTGTAGGTACCGATTCCTTGGACGAATTAAAAGGTCTCGTTACCGTATCTGATGTATTAGTTCAAATCATGCAACGTCCTAGCGAACGATCCATTCATGATATTATTGAATCTTGTTTGAAAGAACCATTACTCATTCCAGAATCCATTACACTCATGAAATTATTGAACGTACTCCGTACAGAAGGCGTTCATGAAACCATCGTTCTCGACGAATACGGTGGTTTCAGTGGTCTTGTAACCTTACATGACATCATGGAAGAAATCGTAGGTCTCATGCCTTCTGGTGAAGAAGAAATCAAGGAAGAAGAAAACAAAAATCGTTGAACGCGAAGATGGTTCCTGAAAGCTTGTAGATGGCCTTCTCGACGTAGACGAATTTAAAGAATTCTTCCATATCGATCAAGAGCTACCAGGCGAAGAAAAAGACTTATACAAAACAATGGGCGGTCTCTTAAACGTGCTCTTTGGTCGCATTCCTAAAGAATTAGACAAAGCCAAATGGAATGGCTATACCTTTGAAGTTGTAGATATGGATAATACCCGTATCGATAAGATTCTTGTAACCTATGAAGAACCTATCGTAGTACAAGAAACAGAAGAAAAAGATTAATAGTTAATAGTTAATAGTAACTAGTTACTAGTTAAAGTTACTAGCTCATAAATATGAGATTCGTAAAGTTTATAAAGAGTGAGTTCTCCTATGGAGGACTCACTTTTTATATTCCTTAATCAATATTAACAAATAGTCTATTTCTACAAATACATAGCTTTCAATATATTAAAAATCATCAAAAACTAAGAAATATATAAATAATTCTTTTATTTTACTCATATAGGCTAGTCGTTTACATATAAATATAGTATTATTAAATTGTATAAAATATATAATCAGACCTAATAGAGCTATTAATTACTATAATTTTAATGGCTAATTTAGACTACATCTCATAATATGGAGTCCTATGAATGCTATATCTATGTAGTTGTGTGTCATAGGACTTATGTGTGGTATAAAGGAGAGATTCTATGAATCAAAAAGTCATAGCAACCATAGGAGCCCTTTTAATAGGAACTGCTATAATCAGTGGTTGCGGATCTGAAAAGCAATCTGAGGATACTAGCCTCAAGGTGCGCACCATCACTATCGGTGAAGAATCTGGTACTACTAGTGCTGGCTATGCAGGCACTATCCATAATCAAAACAGAAACAAACTTAGCCTTTCAAATTGGGGGTCGCGTCATCAACAAATTTGTCAATGTCGGTGATACTGTACAAGCAGGCCAAGTAATTGCCCAAATCAATGGTTCAGATACATCAGCTCAAGTACAAAATGCTGAGGGTGCTGTGAAAGCTGCTCAATCGGCCTATGAATTAGCAGAAACCAATGCGAAACGATATCGCGAGCTCTATGCTCAACAAGCGATTAGTAAGTTGCAATTAGACCAAGCAGAAAACCAATTGAATGCCACATCTGCTCAATTACAACAAGCACAGGCCAGCCTCAACTTGAGTAGCAATCAAAATAGCTATACTAATTTGACGGCTCCTGATACAGGTATTATTACTGCTTTCAATATTGAAGCAGGCCAAGTCGTAGCAGCCGGTCAAAGCGTTGGCACCTTAGCGGCCGGTCACGACCCAGAAGCAGTCATTGCCCTTCCCGAACAAGAAATGACCAAGATTCATGTAGGTAGTCCTGCCAATATTACATTCTGGGCTCTACCTGATATAACCGTGCAAGGTGTGGTGCGAGAAATTTCACCGGTTCCTGACCCTGTGGCCAGAACATATACGGTAAAAATTGCATTACAAAATCCACCTAAAGAGGTACAACTAGGCATGACGATTAATGCTAATCTATCTACTACAGATAGCACCAATATTTCTATTCCATTGACGGCTCTTGTGAAAGACTCTAACGGCAATAATGCAGTGTATATAATCCGAGATAAGAAGGCTCATCTCGTTCCTATTAAGACCGGTGAGTTCGGTAAGAACTCCGTCATCGTTACATCTGGTTTAGCTAAGGGCGACATTGTCATCACTGCAGGTACCCAACAATTACAAGAAGGGACGGCGGTTAGTCAATGAAACAATTTAACTTAGCCGAATGGGCCCTCAAACATAAGTCCATTATCTAATACTTCATGGCTGTGCTCCTCACCTTTGGTATCTTCTCATACAACCATATGGGTCGTATGGAAGACCCAGACTTTACGATGCGCACCATGGTGGTCGGCGTTGCTTGGCCAGGGGCTTCCCCACAAGAAATGTTTCGGATCGAGTAACAGACAAATTAGAAGAAAAACTACGCGACCTACCTGGCGTGGATTATACAAAATCTTTCACAGATGGCAGCAAATCAGTTATTTATATTAATCTGAAAGAAAATCACCATCTGATAAAAATCCGTCCCGCTTGGGAAGAAGCGCGGAACATGATTAACGACGAATGGAAATCTCTCCCACAAGGCGTTCAAGGGCCGACTATCAACGATAGATTCGATGATGTATACGGCATTATCTACGCCATTAGTGGAGATGAATTCTCATATGAAGAAAAGCGTCAACAAGCGGAAGACTTAAAACGTCAGCTTTTATCTGTTCCAAACGTTAAAAAAATCAGCCTTATTGGGGTTCAACAACAAACCCTTAATGTAACAATTAATAAGGATAAATTAGCATCCTATAAAATCAGTACACAACAGCTGTTAACAGCTATCAAACAGCAAAGTATGATGGTACCAGCTGGTATGATTACAACGGATACAAATAATGTATATCTTCGAGTAAACGGTCTATTTGATAGCCCTCAAGCCGTACAAGATATGCCTATTCGCATCAACAATCAAACCTTGCGCCTTGGCGACATGGCTGATGTAACCATGACCTACCAAGATCCTAGTGATCCTCAATTCTACTATGAAGGCAAGCCAGCTATAGGTATTGCTATCTCCATGGATGCAGGTGGCAATAATGTGGAATTTGGTGAAGCTATCGATAAAAAGCTAGCAGAATTGAAGAAAACCATACCTGCAGGCCTTGAACTCGATCAAGTATCTAATCAGCCACATATTGTTAAGGAATCCATCGGCGATTTCTCTCAATCTCTATTTGAAGCCATCGCCATCGTAGTGCTCGTAAGCTTTGCATCCCTTGGCTTGCGAACAGGTGTGGTTGTGGCCCTCACCATTCCAGTTGTTGTGTCTACGACGTTCATTTTGATGTATGAAGCAGGCATTTACTTGCATAAGGTTAGCCTTGGTGCTCTTATCTTGTCGCTAGGCCTTCTCGTGACGATGCCATTATCGTTGTAGAAATGATGAGCGTTAAGCTCGAAGAAGGTTGGGGTCACTTTAGATCTGCTACCTTCGCTTACCAATCAACAGCCTTCCCTATGCTATCTGGTACGCTCATTACCTGTGCTGGCTTCTTACCATTAGCACTAGCTCAAGGGATGGTAGCAGAGTTTACGAAATCTCTATCCATCGTTGTATTTATGGCTCTCATCCTATCTTGGTTTGCCTCTGTTCTCGTCAGCCCTGTTCTCGGCTATAAAATCATTGAAAACAAGGCTCCAAAACCTGAATCAGAATGGACCAAACGAGACCGTATCATGCACAATCTCAGTGTTACATTCTATGATAAATTTGAAAGACTGTTACATTGGGCTTTAGGACATCATAAGGTAGTATTACTCATCACCTTAGGTGCCTTTGTGTTATCCCTACTTTCACTACCATTGATCAAGCAGGAATTTTTCCCATCATCAACGCGTAATGAAATCATCGTATCCATGCAATTTCCTCAAAGTTCATCCATTGAATACACTGCAAATCAAGCAAAAATCATCGATGAACATTTACAAGGTAACGAACACATTTCGACCTTTACATCCTATATAGGACAAGGTTCTCCGCGTTTCGTTCTCACCTTGGAACCTGAGTTGCAACGAAATAACTTCTTACAGTACGTTATCGTTACAAAATCCTTAGAGGATCGAGATAAACTATATGATGAATTAACCTTATTTAAATGAAGAATTCCTTCAGCCCTCGTAAATGCTCAATTTGTACAAATTGGCTCACCATCTAAATATCCAGTGATGCTCGCGTAGCAGGTCCTGATCAAAAGGTGGTAAAAGACATTGCGAACCAAGTAAAAAGCAAAATGCAAGGTGACAAGGATTTACAGAATATAGCCTTTGACTGGCCAGATACGGAACCTGTAGCTAACATTCATATCGATCCTAACAAGGCTCGCCTACTCGGCATCGATAGCTATGCGGTATCCTCACACTTGCAAAGTTTATTATCTGGCACTAAATCTGAGGGAATACTATGAAGGTAATCAAACAATTCCTGTTACATTCCGTTTAGAGATAATGAGCAACATAACTTAAGTGCTCTCATCCTCCTTACCGATTCAAACAGGCAATGGTTCCTACGTACCGCTTAGCCAAATTGCAACCATCACCATGACGCAAGAGGATGGTATCATCTGGCATCGCAACATGATGCCAACTATCAGCATTCACGCCAATGTAAAAGCTGGTGTTTTAGGCAATGCGAAAACAAAAGAGGTTTATAAACCTTACAAGACATTCACGATTCCTTGCCTACAGGCTATACCATTGAACTTGATGGAGCCGCTGAAAAGAGCGTCACAGCTGTACAAAAATCTAGTAACACCAATGCCAATTATGCTTTTTGCGATCATGACAATCCTCATGTTCCAATTGAAGCGTATTGCCCTTATGTTCATGGCTTTACTCACAGCACCTCTCGGATTAATCGGTGTCGTATTGGCTCTGAATATTACGAGAACACCATTAGGCTTTATGGCTATTCTAGGTATCATCGCCCTTTCGGGTATGATCATCCGTAACTCCATTATCTTGTTAGACCAAATTGAAATCCACAAAGCAGAAGGACAAAAACCACTTGAAGCGATTATCAACTCCGCTACACTTCGTTTCCGCCCTATCATGCTCACCGCTATCGCAGCGATTTTGAGCATGATTCCTCTTATGGGATCTGTATTCTGAGCCCACTTGCCATCGCCTTTAGCGGTGGCCTACTAGTGGCAACAGTTCTAACGCTTATCGTATTACCAGTCATGTATGCAAGCTGGTACAAGATAAAATAGGTACAATCGCCCAATAAAAGCTACGATTCATTAGTACCTTTATTTTCTAAATAAAAATCCCTAATCTTTGTAAAAGCTATATCGCTTTATACATTGATTAGGGATTTCTTTATAAATAGTAACATAAAAACAGCAGGGACTAAAAGCCTGCTGTTTTTAGTCTCAAAATACATTGCAACTTACTTATTTCCTTAGGATTATATTAACAGTTATATCTAACGTAGTCTCACCATCTATTAAACTACTACAGCTGTACCATTGCATGTAATCATGAGCATGCTGTTTGTGCACCTACTGTGCTGTATTGGAAGGATACGCCAATAATAGCATTAGCACCCATTTTAGAAGCTCGTTGAGACATTTCATCAAGAGCTGCTTGACGGGCACTCATCAAAGAATCTTCATAGCTGCCACTACGACCACCAACAATGTCGTGAATGCCAGACATAAAGTCTTTCACAAAAGTTACGACCTTCTACTACTTCACCAAATACAATACCTTTTGTACTCTTGTACAGGTTTGTTTTTCAATATGCATAGTTGTAGTAATAATCATAATTGTATCCTCTCTAATTGACTACAATACATTTTGATTTATTATATCAAGGCTTTCACAGAAATACAATTACATATTATTTTAACCATATAATTATATGCATATAGGACCTAATAAAATCCTACTAATTAAATCCTAGATTATTGCTATATTTAATTATTATTACAGACCTGTTCACTACATTCATAATGAACAGGTCTAATTATATGTTTTTATCTGATCAAAATCGCGATCTAGGTTAACTTCTTTCAATGGAACAAGTTTTGTTTTCTTGATGTATTTGTAACCTCAAGTATATCGTGAAGAAGATTGGCAATCCGATGTACGCAACGGATACGCCATACCAGTCGATTGTATCGCCTGTGAAAGCGGGAGAAGTTTTGACCAGCAATGATGATGACGCAAAGAATAAAACGCCAAGATTGGACCTACTGGGAATAACCACGCTTTGTAAGGCAATTCACTAAGATCTCTGCCTTGTGCAATGAAGGCACGGCGGAAGCGATAGTGAGAAACAGCGATACCAACCCATGCGATGAAACCGCATAGACCAGAGATATTAACAATCCATGTATATGCAGTACCTTCGCCGATGAAGCTTGTAAGGAATGCAAATAAACCGATTGCTGTAGTTAAGATTAACGCTGGCACTGGAACACCACGTTTATTAAGCTTACCAAAGATTTTTGGTGCTTGTCCTTCTTTAGCAAGTGCATACAGCATACGTGTAGAAGAATAGAGACCAGAGTTACCAGCACTGAGTACTGCCGTTAAGATGATAGCATTGATAAAGCTAGCAGCAAAGGCAAAACCAAAGCGGTCGAATACGAGTGTAAATGGAGAAATAGATACATTCTCTACACTAGAATTCAATAGGTTTGGATCAGTGTACGGAATTAAGAAACCGATAACTATGAAAGCACCGATATAGAACAATAGAATACGCCAGAAGATTGTATTAATCGCTTTTGGCACGTTCTTTTCAGGGTCTTCTGCTTCACCAGCGGCTACGCCGATAAGCTCAGTACCTTGGAAGGAGAAACCAGCCACCATGAAGATAGCGAGGATAGATTCCCAACCACCACGAATGGTGCTTCTACTGTCCAGTTCGCAAATCCTGGAGATGTGCCTCCAATGCCAAAGATAAGCATAAAGCCACAGAATAGGAATACGAATACAGTAATAACCTTGATGCTAGAGAATACATATTCACTTTCACCAAAGGAACGAGTGGATAAATAGTTCAAGCCGAATAAAACGAGCAAGAACAGAGCAGACCATACAATGGCAGGCACATCAGGGAACCAATATTTCATGATGAGTGCCCCTGCTAAAACTTCAGCAGCCAATGTAATAGCCCAGTTAAACCAGTAGTTCCAACCTAAAGCAAAACCAAAGGCCGGGTCTACATAGCGTTTTGCATAAGTCCCGAAGGAACCAGGAATCGGTAAGTACGTCGCCATTTCACCAAGAGATGTCATGAGGAAGTACACCATGATACCGATGAGACCGTAAGCTACAAGAGCACCACCAGGGCCTGCTGTACTTAATACTTCACCACCAGCTACGAATAAGCCGGTACCAATAGCGCCACCTAAAGCGATCATATTCATATGACGCGCCTTTAGGGAACGTTTTAAATGTTGATCTTTATTAGAGGTAAACTCTACGTTATTATTTTGATTTTCAGCCATGGTTCACCTCTTATAAATCTAAATTACGCACATATTTTGCGTTATCTTCAATAAATTTACGACGAGGTTCTACCTTATCGCCCATGAGAACGGTAAAGATTTTGTCAGCTTCGATGGAATCCTCTAAGCTAACTTGTAAAATCGTACGGTTTTCAGGGTTCATTGTAGTTTCCCATAATTGTTCAGGATTCATTTCACCTAAACCTTTGTAACGTTGAATTGTAATACCATCACGGCCTACTTCATCAAGTTTAGCTGTAAGCTCTGCATCAGAGTATACATACCAGTGAGATTTGCCTCTTCTGATTTGGTACAGGTGGTTGCACGTAACATGACCTTCCTCTACCAATGGTTTCACTATAGCGGTGAAGAATGTTAATAACAAGGTACGGATATGAGCACCGTCAACGTCTGCATCTGTCACGATAATAATCTTGTTATCAACGAGACTTTTTGTACATCGAATTCTTCCACCACGAGTACCGAAAGCGGTAATCATGGAACGAATTTCGTTATTCGCTAAAATCTTATCAAGACGCGCTTTTTCTACGTTAAGGATCTTACCACGCAATGGCAAAATCGCTTGATAACGACGGTCACGACCTTGTTTTGCAGAACCGCCCGCAGAATCACCTTCGACTAGATAAATTTCAGTCATAGATGTATCTTTTTCAGAGCAATCTGCCAATTTACCAGGAAGGCTAGATACTTCTAACGCATTTTTACGGCGAGTTAAGTCGCGGGCTTTACGAGCGGCCTCACGAGCACGGCTTGCCATTGTTGCTTTTTCGATGATTTTTCGCATCTTGAGGATGTTCTTCGAAGAATGTTCTGAAGACCTTCAGATACGATAACATCTGTCATACCTTTAACTCGCTATTGCCAAGTAGTTTTGTTTGGCCTTCAAATTGAGGTTCCAATACTTACAGATACAACAGCTGTCAAACCTTCACGTACGTCTTCACCGGAAAGGTTGGACTCATTTTTCCTCGATCAATCCAGATTTACGGCCGTAATCATTGAGGGTACGAGTCAAGGCAGCACGGAAACCAGAAAGGTGAGTACCACCGTCAATGGTATTGATGTTATTTTACGAAGGACAACAAGTTTTCGCTGCAGCTATCGTTATATTGCAATACTGCCGTCTACAACTACGTCGTCTTTTTGTACTTTCATATCAAATTGCAGTTGGATTTACTACTTCTTTTATTTTCGTTCAAGAAGGTAATGAAAGAACTCCAAACCACCTTCGTAGTGGAAGCTCAACACGAGGCTCCTTCTGGCGCAAATCGCTCAATGTAATGCGTAGACCTTTATTAAGGAAATGCCAAATTCTTGTAAACGAATTTTCAATGTATCAAAGTTGAATACAGTAGTTTCAAAGATTTCAGCATCTGGCTTGAAGATAACAGTAGTACCAGTACCTTCTGCTTTTACCGATTTCGTAACTCAGAAGTTTTATGACCACGAGAAAAGGAAATCTCTGAACGATACCATTTTGAGCTACTTGAACCTTTCAGTCCATTCACTCAACGCATTTACTACGGAAATACCTACGCCGTGAAGACCACCAGATAACCTTGTAGCCGCCACCGCCAAATTTACCGCCAGCATGCAATTTTTGTTAATACTAACTCTACCGCAGACATACCGGGATTCATGCATCCCTGTAGGGATACTCGACCATCATCGACAACAGTAATACTGTTATCTTTATTAATGGATACTTCGATATGTGTGGCGTAACCTGCGAGCGCTTGTCAACAGAGTTATCTACTACTCATCAAACGAGGTGATGTAAAACCGCGAATGGACGTACTACCAATGTACATGCCCAGGGCGTTTTACGCACGCGTCAAGACCCTCGAGAACCTGTAGCCCTGAGCTATAATTTTTCTTTGAGGCATGAAACAAACTCCTCCAACAATCTATCACACTGTACTGGATTGAAATTTGGTACAACACATGTACGAATAAATCTTATCTCTTTATTACTAGCATAAACTCATCAATTCGTCTCATTAAAGTCTTAATACTAACACCAGATCCATAAACGCAATCATCAGTGACCACATAGGTCTCGATCTGCTCCTCTGGTACCATGGCGATATACTCTAAGCTCTCATAGTGATGAATAGGACTTTTTATGGGATTTTCCCCTTCGGCGTGCACCATGGTAATGATGGATTCGATAGGACTGGAAACGGGTATCCCCCATATGAACGTACATAGGAATGCCTCCTCACTTTTTCTAATGTCCCATTTAATGAATCGATTTTCCGCTGTTCCTCTTCAGCAAGGAACTTGAGATCGATATTTGTTGCAAATTAATAACTGTGCTGGTCCGTTACTCATCAGGCTTTATGAGTGATGAGTATAGCCACTATACATATGACGGCGATTAATGGACCCTTTATACATTTTTATCTAATAAAAGTATATAGATTCCCGCATGGCTTCTGCAAAGTCTGGGAAGGTACATTGTATAAATTGCTGACAGTCGCTGTATTTAAAGTACGGATACTTTCTAATAACTGCCTTAATGTCCTTAATATGAGCTCGATGCAATTCATATTCACAGGTCGGACAGATTTCTTTTTAGATTCCATGATGCCACATCGACCACAACGAGTGATAACCATGCTGCTCTAATAGATTTTCCGCTTTCGAGCCGTAATTTGTACTTTTCTGAAAGCAGCTCGTAATTCTTCGTTATCTGTCTTCTCTAACGATTTATCGATGGCTTCTACATCTTCTTTTGAAAGCACGATATCTCCAAAGTTAATCCGTTTTGTAATAATCTGTTCATCAGGTAATGAAATAGATGTATCAGTATTTACTTTCACATAGCTCTGACGTTTTCATAATAAAGCGAATATCTGTGATGACATCTTGATGGTAATATTTGTTTATCGCCCTCGATGATACGCCGTTTTTGCATCTGTAATTCCTGCATCCACATAGAATTATCTGCACCAATCACCATATCTGGAGGCTTAATAGACACAATTTTTGTATGCTCTGCAATGACATCGCCCACTACATCACGCCACTTGTGAACGAGGGTATTTAATTTATATTGTTCCAGTAAATTCAGTTTTGATAAGGCCTTTGGTAAACAGCATCAGGCTGTCCATACTGAACCTTTTCCTTCACAAGAAATAAACTTGAACTGATTTCAAATCTAAAATCATGAATGTCCTGTAGTAGTAATAAATGTTGAATACGTTTATGAATAAACTGCAATAAATTGCCTCGTCTCGATTCATCAAGTTCGCTCAATACATCGTCTAGTAGCAGAACTGGATATCCCCAACCTCGGACTTGATAAACTCAAGCTCACTCAACTTTAAAGATGATACAGCCGTTCGTTGCTGCCCTGGGATCCAAATTCTTTCAAATCCATCGCATCGGAAAAGAATCGTAAATCATCGCGATGAGGACCTACGCGGTGGTCATCCGATGACGATCCTGCGGCAACGCTGTCTTTAATGCTCGTCAAAGCCTTCCTTTGTAAATTCTGATGATCCATTATCCATATAGGCTGTTCATAACCAATGGTCAAATTCTCGAGGCCACCCGTCAATTTGCGGTTCATCAAATCGATGAGAAGATTGATTTTCTTTAAGCTTTTCTAATCGTTTCTTTACGATAAAACTCGCCATATCGGCTAGCTGTACAAATCCCATTCTTCAAGAGGAATGTTCTGCTTTACCTCTATATTCTTTACATCGCATTCGCGCTGCTGTAATAACCGATTATACTGCATCAGCTGATGATACAGGTGCACTCGTCTGGAGATTTCCATATCGAGAAAAATCGTCTGCATCCTGACGGCGTTCCTTTGATGAGCTGTAAATCTTCAGGACAGAAGATAACTGTATGTTAATGTACCAATCAATTCCTTTTTGAGATATTTTAGTATCGTTTAAACGAATATCCTTAGGGACCTTGACGGAATAACTTAATATTTACCTTTTGAGGTGTATCCTTTTTCTCGAACTTAACGACAATGCCTGCTTCCTCAGCATTGAACATGAGCATATCCGATGCTATCGTTGGTCCGATGGCTTTTACCAATGGTCACCACATAAATCGATTCGAGGATATTAGTCTTACCAGCCCCATTGGTGCCCGTGCAAACGATAATCTCCGGATTAAAACTGAATCGTTACATCCTTGTAATTACGAACTGGAATAATTGCAGTGATCAATTCTCACCGATTATGCCTCCTCTGAGTAATTACGATTCGCATCGAGACCTTTCGCAAGAAATCACGTCCCCAACGCGGCATTTTCTTGCGCTTTTTCGTCACAGCTGACCATTCAAAGCAAGGATGCCTTCATCGATAAGGATTTAATTTGACCACCGTTTCGATGATGCCTTCTAACTCCAACAACTGATCAATTTGAATGTACTCCCGTATGAATGGGTACCTGCTGTTGCTCTTTCACAACGTCCTCCCATAGTGGACAATTCATAACTATAGGAATTAGGTAACGATGACTTTTAATCATCATTACTAATAAAGATATGTGTAATATTCAGTAAAATATACAACGTATAATATTTTCTAAAAAACAATCCTATTTAGATCATCGTTCATGCACGAACTGGTGTTACTACGTATCATAGTTCGGATTATTATCTATGGCAGATAACAACTGGACCATTTTGTTTTTAAGAACAAGTGGATATTGTCGCTCTGCATGGCGCAAGATATCAGAGATATAACGACCATTGAAGGAGATTGTGAAAGGTGTGCCTTTAAATCAACAGCTACGTCTTCTTTGCCATACTCGATTTTCACTATTTTGAGTAGACAATGTTACATTACTTTCAGCCCAATCATAACGAATTACGTTATAGCTGATGTCTTTAGCTAATAAGGATACGCGATCAACAGCACCAGCGAATTCGCGGCGATCGATAACAGCGCTCAGAGTCAATTCGGGAAGGAATAACCTTTTTCATATTCTGGGTACGTTCCTTCAATCAAGCGAGAAATGATGTAAATCGATTCAAAGTTGAAACACGATTTGTGGCGATTCCAAATGAGTGTTGATCATTGCTGGATTATCTGTTGGTAATAAACGAGATACTTCAGCTAACGTTTTTGTTGGAATGATAGCGCGCATTGGCGTAGTTGCTGGTTCATCAATGGTAATTTTCTTAACAGCCATACGGTGTGTATCAGTAGCAACCATAGTGACTTCGTTTTCTTTTGATTTCAAGAAGAGCACCAGTAAATACAGGACGATCTTTCGTCTGTTGCAGCTGTATAGTTTGTTAAATCGATGAGTTCTTTCTACGCTAAAGCTATCGATGTTTATACGATCTTGGTCGTGAATTTGTTCAACCAAGGAGAAATCATCTGGATGTAATGTTACGAGGTTAAATTCAGAAGAACCGGATGTGATTGTTAAAGAATTTCCGTCCTCTGGTTTGTAAAGTTCGATAGTATCGCCAGGCAATTTGCGGATTAACTCTTGAAATAACGGGAACCTACTACTAATGTGCCAGGTTCTTTAATGTCGCCGTCGATGGTTAAAAACAGAATACCGAGTTCAAAGTCGTTACCTTGCAATTCTACTTGACCATTTTTGTTGTCATGTAGATAGCGCCTGTAAGTTGGAACTTGTTTTATTTTGAGATACCTTTGCATACGTTGATTGCTTTTTGAGATTTGCTTTTTGGGAATGTAATATGCATATATAACTCCTTTATGATTTCTATATTTTCATATATTGTAGAAGCTCTAATAATTACTTATCTTATTTGTAATATTCTATGTTTGCTATCGTAGATGCTCTATAGATATTCTACGATGTATCTGTTTCTACTGGTTTTGATTGTTTGTTAGTTTTAGTAGTAGTATAGTAGGGGCCTGCTTATATGTGTAAAAGTGAATTGGCTCTACTAACTGTGCACTCTCGGTTGTGTATAACTATGTTGATAGTTTTGTAATCACTTATCCACATACTCACATGAGTACGGTTTTAGGATATCCACAGAGTTAGCACTAACATATCCACAGAGTTATCCACAGGTTGTTAATTTCTGTTTTAATTTCAGAAATCATGTTCTCTAGTTTCTTCGTTTTGTTCAATTTCCTTCGTAATTTTATCGTACGCATGGAGAATTGTCGTATGGTCACGAGAGAGAGCTGCTGCGATTTGCGGATAACTTTCATCGATCATATCACGGCATAGACGATGGCGATTTGCCGTGGAATGCGAACCGGTGCCTTACGCTTCTTGCCGAGCAAGTCTTGCTTTTTAATATTGAAATAAGAACTTACAAAAATTTTGGATGCTTTCCATAGTGACCATGTTCACCTCTTCGGTATATGAACGAGGCCAGCTAAAGGCTTTGTTTAGTGTATTCTAGGTCGATAGATTCAAGACGTCGATCGATGGATGAGTGCCGATTAATTTTTGAAAGCTCTTGCAACACGCGGACGTTTTCTACCAAATTGTAACGCCACGTAGTTGATGGAGGTCGTTATCGATGCGGATAATGCGATTTTTTCTTATATTCTCGTTCCAGCAGATATCAAAGATGGCGATGCGTGTTTCTAAATCTCGATTTTCCATGGTGGCAATGTAGCCAGCTTGGAAACGAGAACGAAGACGGTCTTCGAATTGCTCATATCGTTTGGCATCGTATCAGAGGTAGGACGATTTGCTTGTTGTTATTTAATAACTCATTGAACGTATTAAATAGTCCAGCTTCGCACTTTTCACGACTTTCACAGGAACGAATATCGTCAATCATGAGTGACGTCGATATTGCGGAACGTGTTGCGGAATAATTTAGCATGGTTGCTAATGTTTCGACGAAAAATGTTCATAAAGTTTTCAGCCGTAATGGACATAACCTTCATGTGTGGATGATTTTCCTGATGGCATTGCCGATAGCGTGCATCAAATGCGTTTCTACCCTAGACCTGATGGACCATAGATAAAGAGCGGATTATAGTCGCCGCCTGGGAACCAGCTTTCACATTTTTGAGCCGCTCCAAATGGAATGCGATTCGTGCTGCCTGTTACATGAATTATCAAAACGGTACGCTGGATTGAGATTAGATAAGGATAAATCCACAGGTACATTATCAGATTGTAATGTAGGTGTTGTAGTTTTCAACTTGTTTTATTAGTCGCTACCATTGGCTCATCTGAATATTCACAGGAGCTGGTGTGCATGTCGATATAGACAGGCTCTGATACACCCGGTGTAGAATTCATCTTGTTGAGCTTTTTTCCTCCACCACAGGCGGTAAAGGCATCGGTGGAGCCACTACAGGTGCATCATCGATGAGACTTTCATCAGCAAAGGTAGTATCACACTCTCTTGATTGAAAATCGAATAACACCCATATCTCTCGATGGGAACCTATAACGCAGTAATAGCATCCTGCAAAGCCTTGCGTCGATCTGTGGCTGCGATCATCAAGTTTTTAACGAATGTTTGCATGACCCCATATGCATCGAATGACCGTGCGAGACATGGGAATCAACGATGACGTGACGCGCAAGCACAACGCGTCAGGCAAATGTTGCAGTGTTCTTTTTCGCCTCTGCAATATATGTTCTACATATTATTCAAATCAAATGATTGCATGACGTCTCTTGTATATAACTATTGCGATAAATGTGTATAACTTTAGAAATAATGTGTATAACTCTTGTGAAAGTGTGGAAAAACCTGTTATTCCTGTGAATAACCTGTGCACAACCTGTGAATAAGTGAAAATAAAAATTCTCTCTAACCAGATAATAACTGACTTTTATAGCTACACAGGTCAAAGAGAAAAATGTGGATAACCTCGAAAGTTATCCATCAAAAACTTATAAAAATATATACTCCTACTTCTGCTATGATTGTACCAAAATCATTAAGTTTTGTCATTTCATTCTGTGGATAACTTTTATTATCTGAAGAAACTGTTTTAACTCGTAATTATTCATATGTTCATCAATTACTCTGGGGAACTGAAAACTACTCTATGAAATTACAATTTGTATATGACCATTTTGTGACTAAGTACGATGATTGATAAACAGTTTTTATCCATCGACGCGTAATTTGTCGATACTCAGAAGAATTAGCTTTTCGCCCTCCATCCTAGAATAATTATGTATCAACTTTCTATACAACAACTAGATAACATGTTAATAGATATACTGTGAGACAAAGTCATCTAGACACTGTCCAATCATCGTTATCTAAACACAACTTGTTCAAAATGAAATTGTGGGAGATGAGTCAGATGAAAAGGCGAGAAATCTACTTACATCTCCTTCTCCTATCATCGAGATCAAAAGGTAAATTTGTCTTATATAAAAGATTAGAAATGTGAGTTCTGCAGTTGCTGTAAATTGATGTTACGTTTACATCGTGTAGTGGTGTAAGTTGACATTAGGATTTATTAGGAGGAATATAGGGTCCTTTGAGCGACTTTTACGCGTCGTATGGAGCGATGAAGGAGCCTCTTTGGAAACGTAACATCAATTTCTCCCTTTCCCTTCAAGAGGTTAAAAGGTAAGATTTGTTAAATCTAGATTCAGCATTCTGAAAGACTTTATTGATTTGCTATAAAACTGATACTACTTTTTATACCGGTGGTGGTGTTATAGTAGTCATTAGAATGTGTTAGGAGCAGGAATAGATGTGGATTTTTGACCGACTACGTGTCGTATGAGGGAGGAGAACCACACTCATTCCTCTCATAAAAGTAGTATCTGCTTTAAGTTCAATCGGATTTAAGCTAAAATCTATATAAAAGTCTTTCAGAATAGCAAAAGATAGACAACATGTTGACGTTTAACTCTATCTCGTCAGCATGGGCATAAGTACACACAAATGACGAGGAGGTGTTTTACTCACGAAACGTACTTACCAACCACACTACCTTGAGAAAACGTACTCCATGGTTTCCGTGAACGCAATGAAAATCCATCGGTGGCCGTCCTCGCTTTTAAAAGAAGACGTGCAAAAGGCAGTAAAACGCTCATTCCGCATAATCTAATAGCTGTTAGAGGAGAAAAACCTCTGGCTGCTAAGTTTTCTATTCTGAGACTTAAGACAATGCATATGGATTATTGCCTCGATAAAAAGCAAGACGACTGACGCACAATAATGAATATCGCCTGTATAAGCACGGAAAATACGGCGAGGCCGTAGTGTGTACCTCATCATGCGCCCGTGGCGAAGCAATCTACTCTGTATTGGTTTTGTAACCGGCAAAAAGGTTAGACACGCTGTTGAGCAACCGAGCTAGACGGCTCATGAAAAGAGGTGTATCGCTCAATCAACATTCGATACGCGAAGGGTATCATATCGTAATTGTTGGACGTAGCCTGAAAACGCCACCTGCACGAAAAGAAAGTGGAAAAGGAGATTTGTATCTCTATGAGCAAATTATTGGTACATGTATATCAGACCACAAGTTAGAGGCTTTTGGTCCTGTGTATATGGAGGTTTCCATGAAACGCTATATAACTACGCTTTTACGACTTTTAATTAGGTTCTATCAGCTTGCCATATCTCCCTTAAAACCTGGATGTTGCCGTTATTATCCGACATGTTCCACATATACTTTGCAGGCCATCGAAAATATGGTCCCTTGAGAGGTGGCTGGATGGGTGAAAACGCATTCTTCCTGCCATCCTTTCCACTAGGTGGCTATGATCCAGTTCCTTAACCCTTAAGGGTTTAGTGATTACGTTCATGAAAGTTACTTTCACAAAACCATCTAGCACAGTTTGGAAATACGGAGCATCTGTATGGATGAAATTTGACCATACCATAACGATATATAGATGTGCAAAGGACGGTTTCGGACTGTAAGAAAAAGGAGAAACAATGGAATTCTTAAGTAGTATATTCCACCCTATCGTTGAATTGATGACTACATTGGTAACCTCTGCGTTCCAATTAACTCAAATGGTAGGCTATCCAAGCTACGGTGTGGCTATTATCCTTTTAACAATCGTTATTAAAGCGGTTTTGGCACCACTACTGTAAAACAAATCAAATCCATGAAGGCTATGCAAGAGTTACAGCCTCGCATGAAAGAATTGCAAGATAAATACAAAAACGATCCTGTAAAACTTCAAGGGAAATGGGTGCATTGTACAAAGAAATGGGCGTTAACCCATTGGCTGGTTGTTTGCCTCTATTGGTGCAAATGCCATTCTTGATCGCTATCTTCTATGCTTTACAAGGCTATCCATACGATCAAAACTATGTACAATTCTTATGGCTTCCTAGTCTTGGCGAACCAGATCCAATGTATATTTTGCCAGTATTGAGTGCATTATCTACATGGATTATGTCCAAGCAAACTAGTAGCGGTGCAACTGGTGCTGCTGCGCAACAACAAAAAGATTATGACAATCTTTATGCCTTTATTCATTGGTTTACATCTCTCAACTTCCCATCTGGCTTAGTTATTTACTGGATCGTATCCAATGTATTCCAATTTGTGCAACAACATTTCATTTACAAAAGCTTAGAAGCTAAGAAATAGGAGACACTATGGAATTTATCGATGTATCTGCTAAAACCATTGAAGATGCCATTGCCAAAGGCGTAGCTCAATTGGCTGAAGATGGCCAGAATTGGTAGAAACTAAAGTCTTGGAACAACCTTCTAATGGCTTCTTGGGCATTGGTCGTAAACCAGCAGTTGTTCGTTTATTCTTCACATCTGTAGCTAAAACTGCTACGCAAGAAGAAGTAGCTCATGTAGAAGAACAATCTGTAGCTGTTGCTTCCAAGCCGGTAGCAACAAGTGAAACAGAAGTACAAGATACAGCAGTTGAAACTTCTGAAGGTGATGTTGTAGAAAAACCTTCTAAAAAGGAACTTTCAAAAGAAGATCAACAAGAAATTTCTGAAAAAGGTAAACAATTCCTCGATGATATGTTTACACAAATGGGCCTCACTGTAGTTATCGAAAAAATGATGACTAAAGATAAGATTACATTCCAAGTACACGGCGAAGATTTAGGTATTTTGATCGGTAAACATGGTCAAACATTGGATGCTATTCAATACTTAACAAATCTCGTGGCATACAAGGATGTATCTGGCCACTGCCACATCGTTGTAGATGTGGAAAATTACCGTTCTCGTCGAGAAGAAACATTGGTGAATCTCGCGAAACGCTTGGCTTCTAAGGTGAAACGCAACCGTCAAAAGGTTTCCTTAGAACCGATGAATGCTTTTGAACGTAAAATCATTCACACTGCCCTTCAAGGGGATAAAAACGTTGTTACTAACAGTGAAGGGGACGAACCGTTCCGTCACGTTGTGATTACGTACAAAAAATAATATAGTGGTGCAGCTTTCAAGTGACTGATATTCTCGGTTGATTGAGGGCTGCCCACTTTATTCTTTAGGTTATGGTGAAAGCTAACCTAAGTTAATCTTCGCATGCAAAGATTAGTTTAGTTTAACTTTCACAGGCGAAGAACATATACAAAAGCAAATACTGAGATAATCGAAATACGGAGATATGTTTGTAGCTATAGATGATACAATAGCGGCCATTGCGACGCCGCCCGGCATTGGCGGGGTTGGTATTATTCGGGTCAGCGGCAAGGATAGTTTTCCTATTGTAAATAGCCTGTTCAAGAGCGCTGGCACCGTTCCTTTGATGGACCGACAAAACAGAACGATACAATACGGAACCATTGTGGACCCTGCAACGAACAAGACCATCGACGAGGTTCTTGTATTATTAATGAAAGGCCCTCGTTCTTACACCGCCAGAAGATGTGGTAGAAATTCAGTGTCACGGCGGTATTGTGCCGGTTCGACAAATCTTAGAAATGTACTCGTAGATCACGATGTGCGCATGGCGAAGCCGGCGGGATTTACGAAGCGCGCCTTTATGAACGGACGTATCGACCTCACCCAAGCAGAGGCGATCATTGATATTATTGAAGCAAAAACAGAGGACTCCCTCTCTCTCGCTGTATCGCAGCTGGACGGCACAGTTTCGTCCTTTGTAAAAGATGTTCGTGAACAGCTCATCGCTATGATTGCTCATTTAGAGGTAACCATCGACTATCCAGAAGAGGATATCGAGGATGTAACGAGCCAAGAGGTTCGTGAGCAGCTAGAGCCTATTTTGAAAGCTATGGATGAACTTTTATCCACAGCGAACACAGGTCGCCTTATTCGCGACGGTATTACGACGGTTATTGTAGGCCGCCCAAATGCGGGTAAATCGAGCCTTATGAACGCTTCTTTGCGTGAAAACCGCGCTATTGTAACGGATATTCCGGGGACAACGCGGGACAGTATTGAAGAATATATGACCGTAGAAGGCATTTCTCTGCGCCTCATCGATACGGCAGGTATTCGCGATACTCAAGATACGGTAGAAGCCCTCGGCGTAGAGCGTGCTCGCGATTATATTAATAAAGCAGATATCGTACTCTGTGTTATCGATGGGTCTACTCCATTAACCCCTGAAGAAATCGAAATTTTGACCTCTGTTAGCGGTTTGAACACCATCGTACTCCTCAATAAGTCCGATGTGGCACAAGTCGTTACAGACGAAAATATTAAAAAACACGGGACTTTTACAGCTATTGAGCGCATCAGTGCCAAAGAAGGCGAAGGCTCTGCAGTTCTCTCTAAATGGGTACAAGAACTCGTCTACGGCGGTCGTGTAAAACAAGACAACAGCGCCATGATCGGTAACGTGCGTCATATCAGCCCTCAGTGGAACAAGCAAGGCGCAAGTCGAAGAAGCCCTCTCCTCCATCGACATGGGCATGCCAGTAGACTTTAGTCGCTACCGACTGCTGCAGCGCCTGGGAACTACTAGGGTGACATCACAGGCGACACCATCCGTGAAAGTCCATGATCGACGAACTATTCAGCTGCTTTCTGTTTAGGAAGTAAAAGTAGGGTGTGAGCTCAGAGGAGCGACTGACGATGGGAGCCACATCACTTTTGGTTCGAGCGTACGCTTCCGAAGAAAAATGCTCAGAGCGACCTGGACACTCTGGAGACACACACGCTGCACGCATCATACGTAGTACAGTGAGGATGGACTCCGAGGCTCGAATACACATGTATGGTCGGAGCAATGATTTTCGAAGAAAAATGCTCAGCGAGCGACCTGGACTCTGGGCCAAAATGCATGAGTCATCGTAAACATTGCCACTCAGTGAGGATACAGTAGAACTCTGAATATTCGGCCTCGTTGTTTTGAGTAAAAATAAACTTTCACAATAAGTAATATATAAGGAATTCATGATGTACACAGTAGAGTAATTATGATGTCATCGTCATCGGTGGTGGTCATGCTGGTTGTGAGGCGCTCTGCACGCACCACATGGGTCATCGCACGTTGATGGCGACCATCGGTTTAGATAATACTGCGCTTATGCCATGTAATCCTGCCGTTGGCGGTCCTGGTAAAAGCCATCTTGTTTATGAACTTGACGCTTTGGGCGGTCAAATGGGTATTAATGCAGATGCTGCGGCTATTCAAATGCGTATCTCAACATGGGTAAAGGCCCTGCAGTGCATTCCTTGCGCTGCCAATCTGATAAAATCAAATACCAACATTTGATGAGAACAAACCATTGAAAATACGAGAACCCTTAATGCTAAGCAAATCATGGTAACGGAGCTTAAGGTTGAGGATGGCAAGGTAACAGGTATTGTTACAGAACTTGGCGAATTCTATGGCGCTAAGGCTGTTATTCTTTGTACAGATACCTACTTGAAAGGTAAAATCCTCATCCGGCGATATCGATTAGTAGGTGGCTCCAAATGGTCAACGCGTAGCAGAACATTTCTCTCAATCTTTGCTCGACAATGGCATTGAGTTGATGCGCTTTAAGACTGGTACGCCAGCTCGTGTAGATAAACGTATCGCTAACCTTGGAAGATATGGAGGTTCAAGAAGGCGATCACAGTCATCACTCCTTCTCCTTATGGATGAATGCATCAACCGCAATGAAGACGTATGTTGGTTGACTTATACTAACAAAGAAACGCACGAAATCATTATGAGCAATATTCACCGTGCCCCTATGTATAGCTGGTAAAATCGAAGGTGTAGGTACCTTTATTGCCCGTCTATACGAAGATAAAGGTAGTGCGCTTTTGCCGATAAAGAACGCCATCAATTATTCGTAGAACCTGAAGGTACTAGCACAAACGAAATGTACGTACAAGGCATGAGTACATCCCTTCCAATGGACGTACAATATGCATTCCTTCGCACCATTCCAGGACTTGAAAATGTAGAAATCATGCGCCCTGCGTACGCTATTGAATACGATTGCTTGAACCCACACAATTGACGCCAGCCCTTCAAGTGAAAACAGTATTGAAGGCCTCTACTCTGCTGGTCATGCCAATGCACATCTGGCTATGAAGAGGCCGCTGCACTGAGGTCTAATGGCTGGTATTACTGCGCTGTGGCTTTGAAGGTAAAGAACCGCTATCCCTTGCTCGCTCCGAAGCATATATCGGTGTTCTCATCGACGATCTCGCAACAAAAGGTACAAATGAACCGTACCGTATGATGACAAGCCGCAGCGAATATCGTCTATTGCTTCGTCAAGACAATGCAGACATGCGCCTTACTGAAAAAGGTCGTGCTATTGGTCTTGTAAAAGACTGATCGTTGGGCTAAATTTTACAGCTAAGAAAAGCTGTTATCGACGAAGCAATGGATATGTTACGAAACACACCTGTAAATCCATATCTATGAAAACTCAAGCTTGTGTGAAAGCTTAGTACGAGCACCTATCTAGAACAGGTATTCATGCTTATGATTTGGTAAAACGTAAGAACTTTCCTTACGCTATCGTAGCCGATGCATTTTGGTTTAAAAACGCTCACACCCTGACGTAGAAGAGCTGCTGATATCTCCATTACTTATGAAGGTTATATCAAAAAGCAAATGGACCAAGTCGACAAGGTTCGTAAAATTAGAAGAAAAATTCTTCCAAAAAGAATGGATTTTACACACAAATTAGGGCATCTCCTTGAAGCTCACCAAAAGCTCAATAAAATCCGCCTCACCCATCGGCCAAGCAAGCCGCATCTCTGGCGTATCTCCCGGCGGACGTATCGTTGTACTACATCCAACTGAGAACAATACACATCGAAGCAAATAAAATATGTGATAATGCATATGAAAAAGCTAGCTAATCGATATGATTAACTAGCTTTTGATGTTATAAAAGCTTCTCTTTCTTGATGTTCATCAATTTCGACCTTCGCTCATATAGTCTGGAGTAATAATGAGTAAGCCCATTTTAAATAATAGCCACATACATTTCTGTTTCATGGGTATCACCTCCTATTAATGGTAGTGTATCTATAAATAGGATGATGTAGTTTTTATCTATATAAAAGAGAGCGACATTAGTAAGGGTTTGTATATTGATACGAATATTTATAAAAGTACATATTGATTCTATGACTATATATGTACACTAGAAAGTACATTAAGTGTACATTCAGAATAGACAAAAATATTCTATAAGTGAAGAAAAGTTCATGGTGATAAATTGAAAATAAACTGTGAAATTTGGCTGATGAAAAAAGTTGTATAAGGAAACTGAAAATAGATGTGGTAAAAGATTAACAAAATAGGTTTACAATTATTGTATCGATTTGGATGGTAGAAATTTTGATTTGCATTGAGAAATAGAATAAGGATTTGGAAATGTAACAAAAAGGTTGAAAAAGCAGGTTAAAAGATGGACCGATTTCTCAATTAATTGTTTTAAATGATAATGAAGGTATAACATTTCTCCCTACCCTATTTTTGTGTTACATAGGTTCTATATATTGGTTTATAAATGAGAATGAATTGAGAATATGCTATAATATAAGAGAAAAATGACTTAAATATTTCCTTATATGGTCATTTTATTAGTTTTCGTATATAAACTTATATAAAATAGATTAAAAACGCTAGTATAACGCAAAATTTTTGATTTTTTAGCATTTGAAATTAAATACTATTTTGATATCTCATATATTATTAATTACATTGTTAATTACGTAGATTTATTTATATGATGAGCTATATGACAGGTTTTATTAAATAGATGTGGATAGCTTTTACTTTATATAAATATCGAATAATTTATTAAGAGTACTTATGAAAGAGAAATACGATGTGCCTATAGCACCTGAGGTCTGAATTTGTTTTCATACATGATGGAGCAAATGAGCCAATTTAGTTTTGCCTTGTACGGAAGAGCAGGCGAAGGACTTTATGTATTACGTGCGCATGATTGAAACAAATAAATATCTCAACCCTCTCACCGGTATTACAGATATGAAAGAGGTTGTAGTGAAGCACATGATTGACTCCTCTCTTGCTACTGATCCAAATATTACTAAATCGCATGTCTATTATCGATGTAGGTACTGGTGCTGGTTTCCCTGGCATTCCATTGGCTATCTACGATCGTGATCTCAAGGTCACTGTTTGATTCTTTGAAAAACGTACTTGTACCTTGGAATCCGTTATGGATGAGCTTAAATTGACGAGACTGTACTACTTTTACATGGTCGTGCAGAGGATCTTAGTCATCAAGATTATCGTGAAAGCTTCGATATTGCTACGAGTCTGCTGCTGTGGCACGTTTACCCATTCTTTTGGAATGGACTGTCCCTACGTAAAAGAAGGTGGCTACGTGGTAGCTTTAAAGGCGCCATTATGAAGAAGAAGTGGGAGAATCAACAAAAGCTCTAAGCACATTAAAAGCTAATATTGAAGAAGTACGTATCGTTACTCTGCCAACCTTGGATGATAAACGAGCAATCTGTACATCAGAGAAACAGGTAAAACACCGAAGCAATACCCATCGTAAGTCAAAAGAAATTAAAGACAAACCGTTAGTGTAATCTTTAAAGGGAATATAGTTTAAAGTTACCATATATAAACAAATTCTACTTATATAAACAACAAGAGGATGCAACACTCTGATTTGTATCCTCTCCCTATCGTTATAAAGAAAACCTTTCCTCACTCACATGGAGTCTGTGGAAAGGTGTCTTTTTAATACCTGACAATGACTTATACTATATTGCAATGATGTGTAATGTTGTATCGATATCGTTTAAAGACATAATATGTACGTCTACAGCGATGATTTGTTCCAATGTTTCGATAGCGATTTCTGTACCCGCTTCTTTTCCTGCTACTTTTCTACACGGTCTCAGGATTTCTTGTGAGGTTAATCCCGTAGGCACTTTTCAGTGTAAATGGGCAGCCATTTTGAAGCTTTTAAGTGAATTAAACCCAAAGCATAATAGGTACATCAAACTCAGACATTTATCGATGTAACGTTTGTCTTGTTCTAAATCGTAAATTGGTTGTGTTTGTGACGGCGCGCACCAGTAATTTTACTGCCAATTTTTGACGTTCAATTTCTAAGTCTGGCGCACTCAGGATTGCCAGTAGCGCCAGATGTAGAAGTTTGTAGGCTCATCTAAATCATTACCTGCCAAGTCCTTACCAGCATTCACAGTTTTAGCGATATTGAGGCAAACACAGTCTACTTCAAACACGGATTGGCAAATGGGTGGTCCCGTAATATCTGGTTTGTCACGCAGAGGGTTAAGATATTATTACGCCAAGTGCTGCAGCACCAAGTAATCGGATTGTGCCGATGATGTTGACGGTCACGGCAGGTAAGGTGGAAGATAGTTCAGATGCTCTCATTAGTGTTGTAACAACAGGACAAGGAAATTGGGCTCATACGCATCTTAGACATAGGGCTGTCATGCGATGTATCGCATCACTTTTCCTTTCAAACGCTGCTTGGTCAAATACCTTTTGAGCAGAACTACTCTTTTGTGGGTCTAATTCAACAGTGATAGTGAATTTCATGTAGTGTTTCTCTTAATGTCATCATGTACCCTCTCATGTTACAATTATTTCTCTAACGTCTCAAAGAAATCGTTAGCATGGCTAGCACTGCGCGATACCGTCTTTAGCATAGATGTCTCGCGCCCGCTCTGGTCTGTATTCTTGCGATACACGGCACCACCAACCATGACTTAGTTTTTAAGGCCTGCAGGCGGATAGCAGCAACAGTATTAATCGATTTGAGGCATTGTTGAAGTCATCAGAACAGATACCAACGAGAGCAGCCTTTGTTATCCTTAATGAGCTTTGAACGATGACCTCTGGATCACCGTCTTTGCCAAGGTCAACGATTTTATAACTATTATTTTGCAGGTCACGCATGATATTTTTACCGTAAATCGTGGATATCGCCTTTATAGCTGTTGCTACTAAACTGTGCTTTATTCAAACTTCTCACCAGCGGAATGATTTCTTTCAAACGTTGAAAAGCAGCCTGCATTGTTTCGTAGCTTATTAAAGCTGCTGTGGCAAGAATAATTTAGCAGAACCAATTTATATCCCCTACTACGTTCATCAGTCTCTCAGAGCAAAGCTTTTCGTAAGGTCTAATGGGTCAATGCCGTCTGCTAGATGCTTTTACACATCGACGATGGCTACTTCTCCTTGCCTACGTGCTAAAGCGGATATTCGCCAATGGATCATTGCTGTCGAAGGATTTCCCTTTCTCGGTGACCTTTCGACGGAGCGTTTCCTGGTGCGCTGTTTCGTCCTCATAGCGTATTCTTTAATGAACTGAGCAGAACCTGGGTCCCCAACCTAATAGTGTTGTACTAGATACGAACAGCTCAGCTGGATAATTTAATGGGTTCATTATTGGTGTTGTTAAGCCAATAGCAGAGCCATTGTTAGAATTGACCATTCATATAGACGTTGTGGCATACCGAAAATGTTGGACAAGCCCGCATTACTGTTGGGAAGCCAAATTTCTCTTTATATAACTGTAATGTACGCAATGTTTGGTGCACTATCTTCACCACTGGCAAGTGTGATACCAATGGATCTAGTAATAAGTCATGTGGTTGAAGACCATAGCCGTAAGCGCGATTTGATGCTTTCGGCTAAAAGCAGCACGGTCCTCTGCTTTTCAGGTACTCACCAGATAATGGCAGGCAGAGAGTGCTAGCCATAACGTTTGCAATGGCATAACGTGTGTGATGGACTCCTCTTCGCCCATTTACGGAGTGATAAGAGCGCGACCTGGGTAGTAGAGCACTTCCTAGCTGCTGTATCCAATGTATCGATGGATAATGGAGTTTCAACGAGCATGGATAATTGGAAAGACGCATCGCTCCATCAATGGTTTGGTCCATGCTCGCTACGCCCATGTTTACGTCGAGGATGTCGGCACCTGCTTCTCACTTGGTCCAGCTGTCGCGTTTTACGCGGACGAAAGCGCTATCGCGCCAATTCTTGAGCGTGAATTTTGCGGCCTGCAGTGGGATTGAGTTACGCTCCTCCACCGATGATACAGCGTTTTGTATGATGCCCCTAATTCCAACAATTTTAGTACGGCTTGTGATGATTGTTTTTAGGTTCAATATGAGCGCGTTCTTTGGGGTGTATGCAAGCTTTCTACCGCGTCGGATATAGATTTCGGATATGAGCTGGTACAGGAACACTGCAACCACCTACCATAGCTTTGCACCTGCATCTACGATTGGAAGCACTCACGACGTATTTTCTTTCGCTGCCTTAGTGGAATGCTGTTTGTTTTGTTAATTAATTGAGCGCACGCACTGCATTTGGTTGGCTAGCTAATTGGTGTTTAAAATACCAGCGATCGATATAGTGGTGTAATTGTTCAGGCCCAAGGGAACAGTTGATACCTGATGATATCTCGCAACCCATTGCCTCTTCACGATAGATGTTGCACTGCTGGTGCAGTGCCTGCAATAGTGCGGCCGTTCACTGAAAGCAAACTGATGGCAGGATAATTTGTACATCTTCTTTTTGTCTTCCTGCTGCTTCACTGAGGCATCAAGAGATGCTATATCCCAGCGGTAACGCATTTCTTAACACGTACGACGATAGTTTCAATGATAATGAAATCTACACCACCTTCGATCAATCGCATCTGCTTGTTCACGGTACGTGTCATAAATAGAGTCCAGCTCATGACGTTTCAATGGTTGTCAAAGAAACGATCTGTAGGACCTCATGAGAACCAGCCACACGGGCGGATGGTTTCATCACCCTTCGCAATAGCACACTGCCACTTTTGACAGCGGCAATATTAAAGATTTCTCTTACGTCTCTTGTGAGTCTATCATCCTCTGGTTAAGACCACATTAGCACCGAATGCATGTTGGTACTACATCGCTACCGTATGTAAGCATGCTGCGCGATATTCTTTACTACTTCTCGGTCTCTCTATCACGTATAAAACTAGCTCTGGGATCGATAGTCCTCTTCCAAGCCCGCCAGTCGACAGCATTGTGACTCATAGCTTGCCGTACAACATATACATATATCTTCGCTTTATCATCCTAATTTGTGATGCTTTCACGTGAAAGCTACGGCCCTGTTGGTGCATGGCACACGAGGCTTCGGCTGTCGTTTTATCCACAAGCCCTCTTCATCTCATTATTAGTGAACGTTGATGCGCCTTTTCTGGTAATTTACGAGATACTGCACAATCCTTTTGGGAGACAAGATGTGCAGCACGCTTAGTATTGATATCTGGTCAGCTGGCATCAAACCAATGACAGCTATTACAGATTTGACGTGGGAACAATCAACAGTTCTCTGTTACTGTGTCGTAATCATCTCGTTTTGATGATTTTTAGCTAGTTGTGGCTGAATTTCTACCGGCCAGTGACCATAGTCCAGGACTAGCGCCACGTTGGTTTATAACCTTGTTTTTAGCGATGGTGTTGATAACTCTCATTAACTCGACTCGCTACTTGTTCACTGCTGCGTAGCCGCCGCATCTCATTGTAATCCTGCTGCAGCAATTGCCTGCGCTTTAAAAGTTGTTCGCTACGGAGTTTACTCTCGCTCTACCGTGCCTAATACATGAGACTTTGTAGACTTTTCTAAAGATGTTTTTCAATGATGGAACCTCTCAATTTCTAAGCGGTGGATTGCTCCAAAAGTAGTCTTTGTTTCGCATCATAATCGCCATTAACTGATATGCACCTTTAGGTGTAGCTAATAACTGAATTTTTCACTTTAGCTTTCGTCCACATATTGTTGTGAAAATCCTCTATTGACGAAGTCCTGTATCATTTACTTCTGCTTTGCGATGAGCTGGAAGCATTCCGTTCTAAATGGGCATGACATCGTCTTTTCGAAAATAAAAAGCTCTGCGCATCCGTAGAGCGATGTACTTTAATCTTTAGTATATGTGTATATAGTATCGAGTTAAAACTTAAAATTTACGAGTTTTATGCTCATAAATATAAATTACCATCTAATTAATCAGTATATGATATCGATCAATGCCTGTCAAAGTATATAGGACCTGTATTCTATAACTTAGATTTAGTTGTATGTGATATAACTCAAAGCTATATCGAATTACATTTAATCCTAAAAGTTATCATTGGCAGTAGTTTCTATCATGGGTTGTGTTACGAGTTTACCTAATAACTGCATTATTGTTATATAGTAAACTGTTTCACGTGAAACAATCTCATTATTTTATCTGTAAATTTTGGATCAAAGATATTAAATTTTGATTTTAGTAGTAGATGTCTTGATTATTAACTGTGGCTCTATTCTGATAAGTTGTGATATTGTAATCTGATGATGTTTTGTAATGAAATTGTTTCTTTCTAAATGATTTATCTGACTGAAAATTATTTTTCATTGGCCTAGTTTCTTGATTTCGATTAATTGCTGCAGATAAATTTTGAATGAAAATGTGTAATTTGGATGAGTTGGTATATGTTTATATACTGAAAATGATCCGTTATAAAAATGTATTAAAACCATATATGTTAAGGGGAGTAAATTTTAGTATTTGTGTAATTATCAAATGTTTCGCGAAACATTTACGGTATATGTGCTTTTAAATCAAGATTAGCATTGTAAATGAAAGGTAATTTGTTTCGCGAAACAATTAAAATTCTTATAGTAGTCTTTTATGAACAATAAATAAAGGTTTAAACATCGCTTTAATCATATTATTTGCTAATATGTAATATGTGTATTATATTAATTACTGTAGTTAGTGGACAAAATATAGATATTTTTCTGGAATTTGATTTTGTAGTACCGTAATTATCGTCGTTTTATGTTACAATTCAAAAGAAATATTTTGAACATGAGCGTGAATTGCGTAAGGTGGGCATAGTTATACTGTTTAATCAAAAGGCAGTGTTGGTAGGAACAGCGACATCCCGTGATTTTGAGCCTATGTGTTATTTGATGCTGCGGGTAGGTATTACTTGTTGATTTGGATGCACAAAGGTAATGCGCAGCTCTTGGTTTAGGTATAGAAAAGATGATGTACGAACTCTGTACACGATGTCCTAATCGTGATGAACCTATGCATATTGTATCAGCCTACAGCACGTAAAAAGTCATGTTGTGCTGTCTGCAACAATTCAATTAGCTGGTGCCAGGATGAACTCGTTTCAGTTGTTTCACGTGCAGCAATGCTGAGCATTGGCACCAGTACGTGACGAACACGACTATCATTAATACGACTGTCGCTTCATCCCTTGGCTTTGCTAACATTAAACGCCTTGCAGCAGATGGCGTTTCTGATTCCAGTTCAGTGAATTCTCACGCATTAGAAGGGGTTAATAACCAGTACCATAACAATTGTGCAACAAACATCTACATAAAATCTGAAATTGAAGGTGTTTTTGTTAATCATATGTTTTGACGGTCGTACACAAATTTAGGTATCTGCTGTTGAGTGCTAGTGATATTCGCGTCAGCATACAAGACTATTATTCCACGTAATGTGCTGTCTTGAAGCTCCAGCGCGTTATGGTGAACCTATTATCGTATATGATGCAAAATCTAAAAAGCAGACGTATATACTAAACTCGCTAAAGAAGTAGATTAAAGCTTTCAAGATAAATAAATAGACTATAGTTCAATAGATAGCTAATTGTGTTGGTTAAAGTAGCTAAAATGACCAGATCATCAGCTATTAAATAATTGGAGTGCTACAAAGTTGATATATAGTCATATGGTAAAGGTAGAGAGGGTTAAGCTGTGCCCAGAGAAGTAAAAGTAGCAAAAGTAAAGTCATCCGGCTTTCGGGAGGCCTTGGAAAATCATTAGAAAGTGGAATGCAGTTTGAGTCTGCATGGCCACTGAAAAGGAGATTCACGAACTCACTCAATTTCGAGAGCTGGTTCCTAACGTCTCGACCCCGTAAAAGTTTTGATGAAGATAGTTTGGCAACATTATGCTGAATCTATTAAAAACCTTGGCGTCAACCACTGTAGTACGTAAACAAAAGAATAAATACCAAACTCGTGGCTGGTGAACGTCGTTACCGTGCTGCTATCATTGCAGGTCTTGAGACTGTACCCAGTTATTGTAAAAGAACATAATGACAGAAGATGACAGAAGTGTCTCGTTGAAAATCTGGCTAACGTGAAAGGCTTTATCCAGATTAGAATTGAAGCTTTGGCATACCAAGGTTTAATGGATACATGCAAACAAACTCAGGAAATGATTTCTGCTTACTAGGGTCGCATGATCGTTCTTATATCGCATAATGTGTCTGCATTTGTTAAACCATTGTGACTCTGGCAGAAAGATCTCTCGAAGGTGACTTAACAGTTGGTCGAGCACGTCCTTTGTTGGCGACTGCGTAGTGCAGCGCAACAAATTCGAAGGTGCCAGAACGTACTAAAGAGGGCAGAGTTAAGTGCCTCGTCAAGCAGGAGCTTGTGTGAAAGTCTCTGCAAAATAAGACTCCTAGCAAGTAAGGCTGCTACCATAGTACTGCAGAGTACGTGCTCTTATGGACCGTTTAAAACTAAAGCTTTTGTGATGTACCTGTAAAGCCGTAAATTCCGTGCTGTCAAAGGTTCAAGGCAAGATTGAAACTGCGCTCTCTTTGCAGCAGGGTGGGAGCGATCTCATCGCTTTTTATGGATGGTCAAGACAGCTACTAGATTTCGATACTTAGAAACAGTAGAATTTAGAGCATAATTGATATACAGGAATTACCGAATCGAACTATGTAGAATTTAGTAATGACAAATAGATATAATTCTGTATAATATAAAGCTACAATTGCAATCACGATGCTAAAAAGCGTAGTCTCACGGACTATGCGCTTTACTGCATATAAGGTATTTTATTGAGTTTATAATGCATCTTGTAAGATAACTTATTAAACTCATAATACATCATAATACATTATAATATCATAATACATTATATACATGTTGTAAGATGATTACCCATATTTTGTAAAGAAATACAAACGTTAAGTAACAAGGATAGACCATGGAACAAACACACCTAGCAAAACCGCGTGCATAGAGCTGGTCGCTGTAACGGTGGTGCGTCTACGTGATTAATATGTTAACGTGATCAGTCTGTATCTACTTTAGCATCTGAGTGTAGGAGACGGCGACAGTACCCGTGGTGAAAATCCATAGGAGATTTTCGCCACTGGTCCCGTAGTGATTACCGATACAGCTGGTATAGACGATGCAACTGAACTTGCACATTGCGTGATGGAGAAAACAGAAGAGGTTGGAAGAAGATTAACCTCGCTGTTTACGCATGTGTACCGATGAAGAACTCAACTACTGATGATATGCATTGGTTAGCCCTATTAAAACAAAATAATGTGCCCTATTGCATTATAAATGAAATCAGTGAACGGAAAATGACAAAAGAAAAGATAAAAACAAATAGAAAAATAAAACAGATGCATCTACTTATGTAAACTCATGAGTGATTATCTCGAATTAGCTACTGTCATTGGTTTCTGCTGATTTTACATCTAAGGTTAACGTTTAGAATTACCGATCCTTGGGCTGATTAACACCACTTGATGTAGAAGAGGATCAAACTGTACAAGGCCTAGTAGAAGAGGGGATACCATAATTCTTGTATGCTATCGATAGAGCAGCGCCAAAGGCCGCCTTATTTTGCGGTACAAAACTATTCGTGAAATATTGGATTGCAGCGCATTAGTGTGCCAAACAGAAGAAATTACCTGCTACGATTAATTCTCTTAAATATCCACCCAAGATGGTTATCTGTGACTCAAAGCTTTTCGATCGCGTCGATGAGTTAACACCTCGTAGAATTCCGTTGACATCAGTCTCATTTTGATGAGCCCGCTTTTGATGGGTAAATTACAAGATTTAGTAGCTGGTGTAGAAGTGATTAAGAATTTGAAAGCAGGTTCTAAGGTGCTATCAGTGAAGGCTGTCACATCGCCGCCAATGTGATGATATTGGTACTGTAGAAAGATTCAAATCTTCTTGAAAACAGCCACAGATTTACAGCTGAATTTACTGGTGGGGCGCCTTTTCTCCAAAAGACGTAGTATGATTAAATCGTCTCACCGTGTGCTTTGTATGCTCACACGCTGTGAGGTGTTACGGACGCTTGAATGTGCCGTTGTGACAAACGGCACCAATCGTAAATTACGGTGTACCTAGCGGCTCTACATGGTATACTAGAACGAGCGATGCTCATGATGACGAAATAAAAAGGGTAGGTATAATTAATCTATAATACATATATATTAAATTGCAGGCAGTCATTTAACTTTCACAACAAGAATGTAGGTATGTTGAGTTTGAATGATTGTACAGGAAGAATATCATGTTCGAATCTGATTCAACCGTGGATTGGCATAGCGACCATCATCCTGTAATAGCGTTGTTAGTGTATTGTGTAATCTTGCACATTGAGCCCTAAAAGAAATATGATTTCTTTGGCGCAGGGAGACATGGTGCGAGCCTAGAACGTAAATTATCTGTAGAGGTTAGCGAAATTCGCGATGCTGCTAAGGGTCTTGAGACTATGATGACCGAACAAGCGGCGATCCGCAATATTCAAAGCAATACGATACAAAAAATTGGCTTTGTTAAATATAATGCCTTTGAAAATATCGGTAATGATTTGTCTTTTGCGCTTACATTACTTGATGGCAACAATAACGGTATCTGTATCTCCAGTATTTACGGTCGTAGCGAATCCCGTATTTTTAGTAAACCTATTGTGAAAGGTAAAAGTCTCGTAAGTCTTTCACAAGAAGAATTAGAGAGTTTGAACGAAGCGTTGGGCGAGCGCACCAATGAGGAAGCGTTAACGAGCGCCATCGTTTCTAAATAAGGAAGGTTTGTATTGAAAGTACCGGCATTTATTTCAAACAAAGTTGAAAGAAATGGTGACAACTGCATATTGACATTAACAACCAAGCAAGCGAAGATTGCAGCTATTGTAAGCTCTGTTATAATTATCGCCGCATTGGTTCTCGGCATTTGGGGCATCGAGCGCCAAGCTGAGGTTGTGCAATTACGTCAGCAGACACAATTACAATCTGAACAGTTGAAATTGTTACAACAAAAGACAGATGTTTTAGATAAGAAAATTCAAAACTTAAATCAAATTAGCGAAGAAAACAAGCAAATGCTGAAGGGCGCTGAATCTGGCACACCATCTCAAGGTGGCGGGGACGGTAGCGACCCAAAGCAGCTCAGCCGCTGATGATAGGAAGACGCCAAACTGTCGGCACAATTATCAGCTCGTTCTGCAAAAGTGGACGATAAGACGCACACAAAATTGCTCGTTAGCTTATACAATGCGTCACATCCTTCGCGATGGTGGGGCGCAAAGACCTTGCCTGGCTATGCAATCCATTAACTTCTCTGCTGGCTCTGGTGGTGTTACGAATAACAGCACGGCATATCGCCGCGCAAGGGCGTGCCACCTCTCCATTTGCAGCCGTGTGGACCCCTGTAACGGGCGCTTATCGTGCATTCCACGAAGGAGTAGCAGGATATTGCGGACGACTACGTACCACCGTGTGGCTGCCAGCTGCGGCGTTGCGACCTTTTGCAGGTTATACAGACGGCGGTTATGGTAACCTCGTTTGAAATCGACCGCGCAAATGGCTTCTGTAACCCGTTATGAGGGCCATAGCAGCTGTATTGGTAACTGCAGGTACCGGGCGTAGCAAGGTCACCACCAATCTGTGATGGTAGCAATGGTAGTACAGCGCCCACGTTCACCGTGAGGTAATGCCTCACTTGGGACCTACAGACCCACCATCTTTTACCACTGTAACTAAAGCAGTAAAACTGCAGCTCACATGTATCTACCCTTCCTCATCGATTACGATTACAATGTACTTTCAATTATGCTAAACGAAACTAAATATATGTAACATGAAACATAATTGACGACGAAAGAACTTGTTATGCGTAGATGTGCTTAATAGCAGTTCTGCTATTTTGCATATATATATGTTGTAGATAAAAGTATAAGAACGGAGGTATGTCTATAGAAGGCCCATGTACAAGTTTGTACCGGCGATGAAGGCAGGGAGCAAAACGACCGCTGCTATCGGTTTAGCAATCCAATGCCACGGTGCTGGCAGTCCTCTTTTGCCAATGTGTGAAACGCTAGGTGTATAGTCGACATGCGATTTTTACCGTACTCACTAGACCTTAACGTATGAAACCGTGGTGCCATTCTCTTATCATCAAAGAAGTGATGAAAAGCAGAGGATGAACTCGCTAAATGGGGCGACAAGTCGCGTTGTCTTTGAATCTGACAATCCCGCCAAAGGACTATGTAGCACCCATTGTAGTAGCTACCGAACGCGCACTGGCGCTAGTATTAGCAGGATGGAGGTACGACTTCATCGTTCTTGATGAATACAACGTGGCGCTCTTCTCTTTGAGACTCGTACGGATAAAACAGCATGCTTTGCTCGATGCTCGCGTCCAGAAAGCGGAACTCGTATTCACGAGGCCGTGGAGCTCCTCGAGAATTAATCGATAAGAGCAGGGCGCGTAACGGAAATGAGAGGTTAAACATTACTACCTTCAAGGCGTAATGGGTCTGCGTGCTGCATTGAAAAACTCAATCGCCAGGTACACAGGAGGTGATGTGGTTGAGCCGGTGCATATTGGTGGCCCTCGCTATTGTGGGCCATCATGTGCATACTCAATCTTGATTATCCTGTCACGCGTTACACATAGCATCGAAAGCTGATCTGACGCTCGCCATATCGTGGCGCGCGCGATCAAATGCTGTGGCGTGTATTTCACCGCATCTGGCGTACTTGCAGGACACAACCATGAGGAATTATACATGTGTGCAGGCGTGCTCCAGATTGGTCCTGTGAAAGACTATGAAGAATAGCTTGAAAATCGCGCTGACGAAGAATGACCAAAGAGTTGTGGACGAAAAGACGTGATGATATGTCTACAAGCAGAGCCTCTGCTGAGGCGATGCAAGCGGACAAAGGAGGTCCCCTGTGCGCTCCTAAGTGGCACTAGCTTTGAAGATTTGATGAGCTCGCCAACGTTCTGGCGCTACCTTTTGGTGATGAAGAAGATCCTCAGGGGCAGTGGCAGATCACGAAAATCCAACGACGCATTGAACGTCCTGACACACGTTTCTAAGGATATGATGGCAGGCTCGCGCGGAGTCGGTGTGACTCCATTCAGCAGATCCAGCATCCCATAGTCAGCGATGACGAAACAGTGAGCCGCGCATTTTCAACAGTGAGCGGTTCTATCAAGGGAAAAAGGCATTTTACGAAGGTGAAGACCTCAAAACGCACGGTTAAACATCGTTTTGAAAAACCAGATCCAAACGATCCGGTAGCATCATTTAAGTCTAAAATTCGCCCATTCTGGTTCATGAAAGCATGTACAAAATACAGAATTATACACCAGCTATTCCTTGTTTCGAAGCGATGCATGACCACTCTAAACCGCGATGTGGCCATAGAAGGTCGATTTGGTATCGGTGACCCATATCGTATGGGGATTATCGCACTATGCTGTACAGCATTTGCCTGAACTAGCTGAGAACATCGAACATCGATTAGCAAATAGCCGAAGGTAGTGGTCGCATTAAAGCAAGCATCATTTTAGCTGTCATGGCTTGCGCATGGTACAAGATTCTTGCTATCTAAAACCAATGCGTTCCTATTGGGTGAGGTAGCTCGCGTCTTCTAGGTTAAACGGAAGGCAACGCTATGACAGTTAGAAAAGCTGTACAAAGCCGAACAAGCCCACAAACAGCGTAGATGGTATATATTAAGTCACACATGAGCTACATGAGCGATGATAGCAATACGCAAAAAGCGGAGGTACTGTGATGGAAAACAGTAATGTAAAAGAGAATTTGGAAGTCCTATTCGAGAAATTCAAAAATATGATTAAGGTGGAAACTGTAGTAGGCGAAGCTGTGCAAATCGGCGATACTACACTTGTTCCATTCGTAGACGTAACATTTGGTTTTGGTACTGGTACAAACCACAACACTGCTAATACACCACGAATGTGGCGGTGTACGGCGGTGCCAAACGGAACAAAAGCGCTATCCTCGATTATTAAAGGCGAACGCACTGTTGTTTCATATTAAAGGCAACCCTTACAGCAGCTTCGATCGTCTTATCGGTTTGGTGCCTGACCCGTGTCCAAATTGAAATCCGATAAATACATTTATTTGAACGATGAACAATAATTCGACGTCGAATTATAAATAATAGGTGAAAGCCGTAATACCCACATGTGTGCTCTGAATATGTCCGTAGCGACTGCTATTATAGCTTCAGAGTATACTTGTGGGTATTATTTCTAACTCATAACATATCATTTCATAGGGTCTTTATTATGCTATAGTATGTCTTATGAGATAAGATTTGTTATAGTAAAATAGTACACGTGGATTGTATAGTGACACTTTTATTTCGAGGAGTATCGATGATATTCAAAAATTAACACCCAGTTATCGTTGGTGCTATGTCTGCTACTGCTGCAGCAGCGTCTGCTAACATTGGCTTGTAAACATGACCATGGTAAATGGCCACCCCGACAGGAAATAGATATAATGCAACAAAGTGACGCCCAATACCGTCACAAATGGAAAAAGTGCGAAATTGAAAAATTGAGTCAAACTCAAGCAGGCTGATTATAAATCCGCGCTCATTGCTTCCAAAAGAAAACATGAAATAACAGTACTAACCTAGATGCAAGCAATTCACAATGCAGTTGAAACTATTCGGGTTGAGATGGATGTAGTATTGGACGATCACTATTACAATCCGTGCGGCTGACGCTAACAGCAAAATCGAAAACATTACTAACTAAAGTAATTAGCTGTCTGAAAAATAATACCGGCTAAAAATAATACCGGCTATAATATGAAATGGCTCTTGTCTGGTTTCAGATAAGGCTTTTTGATTTAAAGGATTTTTATAGTAAGATAGAGAAATATAAGTAACAGAAATAGTCTGTATAGAGATAAGATATTGTAGGTTACATATAGGTGTTTTCTTTAAAATAGATTAGCTTTATTTCCAATCCAAGGGTGAGGTCTAATGAGAAGATACAGCATTAGCCAACAGAGCGGTATTCAGTTCGAGAAATTTGACACGAAGCCCGCTGAGCAAGAGAAATTAGATATCTTGTTAGAGCGGCGAGATTAGCACCTCACGGCTCATAATTATCTGGCCACGCTTACTTGTGCTGAATACGAGACAGTCTTTAACAAACCAAAGACTGCACCACGCCACTTCAATGCAGCCGTGCTGGCGATCAATTGTTTGTTACGATACTACGGTGAGGTTAGAAACGGGAATACGATGATGTGGATATGGGCGTTGTAGACGCTAGTATTGTATGTCTCACCTCATGTTACCGTGGCAGATATAGGCTTTAGGAACAGCGTGGATTGCCTCATTTTCGATCCATAGCTAAAGTACGAGACGCCTATAATTTGCAACATATATGAACCACTGCAGCGATATTCCCAATCGGTTATCCTCAGCATCCAGATTGCGTACCTGACGGGCTGCATACCAAAACAGCTCTGATGTGCGACTTTCAACAATCTATAATCCTTTTGAGCTACAAAATGCAAAGCTCCCATAAAAGGCGGTTATCTTCAAACTGATTAACCGCCTTTTCAATCAGTTGTCGTTCGCTAGCGTATTTATTCTGGTTTGTGAATAAGATTTACCACAATTAGCTGTCTTTAACAAGTGACGCTTAGATGCGGTGTCATGGGTGATTCTAATATGTGGCCTGGTACAAGTCATTTGTGATTTCGTTGAGAATCGCTTGCTACCTTTGCTACTATATTACGTTTGCTTCTGGGTGATTGTGTTTTCAACTTGTTCACCAGCTACCTACGATTACCTCGTTAGCCTTGGCATGATAAACCTAATTCTTGATTACTTTCATGCCTGCCTGTGGAGCCTCTGTTTAGCTTTTATGTTTTAAGCTGACATATCTATGAGCAAATTAACGACAATTACCTTATGCTTATATTATAAATGACATGCCGTATCAATACTTGGCTTTCATAGCTACAGTTTGAAAAGAGTATCTAAATATAGATTGATAGACGCAAAACAGACATTGGCTGTTCGTCGCGCCCGTTATGATAGGTAGCATTATGCTTCAGAAAACTCGACAGAAATCATTTTACCTGTCATTGAGACAAGAATTCTAGATAAATTAACAGCTGATGAAAAGAAAATATATGATATTCTACATACTTTGAGGTTTGCCTTCAAGAAAGATTAGTAGAGCATACAGGGTTTGGAAAAACCGAAGGCTGTACAGAGATTAGTCAATAAATTAGTGAAATCAGGTAAGAAAACAAAGGTATAGGACGTGAGTACCACATACATACCGTTACGTAATCGTAGAATATAAACCCTTTCAAGATAAAAAGCGAGACAGTAAATTTTACGTTCGACTGCTCGTTTTCGTTCGTTTATAGTGCACTAAACAAACGGAACAAAGATATGCATTTATTAATTGGCTTTTCTTGATTGTATATAGCAACGTGTACCGTCAGTCAGTCGTTACAGAAGTTCGAGATTGCGATGCGCGCTCTTTGCGAGCGCTTCGAACCATGTTTGCACGCAGTGCCAGCAACTTAGGATCGACGCCTCGCCGCACGCGAGTAGCTAGCTTTGTAATCACGTGCGCAGCCCATGTGAATTCGTCAGGGCTTTCAGAAACAACTTGCCACGCTATCGCAAGGCGTGCCATTTTACGTAGAAAGTTTCGCAACGCATTGTAAATAGCTGGAGCAGTGTGTCTTCAAAGACTGTCTTGCTGTACGAGCCACAACGCCACAATGCTTTGGCCTTGTGCAGCAAACGCATCAAGAATAGCTGTTACTGCGTTCACCGCTTCGTCGCTTGAGTTAGTATCGAGCAAATCTGATGAAAGCTAGCTCTTGAACAGATGCGATGTTGATTTGCCGGACAACCAGCCATGGATATTGCATGATCGATGATGTTTTCAAGTGGAATGCAGGTTGGTGAAAATACTCGTATGTATCTACGGAGACGAGTGCAATTCTCTGCAAATCATCAACAACCTTAGTTGTTTTTCCTCTAAATCAAGTTTCACGCCCAACGAGCAATTGAATTTTACGATATAACTCAGTAACGTGGTCTTGACCTAGAATGCGGACACATTAAGCTCCTTTTCGTGCTGTTTTCTAATTTTGAACTAAATCGTATACATTAACACTGCAGTAATTTCTGCAGCTTGCCATAATGGTTCCAGACGTAGAAGATGCAAACCAAGAGCAGCCCAGCACTCGATGCTTTTCGGTAATACAGGCAACAACATTTGGATATGTATCTACGATATCGCGAATGATTGCATCTGGTGTAATGGGGGCATCGCTATCTGAGGGCGTGGTGCTTCTGGGTTCAGGATATGCACCATGACCAGGCAAGAACACAGCTGGTTCGTCCGGGTCGCTGCAGCTGGAGCACCTTCAAGGTCGCCTAATCACAGCTGCTTTCGAAAGCCTCTCAAACCAATCGGTGCAATGAATTCGCCCATGCGCTCGATTTGTGCATTTTCTTTTATAGCATGCAGCTGAGTCTGATCTACAACGAGCTGCTTTTTCAGTTGTCTTCAGCGATGCAGGGTCGCCGATGCGGATGAGCACTGCCGCTACCGCCAGCGTAATACTGTTCCAGCTCTACAAGTACCTGATAATACTAACATCTCATGCGCTTTCAGTACCAAGAGTTAAGACAACCGGACCGCCGTTTTCGATTTTCTGCTTGGCACTTTCTTGGGACAAATATTTTGCGCCGACTGCATGCCAAGATGTACGTCTATCTTTGTATTTCTTGCACGTTTACGAGAATGTAGCACCTGGGCAGCTTTACGCTGCTAACGCGATTAGATACAGTGCACGCTGGCTCCATGCCAGAGCATTTCAAGCTTTATCACGTCTTCTGCTTTAGAATTCGTAATCACACGTGCGCTGGCCCGCCAGTCAGTTTAAGAACGGCGCCGGGACTCACATTAGCCAGGTCGGCATATTTTTGTACTGTTCAGGTTGAGATGAAACCTGCAGAACGAGGTGTAATTCGCACAACGGCGTTGGACCGTTTTAATGCGTTGTACATTTACTGCAATTTGTGCCATGTAATAAACTCCTTTCTCGGAGCCCTCCTCTGCGAGGAGAATTGTGGCTGAAAACCACTTAGTTAATCTCAGGATAATCCTGCTTGTATATATAGTTATACGCCATTGGGTTTTGTGGGAAGCTTCGCACGCATACGAACAGCGTGATGAGACCAACCAGGCGATGCCTCATCAAAACCTCGGCGTAACGATCGAAGTGCGGTATCAACACTGACTCGGATGTTCTCTTAGTGTAAACTATTTTCAACACGCACACGTAACCTAAGCTACAAATGAAAAGTTTTCAATATTAATTACTACATAGCATCGCGATTTATGATACTTAGATAGCGTTATAAAGCAATTTACCTAATTGGTGAGTATATATGCTTCACATTTGTAGTTTGAGGTAGAGTAGAATTAACCTACTAGGTAAAATTATTATAAATGGCCATTTATGTATGCATCATTCACTAGGATTTGAGAGGAGTCGGTGACCTTGGATATACGATATAAGAATAATAAGATACGTAAAGTGTATGTTTGAGATATTAATGTAGCACCGAAAAATATAATCTTAAAATGACGAGTAAAACTATATGCGCGAGTGGTTACACCAAATTAGTCTAAGCTGCATCTATTGGAAACATTAATGCGATTAGGAAAGATGCCATCAACTTTATACGAGGTCGATTGGACCATATACTAGTGGATTTAATCCATCCATACCGCTCATTTTTACTCCATATGGTAATATCTTTAGTAGATACTGTAGAGATCAAGAAATTGTGATTATCATTGACTAAGGAGTGTAGCATGAAAATGTAGAAGTAATACTTTTATAGCGATACCACCAGGTGTGACTATAAAGAGGTTTTTAGAAGATGAGGCATATGACGCAAAAGAATTAGCTTCACTGAATGGATCTGAGTGAAAACATGATATTAAGCTTCATTAATGGAGAGTGGTGCCATTAACTCAAGATGTGGCAATGCGTCTTGAGCCGGGTGTTTGGTGTGTAGAGGCTAGTTTTGGAACGTCTAGAAGCTGCATACAGAGAGTCTATCTTAAAAGGTAAGAGTATGAGAATTCCTATTGATGAAGAAATCAACTGCTCAAAACTTGGTTGTACTAAACTCGCATCGTTTTAGGCATCGTGCCAGAAACGAAAAGGCAGCTGAGCAGGTCATCAATTTTATCGTAGTTTTTGAGGGTGACTCTCGAAAGCAATGTGGCTGCTGACATGGTTTATGTCCTTAGTATGTGAGAAATAGTGAGGATATGGAGCCTGCTAAAAGAGGTGCGATTTGATACACTAGTACTGGGCGCACGAAAGGGCAGACTCGTTTTGTAGTGAGATTAACTCACGATGCGGAGTTACTAAGAAAATTTTATACCATTGAGGACTCTAGAACACTAATCGCGTGAAAAGAGCCTCTCAGGGCATGCCAGCAGCGTGTGGTGTGATTGTGTGTATCGCAATTATTGACACATAGCCTCCATGTACAACCACCTATTCGAAGGAGCTCCGTGTTCTTGGTAGGCCCGGCCCAGATTCTGATGCTTTTTCGTCGTTATTCGCGAGGCGCTACAGAATTTGCAGAAACGAGGACTTTCAACATAGTAATCGGGAAATACCGCAACAACGATCCTGTAACTCGTAGCGATTATTAATTCGTTTTTGTACGTATGAGTGGGTAAGCTTCCTAGGTCTTTCTTGTGAGTCTTCATTGCACCATACTATAGGGACTTTCAAAGTATAATCTGTAGGACTCTCATGCTGTAATCAAACAGTGTGATAATAGACACAGAATACTCTTGATAGAGACTTCTGAAAGTCTCTTCGATACAATTTTAAAGCAGAAATATACTGGTCGTCCGAACCGTTTTGTGGGTGACTCGACGTACATGAGTGGCGTGCTCGCTCATTTTGCCAAAATCCTGGTCGGGTGTGGGAGCTCTTGTTTACAGGTGTAATCGATGCGCAGCGTCACTCGATCAGCCGGGTAAAACGACGTAATACCGCGTGGTAGGCATCGCAGGCGCGATGGCGTCGTGATTATGCTCGGACTGCAACTACAGCAATGATGTAGCGCAGCATTTGATCGAAAATAAAGCTCATCCTGGCTGGGAGGTGGCGTTGTGCGGCGAGGTATACAGTTAAACTACAACATAATCACGTTTGACACTCCTCACCCCTATCACAGCGGATGAGTTCTTGTTAAAGGTTAAGTCCTGTACACTATTTTCCAAGACTGGCATATTCCTGACCATAACAGAACGAGCCATAAACATTTATTACATTGAAAAATTCCAAAACGAAGTTTACCAACAGGTGTTTTATTCCTCGCACAAGGACCCAAGCGCAGTCTTATGAACTACCACACCAGATTTCGTTGCTAAAACCTCTGAGGTACCCCTTCACAGACTGGAAAGCCGTTGCTGTAGCGTGGATGAGACTTTCACCATGCCTACTGTAAACTCGAATGTTCTATCCAGACAGCACCATTACAGAAATCACTATAGCGGCATGTGATGAAGTCATGCACCTCGACCCTATCGGCCAAAATTCTAAAGGAATGATGCACTAAGGCAGGCTACTATATGTACGTAGGATACGCGAATACGAACTAATGAAACGCATTTAGCGCCATAGCGAAACGCAGAAAATGCACTGGCATCTAGACCACTCCGCGGTCACTGCGAAACGAAGGACTACCAATACAAACGCTGTATGATGCGGAATGCGCTCTCATGCGGTCGTAGGGCTGCCACAATTGAAAGCGCTAAATTCTGATCATCTGATTAGACTGTAAGCCACCTATTTGGGTTGACGGAAAATCCCTGGCCATAACAGCGTTCATGGATGTAATGAGAACTATCAGATGATGAATAAATTGGTTGTACTGAGTTAAGTGATTGTTGGTAATAACGAATAACCGAGTATATAGTATGGATGGGGCCCGAATACAAATATGCTAGATTGTTGAGGGATTCCCTTATCTCTTCGGCTCATAGTGACCTAAGTCGCTCATCAATAGAGAGCCCTGTGCGATTATATGTGAGTCCGTCCACATCCATACCTATGTTTTCTATTAACTGATTGCTTCAACTAGTAACCTTACAAGCACTTTTCCTTTCGCATGGGGCGAGGTCCTGATGGGGAAAGAGGTGTGAAGTGAAAGTATCAACAATCAGCTGATGTTGTCAGTGAGTTGTGTCCTGCATATTGATGGTAGATACAAATGAGAGAGAGGTGTGGTTGTATGTCTGTGTTTGTTGGGTTTGTGACTGTTGGTTTTGTGTGTTTGTGAGTGTTGTATTGGGTGGTTGCGCTTCTTCGCGGTTAACGACGGCTCGATGCTGGGCAATATCCTTGATGATGCAAAACTGGTAAAGCTTTCAAGTCGTATCATCCGCATCTAGTGTTGCAGGCTTCTGAAGTTGTTACTACAAAAGCCTTAAACACTATGAACCTCATACTTTTTAACAGAATAATGGCATTGTCTTTACTGCGCGTGCTTCTGTTGAGGTTCCTCAGTCCTATTCCAGGTACAACGTGTAACGAACGCAGAGTATAGGTACGCAGAGGAATCACCCAGATGGTTGAATAGTGAGTGCACTACGCAGCAAAGTAATTTAATTAGCTAATAACAGGCACGCGATAACGGATACTAAAATTATGCGAAAGGATAATAGTACATGCCTTTGCTTGAGGAAGAGATTTTATATTTCTAATCAAACATCTACAATAATTTGCTGGTGTAGTAGGCATATTACGAGACATATATCTCTATATAAACAATAGTGGAACTCAGAGTAAAGTGTATGGCCCAAGGTTAGCTTTTAATATTACAAATGGTGAAAAGAAAAGAGCAAGGCCTGTACCTAATAAGTTTAAAATTAGAGGGCAGGAAGATTGAGAATACCTTAATAGTGTGTTAATATCAAGATAAGTTCTGAAGCAGATTGAACGAGACATAATCACCCATGTCATCGGGAAATACAACACGCAACAATGAGAAAATAGGTCAGAGGAGTCTATAAACCAGCTGATTAGGTATATATCATTAGTTATTGTGTGTTGTACATTTATTGAGCAGTTGTTCTTTTGTAGACGACAGAGAATGCGATCTCCGACGCCAGAGGATATCAAAATAGCATGGAAAAGGAGTTCAACGTCTCATCCTCGTCTAGTTCACAATCAGCTGATGGTGAGAAGGAAAAACCGTTGTGAATGTGCATCTCTTTTATATGAAAGCAATGGTACCTTTACTATGATTCTGTGGTAAACGTCCAACCTCAAGGTTCAGGTGGTGAAGATACACGAATGCTAATTTTGCCTATTCACAAGAGTATTTAATTCCATTTGAATGCTGCTTTGGTGGAGCGTGCTAACAACATAGCCTGCTGATGGCCACACATGAGGAAGTTTAAGCTAAAGAATCTGAAACAACACGTGCAGGTACTAACCAGATACTATTGATCAAGATTCATCTTTGTAGATACGTCCATAAGGTAAGATATTCTAACCATGAAATTCATATATAGCAGTATAAACCACAAGATAATCCAACACTGTTACATCCTCATTTCTGATAAACGTTAGTTTTACTACTTACACACCAAAGAGAGCGGATAAAACAAAGCTGAGTATTTGATAGGTTTTAGGTATATGGCGAAAAATGACTGGAAAACAAACTATGTTAACTGGGATTGGTAACACAGAAAGAACACTTCTGCTGGAACAGATTTGTTAACGTTTTAGATGTATGATAAAGCGTGCGGGTCACTAAATGAGGGATAGAGATAGTTGTAAGTATAATGATGATAAAACAGTTGTTTTAAGTTGTAATCCCGAAATATATTGTATTTAATAAAATAGGAGTTAATCCTAAAAATGATATAATTATAATAAATAAAGTTATAGTCCTATTTAATTATAATCTTGAATTAGGATTCTATCTAAAAATATATTCTAATTGCACAATAATAATGAATATTGTTGAGCTAAGGAGGTTATAATGCCTTTGATTCAACATGAGCAATACTTAATTTTAAGGCGTCATAAGATCGAGATGTGATTAAAGTCGTTTCTGGTGTCGTCGGTGCAGCAAATCTACATTAATTGAATTGTTTAAACAAGAATTGATAGCTGATGAATTGTAAAGCCAATCAAATCGACTATTAATTTTGAAGATTTAGGTATGAACGCCTACGGAGTATCATGCCCCTCAGCAAGTATATAGTAGGTGATTAGTTGAGACTTCCCCATGTATTTTGAATGGAGGTGGCATGTGCCACAATTTGAGAAGGTCGTAGGAGTTTATTTATCGACCTAATGTGAATATTTATATTACAGGTTCAAACATATTTATGTCTTCTGATCTTATACATTATTAACCAGTGGGCTCTCTTTGCGTTGAGATACTACCGCTTTCATTTAAAGAGTTCACATAGTGCATATAGTCCTTGAAACTTGTCAGGATATGGATATAGCTGAATTTGTATACTAGAACATGGATTCTTTCCTAAACTGTCATGTTGAAGATGATAAGTATTGATGAATATTTGAAAAGTATTCTAAACACTATTAATCGAAAGATATTGTAGTTAAAATACAGATGTACCATTGTGTGGATATTATTAAATATTTATTAACTAATATAAAGGTTTGATTAATCCAACGAAAATTGCGAATACGCTCACTAGTTATGGTCATAAAATGGATAATGAACCCGTGAAATATTTACAAGGTCTCAAGATGGTCTTTTAATCTATAGGTTGATGATTTGATGCAAAAGGAAAAGCGTTATTGCGTAGTACCATCGCTGCTCAACATAGATGGTGCATTCGTAAGTTTTATTAAGTCGTACAGATTCAGTCGCGGTCATATGCTCGAGAATGTGCTATTTGGAATTAGTAGACGTATTTAAATGTTTCCATGTAGGGCATCTACGAAAATGAAATGATTTTGTAGCTAAAATACCACATCATTTAGAATATTATCATTAAGCTATAATGATTATGGATGATACACAATTACGACGTGAATTATAAATTGAGAAACGATGTGTATATCCTAAATATTTACTACAATGGATGTTATAAAACAGATAATCATAATGGTATAAACAAAAGAATGTTTTAGATTGGCTGCTAGAATAGGTAAGTATTTCCACAAAATAAAATACGTCGTGTTTAGCCTTGCGTCTATATGTCTTATGATGAATTATAATCGATGTTAGTACAGGCGGGGTGATTGTAGCGAATAACAATGGTCCCAGGAATATTACATCCCGTTCAGATTGATAAAAGGCTAGAAACACTGCTCCTCGATTATGCGATGTCCGTAATCGTAATGCGTGCTCTTCCAGATGTTGGCGCGATGGCGATAAGTACATCCGTCATCCCATTTTTGCCGCGATGCAAACAGGCATGACGCCGATAAAACCGTACAAAGAATAAACTGTATCGTGATTGCATTATGATAGCCTCATCCACATGGTGATAGATAATTTGTGCCAACAGTTCGTTGGCATAGTTCAATACGCGCTACCTCTTGGTGAACGGCCGGCAACTGGTTCCATCGACGGCGATGGCTGCTTTGATGCATTATCTACCAGTACGTAACTGACGCGAAAAGTACGCATAAAAAATGCTCATGATATCGACAAGGAAACTGATTTCATGGGATTATGATGAAAGCTTGCGGGGCTACAGTATTGCCAGCGGTCCCCGATCTTCTGTCAATGGTTCCAGCGGTATCGCCGTGGGATGGCGACAAATCTTCCGCCACTGTACCAACTTGCAAGGGTATGTAATGGCTACCATGCTCATCGATAACCCGCAGAAATGACTGTGGACGAATTGATGACGCAAATCAAAGGTCCAGACTTCCCATTAGGGCGCTCATTTTGGAGCGGGAGGGCATTACACTCTCACAGGTCATGGCATAAAGCCGCGCTCATGCAACCATTGAAGAAATGGCGAAGGGCAAACTTAATCATAGTGACTGAGATTCACTGAAATTATTGAAATAACGTTATCGAAACGATTTACGAACGAGCCGCGACAAGGTCCGTGATGGCATCACGGCGCCGCGACAATCTGACCGTCAAGGTATGCGCATCGTTATCAGGTGCGCGCTGATACAGCAGATATCGTTCTTAACAATTATAAGCACTCAACTACAAGAATCTTTCGGCATTGATTATATTGGCCTCGTGAATGGTCATCCGCATATTAATTTGAAAAGTATTGGATTTTCTACTTAGATCGCCGTCTCAATGTAATCGCGCGTACTCAGTTTCAGGCTTAACAAAGCTGACGCGTACCTCTTGGAAAACGGCGTTGATCCCTCGACCTATCGATAAATTCTCCGCTACAATCACGGATTCTCAAACTGGCGAAATCGCGTAACGCATTGATGTAAAAATTCGAACTCAAAACAAAGCAGTAGCCATCCTCGGCGTTACGCCGTTTAACAGAGCTTGGGCAGGAAAATCGAAGACGAATACAAGGGCCTTGGCGTTGATGAAGACTTGGCTATCTGTTAGCAAGCATCAACATCAAATCATCAAAGACGAACTAGAAGATATGAAGAAGAAAATACGGCGACCCTCGTCGTTTCAAATCTGATCGTACGTCCAGAGCCTTGATGTGGGGACCTCATCATGATGAAGAGATGGTTGTACATATTAAACAGGGTTACATCAGACGGATAGACATGAACGCCTCTGAAATCAACATAAAGGTGGCTGGCGTTATCGGCATGAGGGCAGAGAACGATTGTAACACAAATTATAAATAATGGCCACGCATAATACATTGTTTATTCTTTGTCACAGGCCGTACTTATCGCCTCCGGCCTTTAAAGTGCCAAAGCGGTTCCCATAACTCTCTTGTACCATGGTTAACGTATTGCCACTGGCTGTGAGCGATCCGTTACGACTATGATCGACCTTGAACGCGTTAAGAGATGTAAACTATTCATGGTAACTGGGTTCGGCGTTTATTAAACGTACAGCTATCGAAGAATACCGCAACATTCGTCGTTCTGGTCTCAACTATCAGCCTCGACGAAGGGGGATCGCTTGATTTCATCAACGTAACAACTGGTGACCAAGATATCTTGATTGGTACTAAATTGGAATTATCATATTCGTTTCAGTAAAGCGATGTGCATATAAACGTGCGGCTCACGGCGTGGGGAATAATAAACTCAATGCGAGCGACGGTTTGTAGGTGCTGGTGTTGTGTAATGCTGATGAAACTGAAGTGTTTACTATCTCCGAAGAGAGATTTGGTCGCGCATGATGCAGGAAGCACACATTACCAAAACGCGGCAGTAAAGGCTCAGAACTTCAAGATTACCCGAACAAACGGGTGACGTAGTTGCCGTTGAGTTGTTCATAACGATGATGAGGCAATGCTTGTATCTCTGGAACAGGCAAAATCATCCTTTAGCATGAGATGATATTGCACCGAAGAAAAGGTGAAATTATTTCAATTGTCAAGCCTGAAACCTCGACGAAATTATTAAAGTAGCTAGCGTTGCGTATTCGGTTCTGAAATCAGAAGAGATGTAACGAAGAATAATATAATTGAAATGGTGAGTGCAAATATATAGTAACATGGGCGTATCTAAGATGAATGGAAATGCTCTCTGCTGGTCAGAGTTAAAATGAAAAAATGGTTAGCTGCCCTGTTTTGCAGCAGGGTTTTCTTTGTAGGTAGCTGGCAAGCAGTGCCGCTGATTGGTGATATATCGATGCAGTGCTGATGATGCCAGCATGGTTTATCGACAACTCTGTATATAAAACAGATGATGCGGCAACATTGCCTTCAAAATTAACAATGTGAAAACCACATACATCCACAGGCATAATTAAAACATAGACCAGAACTTATAGTGCAACGAGTATAGTGCTGCAGGCGTAGCGTTATTGTCCAGCAAAGACGCACAAAAACTACAAAGGTGAAGATGATACCATGGCGCGGAAGTTATGAGGCCCTGGGTAAATAATCCAGCAATTGTGACTGGTAATGGCTCTGTCTATTTAGATATTCGGAACATGTAATATTTGAACTATCACAAGCCTCCACTGTGGTGTTTTCAAGACAGTTGGGGCTTTCTATTCTGCAATCTTACAGAAGTGAATCTCATTTAAAATCTGTTAGGATTATTTAAAGCCCAAGGCCTCGCTAGATGATTCATAGGGTTCTATATAATTTATGCATTTTAATAAGGTTTTTATTAGTAATGTACAGTGTAGATAACCTGTGAAGTCATGATGAATTTGTATTATGCAATGCGCGTTAACAATTTTCTAATCAGGAGAACAGTTATGAAGAAATGGTTTTGCGTGTTTGGCGCAGTTTGTTATTTAGCGCTGGTGTGGGCGGTATCACCATGCAGAGATTGGTATCCTCTTAATAAAAGTGCGGATGGTCGTATAGTTGCATCGATAACGGTAAAGTGAAAAAAGACGTCGCGAGCTAAGTTGGTGAATTGTTGACCTAGTGGTGATGCTTGCTCCTATGCTTTACGTTTATTATTATTTTCTGAAGACTGCAAAACTGCCTCGCGGTGCGGCATACAATCCAGCAGGCTATATGATTGGTGGCCAAACATGCGACAATACGAACCACAAACTGAAGAGTAATCTAGATCGCATGTATCACTTGATTTGGCCATTTCACTCTTTAATTTACTAGACAGGTGGATATATCTCTTCGGCTATATCATATTTCAGTCGTGTAAGATATATCCACCCGTTTTCTATTCTAATGAAATCTTTCCAAAACTGCGTTTGGGAGTAGTTACCTAGAGTCGGTCTCAAAGAGATGGAACCCTTTCTGTACGTATGATTAAATGTATCGGTGTTGTTCCTATCCGGTGTGGTATAATTTGAGAATAATTTATGTATCAGGGATTAGGGCCAGATAGGTGTGTGTGCGTCGTTTGGTGGTTGGATTCAGTCTTTGTCGTTGGATGGATATTTTAAGTCTTATTGCAGGAATCTACCAGGCGCGATAGCAAGAGGAGGTTTGCTCTGAAGTCTGCTATAATGGATTCTCTGCCAGGTGGCAAGGCCTGAGTGGGAGCTTCAAATGCGATTAGAGGATTGTGACGACAGTACTTCGGCTTGATTAATTGATAAGTTACGCCCTCGAAATCGGGATGGTGGGAAGTCGTAGGGGTATCGTGATGCTTTAAATATTCTCCATAGAGGTGCTGGCTCCTTATCTTTGTGTAATCATATTTTGCAATTGCACAATTTTGTATAATTACCAGTTTAATATATGGACAGTTAAAGAGTGTACAGACTATAGCCATTGCTACTATCCCGATGGACGGACGGTGTTGTTACTCTCTAGCGCCCTATGAGACATGAAGACTCTTGGCCAGATTTGTGCTGAATAAATGTGTTGTAAAACGTGAAAGTAGAACCATACAGCTATTTCTATTTTTTACCGCGATTTTTATGTATTCACCCAGTGTCAATGATGGAAATGGTCTTGTGGGTCGATTATTGACGACATTATTTGCTGTATCACCAGTAGCTTTATGGTTGGTAAATATATGTGTCCTTAGAATCCTTATAAACAGAGATATGTGTGCTGCTACACCGTCTACATTGATACTTGGTATGATGAAAATAACGTACATTTCATTCGAGTTACAAATATTGGCCATATCTCATGACTTTGAGGACCGCAGTTCTTTGTTGGTATACTTTCCTTGGTTCTGCCATGGAGCAGGTGCCAAGCTGCCATCGACAATCATTTAGGGCTTCTAAAGCAAAATATTCGAATATTCCGTCTAACGATAATTAACTATCAAGAGGACTGTACGCTTTCTTGCCAGATGCGTTATTATTCAACGTAAAGGCAGGTCGATTCTACTAACGCTGTGAAGTCTTAATAATTGAACACGTTTGTCTTTCATGATATTTAGTTCATCAGATACTAGATTTCCGTATTCTTGTATTTTAATCAGGTAACATATAGAAAAACTTTGGCAGCTGTTTGGCAGCAGGCGCTGTTATTAGTGGCATCAGTGATGTTGTTGTGATTAGTGTCTATTTGGTACTGATAGCAATGGCATCACTTGATTATCGATAACAGTTCTGTTGAAGTAGCAAAAGCATTTTGGACATCAAGCGTATGGACTACAGAAGGTTCACTACATCGTAACTGAAGAGTTCCAACCACAAAAACATGATAAGGCATTCAGGTTCTCTTTACAATCCAAAAGGTAGTGGTAATAAGAACAACCTAGCAAATCTATAATGAGTTGAACAAGGTGCTCCTGCCATGCGCTATACACTTATCTGGGGACCGATAATCTAGTATCCGAGTTATGATTTTAGTGAAAGCTACATACGCATTCATTTGAGGGCGTGCGTTTTCTGCTAATTCCTAAAATCTGGTGAATTATTTATTTGTCTCGGTAATTTAATGGTGTAATGCCCGTGTTTTGCTAAGTATAACATTTCTACATAGTATAAACTTTCACTATAGCGTATACTAAAGGTAGATGTGGAAGTACGCCCTTGAGCACAGTGCTCATGGTTTGGCCTATTCTTTTAAGGTTTGCTAGTTTTTAGTTTGTGGGGGTCCTCATGTCTCATGCAATTTGTCGATAAACATTATGATTGCACGCTCGACAATCCATCCATTTATCGACATTTCTGGTGTAAAAACTGGCGTTATGCCGTCGCGCTTGTGCGGACGTAATGACGTACTCGACTACTATGATCTCGATGCGAAACGGCTGACGTGCCTGTATGCATCCATTGTGGTCAATGTGCGTGCTGCATGTCCATTCGGCTCCATGCGTGCTAAATCCGAGCTTGAGATTGAAAGCCGCTCTTGCAGATCCTGATTGTTATTCAGAAACAGCTCCGGCTGTTCGTGCAGCTATCGGCGAAGGCTTCGTTGCGAGACCAGATCACATTCCTTGAAGGTAAAATGGTCTGGTGCATGTGCGTTACGTGGAGATTGCCGGATTATGTAGTAGATACTTACTAACTTTGGTGCGGACTTAACTATCATGGAAGAAGCATCGCAGGCTTGTGGATGCGATGTTAGCTAAAAGCGGCCAAATTCCTCGGTTCTAGCTGCTGCCCGGCGTGGGTGCGCTGCGAAATCGACTTCCCTGAATTGATTTCTAACTTGTCTTCCACGTTCTTGTATCGCTATGGACGGCAGCTGTAATTGTACTATATTTGCAGAGAGAGGCATCGATGTCATCGCATCGTGATAGCCGTATCTGTAAACGCCTTGCACACGGCTAAAAGAGCGAAACAAAACAGGAAGAAGAAAATACGTGACTCGTTACCATAATGATGAATCCCTTGGCATGGATACAGATATTTCCATCACTATCATCGTGAGTTCATCCGTTGGATTCAAGAGGAAAACTCGATTTCAACGCTATTGAAGAATCAATTCGATGACTGATCGGTATGGAAAACTGGAGGCCTCCATCATCTTCGGTAACACTGGCGGTGTTATGGAAGCAGCTATGTGCATGCAGCATACAAAGCTTATCACTGATAAAGACCCACCTCCATATGCATTGACACCTCGAAGACGTTCGTGGTATGGAAAAGGCGTTAAAGGCCACTGTTCAATTAGGTGATGATGTAACTTTGTCTGTTTAGCTGTGAGTGCGCGGCGGTGACACACGTGACTTCAGCAATAGCGCTTAAAGACAGCGATCAGCTCTATGACTTCGTCGAAGTTGTAAACACGCAGGTGGTTGTATAGGTGGCGGTGGTGGTCAACCGCACTACCTCAGCTGTAAATATGGCTTCAGGAAGCTCGTATTGTGAGGTCTTTGCGGAAAGTCGATGCGGAACTACAAATGGGTTGCATCCTGAAAACCCAAAATCCATAGCTCGCGCTAAAGACTTCTTGGGTGAACCATTGGGCCCATAAGGCACTGAACTCTTACTTGACTACACAAGCTGCAGCGCAGTTCTGCTGTCTCGCAAAGACTAGCTAACACACAAGCGTACTTAACATCCCCCTAAATATAAGGCTAATCGTATTGCCATGTAGCTAATTCGGTCAGTACAGGTCGTTTCGAATGTAATCAGTCAGCCGTACATCTCATTGTGATTAGACTAGTATAAAGTAACTGAACATACATAAATCCTGCGGGTCATGGTGACATGATACTTGTGAATATTGACTACTAGTGTCAACCATTACAGATTGTGAAGTTTTATATTACTATCCTTCTTATAGTTTTGTATATGTTATATGTATGGATATATAGGCACTAGATTTGACTATTTGTACTATCATAATGATTTCATATCAATAGTTGTTTGTATAGTAATTGTTACTGTTACTTTATACTTTTATTATGATAAATTAAATACAGAAAATCGAAAGCTTTCATGAGAAAAAGATGATTATATAGTGTATAATATATAGATAAGTAATGTGTGAGAGTTCAGCAAGGGTTTGTGGAGAGGAACTTGTTTTGCAACGACTTGTATGTGGCATATAATCGCGTAATTTTGGGATGCTGCTTGCAAAGTCAGGCAGGCAGGAAGAGTACGAACTGTATCGTATCGAACTGTGCAATCAGACAAGCCTGTCCCTGAGAGTGAATACCTGGCTTGGGGCCATGTCTCCAGAAAGTTAAGATAGGTCGCTTTGGTGATGATTAGCCTTCACGGCACGGTAGGACAGTCCCAAAAGGATGCTCATCTGGGAGGCTATCATTATGACGTTATGTATTCAATAATCAAATAAAAACCAAGTGGCTTTCTGGTATCATGCAAGCTGGCTTGGCGATATGGTGACGCCGCCGCCATCAATCGTGATAAGGTGTTGAAAATTACGAATGAAGTTTCTTGCGCTTGCCAGGCAAATCGTTGGGGGCAACTACCGATGGACGGATCGGTCCATTTAGTAACAAACGGCATCGAAATGCGGGATATGGAACTACAATCATTGGCGAGGATGCGGCCAAACCTAAAGGGGTGCCAGATGTCCTATACATCTGACCCTCATGGGCGGGGCATATGGATCAAAAGCCATGGCGGGCGTTACCAAAATCAGCTTACGTGGTTTGCCTCTTCTTCCCAGCAGGCAGGCCTTGTTGATGCATCATGGGAATAACAGTGAAAGCCTATCTGAACAACAACGATGTGTCCATGTTAACGCCTCATTACACAGACGACAGCGAATACAATACGTACTTGTCGCCAGCCATGTGCAAATCCCTGCCATCGATAATGAACACCTAGCTGGTAACAAGCAATCCTTTGGACTGGCTACATTTTGAGCCTGAGCTATAACGGCGTAGTTATGACCGACCGTGTCGATGTAAAGGGGCCTTACCAAAAGCAAGCCAGATGAGGGGAGACTTTGATTAACTCCATCGTAGCGGTATCGTCCTTCTTGATTTTGGATACAGGTCATCGATGATCCATCGCGCGCTTATGCAGCAGTGGCGAACGAACGGCCTTTCGACGGCCGACTCAATGGTACATTAAGCATATTTTGCTCATGAAGATGCAAACTCGCTACAACAATAAATGCTACAACAATGGCTGCTATAGCAATAAAAAATGACTATGCTGTGCCTTGTACATACAGGTCGCGGCGTACTATACCTTATAGTGACGTCTTTTTATAATGATATGAAAAAAAGATTATATAGAATGTGTATGTTGGCGTGACGAGGATGAACATAAGGGTAAAATTAAATATAAAGGGGTTCACACAATCGAATGCATTAGTAAGCCATTAAATAAAGTATATTTTGTAAGCAAAGGTGCTCATAAAAGTCATAATGAAATAGTTTATATTTGTTTAAAATTTATATGATATAATAAACTCAGAATGTGGAGGTGAGAGTATATGAATTTTGTGGACATACACAGAAAATTATGAGAAGTATCCAATCCCATGTACGATAGATCAAATGAGTTTGTGTTGTGCAGTCCGCATCATGATGTGGAAATCCTATGTGGCTTCCCGGCTTGGCACGACATCACTGGGCGTTATAGCAGCAGGTCATGGCTAGTAAACAATCCGCCTGTAGCCGATGAATCGAAGCTCTTGAGGCACGTTTGTTCTACCGATAAGCAGGACAAATTCCGAACCGATAAAGCATAACTTGCAGAAACTTTGAAATTCTTTGAAAGCAGTGAAAACGCCTCAGACATGGTGACGATGATTACCCTTCCTTGGTGAAACACTCAGTTCCCCTTACGTGATTTACTAGACTACTACTATAAAACGCGACAGTTGAACATCATTTTGATGGCCCAGTAAGTTTAGAAGATGACTCGATGGTCGCATCATTGGCGATCGCAGTCTAATCTATACATCGGAATATTTTGAGGTGAAACCATTCTCTCCTTGAGTGGATATGAAATCGCAGGCCTTCACTATGCTGGGATGACTTGCATACCACATTCGCCGTAACAGGCAGTTCTACTGCTGCGTGTAATGCGGTAGCGTGAAAGCATATTAAAGAATATCATTAATTTGTTCTTCTCCGTATCGAATTTCTTGAAAACTTGTACTATCCCCACATCGAGATATGAAAAATATAGCAGGTGCTAACGCTATCTATCTGGCCTTTTGCCTTGAAAGACCATCTCATCATGGGACTATTGCAAGCTAGCCAATTAAAAGCAACTTACATCTCATTTAAGTAACGACCTCCTTGGCAATGGTCTCGTAGATCGTATTCAAGCGAATAACCGTGGACGAAATACGCGAACTACCACTTTACCAATAGTATTTCATTTCTGGTACCTATGTGTATAAATACTGGGGGCGACGTCGTGCGTGGCAGCTTGTTGCAGACGTGTACCAAACCTGCATCGACCACAACTGAAGACTTTGTGAAACTCTTGTATTGCAATTTAATCAGACAATTTAAATACGATTACTATAGATACTTTTAATATCGATTACGTTATTCCTAACAGTATTATATCGGTAATCGTAATTTGCAATACTATTTGCAATGGTATTAACCTAGAAAAGACATATATTTCTCTGTAATTGTCTTTTTTTTTTGTAATATTCAATGTTACCTATTTAGGTGTATAGTTATATCTTTTAATGGATGAAATTAATACTACATTGTCATAGAATATGGAAAATTCTAAAATTTAATTTATTAAAAATCCCGTTCACGTTATTGTGTGATGCGGCGCTATGCCATGGCAGGAAAGAAGTTTATGTTATACAAACGAAGAACCGTTATTACAACGAACCTGTATTAAAACTGCAAACTTTTAATCTGAAATATCTTCCGAGGGAACGCATCTTCAGGAAAGAACCGTCAACGGCCTTCTTCTAAGGAACTAGAATCGAAACGATACCATAAGGAACCAGAGTACAAGGTACCAGAGGCTGACCTGGAAGCTCTGTCTGTGATGTGGTATTAACGTCATATCGGATAAAGAGTCTCATCGATTTGTCAAAATCCGAATATGCGGATTCAGACGGTTGGTTACCAGCCTTGGTCCGCCGATGAGCTGCGACGTGATCGGCTCAAATCGACTTTATCACAGGTATCAGCCACTCATCTTACACTATACGAAATAAGACAGGGAACCGCGAGTTCCGTGAAGACCTGAAGAAGTTATCATGACATCCTTTTAGAATCGGTTATAGCTTTGATGGGGATTGTACATTCTAGCTTTGTGAAGCCGGTGTTAGATAGTTGCGACGGGCAAATTGTAATCATCGTGAGATTCATATGAACCGCATCACCGATGATGGCGGTGGCTATTAGTATGGATATCTTCTCATCAGGAGAAAATATAGCGAACGCATGGTCCGTGACGGCTGATGAAGACAACGGTGCGGAAGCAAATATATTATGGAAATATGACAGTTATCTCCAGATCGACAAGATACGTACCGTGTGTACGGTGATTGTGAAAACCTCGTATCCGTCGGCGAGAACTGGTGCAGCCGCCAAGCTAACCGACGTCTTGGGCAGGCACGAAAGCTGCGTAGATACTTGACGACAGACTTTGAAACTACAGGTACACTGAATACAGATACGTAACCTATACATTCATTAGAGATATACGTATTTTAGATATGTCCGTGTTAGAGTTGTGTACTAATTGGTGTTATGTGTATGATTATGGAGACTCTGAATCAGTTAGACTATGTAATTATGTAAACATATGATTGTTAGTCTGTTGAGAGTGGGGTTGTGTCAGGATATCTTCTTTAATCAATTTAATTTCTTATTTATATTCCCAATTACACCATTACATTAATGTGGTTTAACAGATATACATAAATATACGATTCTCAGTAAATGAAAAATA
>BNJU01000168.1_pt1 | contig 61784 bp, 90 predicted proteins | sample 8539281 | NCBI WGS metagenome assembly BNJU01 (sample SAMD00202456, study PRJDB9452) | human saliva metagenome | isolation source: human saliva | place: Japan
GGAAGTTACGTATTGCTGTTATCAATGAAATAAGAACTAAAAATGGAGAAATAAATGAATATCTCAGGAAGAATGTGCAGCTATAATTATATCAGCCTCAGGAGATAGTAGGACTTTTTGGTTGGAGTAGCTATTGATTAGCTAGTATTATTTAAAAAGGAGTAGATGAAAGATGAAGAAACTGGATGAAAAATTTGCTATTATGACAGAGGAAGACATGGCTGTAACTAAGGGAGGTTTTCATTGTTACTACTTCTCACAGCAGTAGCTTGGGGTGTTTTTAGGAGTCGTTACCTATATGTATGGGCGTCATTTGGGAAGTAGACGTTAATTTAAAAATTTGTGGCAAATCGTAAAAATTGAAAAAGATAAGAAAATATTAATCATTATTTTTTCTAGGTAGGACCTTTGTTCTACCCTATTTTTATCGATAGGAAAAAGTGCTGTTCAGGTGCAGTTATTGTTAGAAATAATTTTCTTTTTGCTTCTTTGTTTGGATAAAAATAATCTTACAAAGTTTTTCTTTTGGAGATTGTTAGGAAAAGGAGTAGGATATGAAATTTAGTAAACGGCATTATCGTCCTCAGGTAGACCAGATGGACTGCGGTGTGGCTTCACTAGCCATGGTCTTTGGTTATTACGGTAGTTATTATTCTCTGGCTCACTTGCGAGAGTTGGCCAAGACGACCATGGATGGGACTACGGCTTTTAGGCTTTAGTCAAGGTTGCAGAGGAAATTGGTTTTTGAGACGCGAGCAATCAAGGCAGACATGACCTTGTTTGATTTGCCGGATGTAACCTTTCCTTTGTGGCTCATGTGCTTAAGGAAGGGAAATTGCTCCATTATTATGTGGGTGACTGGGCAGGACAAGAACATACATTCATATTGCGAGATCCAGATCCTAGTGTTAAGCTGACCAAGATTTCTCGTGAACGCTTTGCCCTAGGGAGTGGACAGGAATCACTATTTTTATGGCCCCATCTCCGACTTATAAGCCTCATAAGGAACAAAAATGGCCTTCTCCTTTATCCCTATATTAGTGAAACAGCGAGGTTTAATTGTTAATATCGTTTTGGCGACCCTCTTGGTGACCTTTGATTAACATTGTGGGTTCTTATTATCTTCAATCAATCATTGACACTTATGTACCAGATCAGATGCGTTCAACCTTGGGCATTATCTCAATAGGGCTAGTTATTGTTTATGTTCTTCAGCAAATCTTATCTTATGCGCAGGAATATCTCTTGCTTGTTTTGGGGCAACGCTTGTCCATTGATGTGATTTTGTCTTATATCAAGCACGTTTTTCACCTGCCTATGTCCTTTTTTGCGACACGTCGTACAGGGGAAATCGTGTCTCGTTTCACAGATGCTAACAGTATCATCGATGCACTGGCTTCGACTATTCTGTCAATCTTTTTGGATGTATCTACTGTCTTGATTATTTCAGTAGTTCTATTTTCGCAGAATAGCAATCTTTTTTTCATGAGTTTACTAGCCCTTCCGATCTATACAGTGATTATCTTTGCTTTTATGAAGCCCTTTGAAAAGATGAATCGGGAAACCATGGAAGCCAATGCGGTTCTGTCTTCTTCTCATCATTGAGGACATCAATGGCATTGAGACCATTAAATCTTTTGACCAGTGAAAGCTCCCGTTATCAAAAAGATTGACAAAGGAATTTGTAGATTATCTGAAAAATCCTTTACTTAGAGTCGGGCAGAAAAGTCAGCAAAAGGCTCTGAAAAAGTTGCCCAGTCTTACTCAATGTTGCCATTCTCTGGATGGGGGCTCCTAGTCATGGATAATAAGATGAGTTTGGGTCAGTTGATTACCTATAATACCTTGCTCATTTACTTTACAAATCTTTGGAAAAATATCATCAATCTGCAAAACCAAACTTCAGACAGCGCAGGTAGCTAATAACCGTCTCAATGAAGTTTATCTGGTTGCATCTGAGTTTGAGGAAAAGAAAAACAGTCTCAGATTTGAGCTTGCTAGAAGGAGATATGGATTTTCAAGCAGGGTTCACTACAAGTATGCTATGGTCGAGATGTCTTGTCGGACATCAATCTGAGCTATTCCACAAGGCTCTAAAGTGGCTTTTGTAGGGGTTTCAGGATCGGGTAAGACGACCTTGGCTAAGATGATGGTTAATTTTTATGATCCTAGTCAGGGGAGATTAGTCTCAGGTGTCAATCTTAATCAAATTGATAAAAAGGCTCTACGCCAGTATATCAACTCACCCTGCCCCAGCAACCCTCATGTTTTTCAATGGGACGATTTTGGAGAATCTTCTCCTTGGAGCTAAGGAGGGACGACCCAGGAGGATATCTTGAGAGCAGTGGAGTTGGCTGAGATTCGGAGGATATCGAGCGGATGCCACTGAATTACCAGACAGAATTGACTTCGGATGGAGCGGGCATTTCAGGTGGTCAACGTCAGAGAATCGCTCTGGCTCGTGCTCTCTTGACCGATGCGCCTGTCTTGATCTTGGATGAGGCGACCAGCAGTCTGGATATTTTTGACCGAGAAGCGAATTGTCGATAATCTCATGGCTTTGGATAAGACCTTGATTTCATCGCCCACCGCTTGACCATTGCTGAGCGGACAGAGAAGGTTGTCGTTTTGGATCAGGGCAAAGATTGTCGAAGAGGGTACACATATGGATTTACTGGCTCAGGTGGCTTTTTACGCTCATCTGGTGAATAGTTAGGAGGAGAAAGATGCAATCAGAAATTTTTAGAAAGTGCGGAGTTTTTGCAATCGTCGTTACCATAATTTTTTCCAGTCAGGTGATTGTACCCATGTCTCTTCTACTTGTGTTTTTGCTTGGCTTTGCAACTTTTTGGCAGAGAAGGAGATAAGTTTGTCTACTAGAGCTACAGTAGAACCTGCTCGTATCATTGCTACCATTCAGTCTAGTAGTAATAGTAAGATTGTTGCGAACCATTTGGCTGAAAATAAGTTTGTCAAGCTAGGGATCTTCTCGTTCAATACCAAGAGGGACAGAAGCCGTTCAGGCTGAGAATTATGCTAGTCAGTTGGAAATGCTCAAGGATCAGAAGGTTCAACTGAGTATTTAAAAAGCAAGCCTTCAAGCAGGAAGTGATCAATTTCCGGAAGCAGATAAATTTGGCTATCAGCATAGTTTTTAGATTATCTGAATCAGGCAAATGCTAGTTTGCGGAGTCAGGTTGAGCAACAAAAATGCTAGTATATCATCTCAAAATGCAGCGACCAGTGGTAGTCAGGCAGAGTTAGGCAATCTCATCGGTGAAAACCCAGTCCAAAATTAAAGAATATCAGCAAGCCAAGACTGCTATTCAAGCTGATGGAGTCTTAGAGAGTGATCATCCAGCTTATGCCATTTTATCAGTCTTATCAGTCAACAAAAGAGCAGGGATCGGAAGCCAAACAGCAGGCCTTATCTCAGCTAGATGCTCACATCACTCAGTTGGAGTCAACTCTGCAGGTTATCGAGTACAGTATGCAGGTTCAGGAGCCCAGCAGGCTTATGCATCTGGATTAGGAAGTCAGTTGGAGTCATTAAAAATCTCAGCAACTAGCCAAGGTAGGCCAGGAATTAACGCTCTTGGATCAGAAAATTCTTGAGGTGGAGTCAGGTAAAAGATTCAAGGAAATCTTTTTAGAGAAGGGGAAAAATTACAGCAACAGAAGATGGTGTTCTACATCTAAATCCTGAGCATAGTCGATCTACCATCATTCCAGAAGGAACGATCCTCGCTCACCTTTTTCCGCAGTTGGCTAGAGAGAGGAAAGCAAAACTAACAGCTTATATCAGTTCTAAGGAAGTGGCTGGTCTCAAGCATGGGAATGAGGGTATGATTTACAACAGTAACGGATGCCAATAAGCAGCTAGTGTTGACATCCAAGATTACCAATATCGATACCAGTGCGACTCAGACAGAAAAGGGCAATTTCTTTAAATTAGAGGCAGAGACGGATTTGAATGCTGAACAAGCAGAAAAACTTCGTTATGGACTTGAAGGTCGTTTGACTATGATTACAGGTAGGAAGAGTTTTTTACGCTACTATCTTGATCGTTTTTTGAAACAAGAATAAGGTTCGCATTCTAACTCAAACCAATCTTAGAAAATCGCAAATGAAAAATCATTTGCGATTTTTCTCTACTTTTTCAGATATGACATCAAATATAGTTCGTGAAATATTTGATTTTTAGTGTCTGTTGTGTTAGAATGATGTAAAGTAATGCGAAAGGCGAACAAGAAAATGTCCAGTAAACTTATTTATACGGGAAAAGCTAAAGACATCTATACTACAGAAGACGAACATGTGATTAGGTCCGTTTATAAGGACCAGGCTACCATGCTGAATGGTGCTCGTAAAGAGACCATCGAAGGCAAAGGTGTGCTCAATAATCAGATTTCGTCTCTTATTTTTGAAAGATTAAATGTCAGGGTGTGGCTACCACTTTATCGAACGTATCTCTGATACCGAACAATTGAACAAGAAGGTTACCATCATTCCTTTGGAAGTTGTGCTTCGTAACGTGACGGCAGGTTCTTTTTCTAAACGTTTTGGCGTTGAAGAAGGTTTGGACTTGGAGACTCCAATCGTTGAATTTTACTACAAAAATGATGAGTTGGATGATCCATTTATCAATGATGAGCATGTGAAGTTCTTGGATATTGCCAATGATGAACAAATTGCTTATATCAAGGAAGAAACGCGTCGTATCAATGAATTGCTGAAAGATTGGTTTGCACAAATTGGTCTTCGATTGATTGATTTCAAATTGGAATTTGGTTTTGATAAGGATGGCAAGATCATCTTGGCAGATGAATTTTCACCAGATAATTGTCGCCTTTGGGATGCGGAAGGGCACCATATGGACAAGGATGTTTTCCGTCGTGATCTTGGTAGCTTGACAGATGTTTATGAAGTTGTATTGGAAAAATTGCAGGGCTTGAAGTAATCTTTTTGAAACGGAAAACCTTCGTCTTTAAAGAAAAGGACTCAGGCTGAGAGTGGGACAGAAATCGGTAATTCGTTAGAATTCGATTTTGTCGTCCCACTCTCCGCACAGTTGAGTAGGGCTGTAAAAGCTGATGAAATCAGCGTAGTAGAGCCCACTCAACCACTGCGTCTTGCTTGAAAATCCAACATCAAAAAGAGGGCTAGGACTTTTATCCCAGACTTACTCCGTAGAGATCTGGGCAGTTTAACGGATGTATATAGGTTGTGCTGGAGAAATTACAAGGATTGAAGTAAAGTTTTACTTGCTCTTCACTACAATCTTTCAAGTAGAAATAGATAAAGGAACCAAAATGGATAAACGTATTTTTCGTTGAGAAAAAGCTGATTTTTCGTGTGAAATCTGACTCTTAGTAAAAGAATTGCAGCATAATCTTCAGTTGAAAAACCTGAAGGATCTTCGGATTGTTCAAGTTTACGATGTCTTTCAATTTGGCAGAGGACTTGTTTGCGCGTGCGGAAAAACATATCTTCTCTGAACAAAGTGACCGATACTGTTTTTGGATGAAGCGTCTGTGCAAGCAGACCTTGCTAACTATGCTTTCTTTGCTATCGAAAGTTTGCCTGGTCAATTTGACCAACGTGCAGATCTTCACAAGAAGCTTTGCTTTTTGCTTGGTAGTTCAAATGATGTAACAGTGAACACAGCGCAATTGTACTTGGTTAACAAGGATATTGATGCGAATGAATTGGAAGCTGTTAGAAACTATCTCTTGAACCCAGTAGATTCTCGTTTTAAAGATATCACTGTTGGCATTGCGAAACAGGATTTCTCTGAGTCTGACAAGACCATTCCAAACTTGGATTTCTTTGAAAGCTATACAGCAGAAGACTTTGCTCGCTACAAGGATGAGCAAGGATTGGCCATGGAAGTGGATGACCTTCTCTTCATTCAAGATTACTTCAAGTCTATTGGACGTGTGCCAACTGAGACTGAGTTGAAGGTTTTGGATACTTATTGGTCTGACCACTGCCGTCACACAACTTTTCGAGACGGAGTTGAAGAATATCGACTTCTCAGCTTCTAAATTCCAAAAACAATTGCAGGCGACTTATGACAAGTACATTGCCATGCGTGATGAGTTGGGACGTAGCGAAAAACCTCAAACCTTGATGGATATGGCGACTATTTTTGGCCGTTATGAGCGTGCCAATGGTCGTTTGGACGACATGGAAGTATCTGATGAAATTAATGTCCCTGCTCAGTTGAAATTGAGGTGGATGTCAATCGGTGTCAAGAACCTTGGCTCCCTCATGTTCAAAAAAACGAAACTCACAACCACCCAACGGAGATTGAACCATTTGGTGGGGCTGCTACTTGTATCGGTGGTGCCATTCGTGACCCATTGTCAGGTCGTTCATACGTTTACCAAGCCATGCGTATTTCAGGTGCTGGCGATATTACAACTCCAATTGCTGAAACTCGCGCTGGGAAATTGCCACAACAAGTGATTTCTAAAAACAGCAGCTCACGGTTATTCTTCATATGGTAACCAAATTGGTCTTGCAACAACCTATGTTCGTGAATACTTCCACCCAGGTTTCGTTGCTAAGCGTATGGAGCTAGGTGCCGTTGTCGGTGCGGCTCCTAAGGAAAATGTTGTCCGTGAAAAACCTGAAGCTGGCGATGTGATTATCTTGCTCGGTGGTAAGACTGGACGTGACGGTGTCGGTGGTGCGACAGGTTCTTCTAAAGTTCAAACGGTTGAATCTGTTGAAACAGCTGGTGCTGAGGTTCAAAAAGGGAATGCCATCGAAGAACGTAAGATTCAACGCCTTTTTCCGTAATGGGGAAGTGACACGTCTGATCAAGAAATCAAATGACTTTGGTGCTGGTGGTGTCTGTGTGGCTATCGGTGAATTAGCAGATGGTCTTGAAATTGATCTGGATAAAGTGCCGTTGAAATACCAAGGCTTGAACGGTACCGAAATTGCCATCTCTGAATCTCAAGAACGTATGGCGGTCGTGGTTCGTCCTAAAGATGGAGACGCCTTCATTGCAGGCATGTAACAAAGAAAATATTGATGCTGTTGTCGTTGCAACAGTAACTGAAAAACCAAATCTTGTCATGCACTGGAATGGTGAAACCATCGTTGATTTGGAACGTCGTTTCCTTTGATACAAACGGTGTACGTGTGGTTGTAGATGCTAAGGTGGTTGACAAGGATGTCAAGCTTCCAGAAGAACGTCAAACATCTGCTGAAACCCTTTGAAGCTGATACTCTTGAAGTCTTGGCTGATCTGAACCATGCCAGTCAAAAGGGTTACAAACCATCTTTGATAGCTCAGTTGGTCGTTCAACAGTCAATCACCCACTTGGTGGTCGCTACCAAATCACACCAACGGAAGCTTCTGTACAGAAATTGCCAGTCCAACATGGTGTGACAACAACTGCTTCTGTTATGGCCCAAGGATTCAACCCTTATGTAGCAGAATGGTCTCCATATCATGGTGCGGCTTATGCGGTCATCGAAGCAACAGCTCGTTTGGTTGCTGCTGGTGCCAACTGGTCTAAGGCTCGTTTCTCTTATCAAGAATACTTCGAGCGTATGGATAAACAAGCAGAGCGTTTTTGGTCAACCAGTAGTCTGCTCTCCTTGGATCCATCGAAGCTCAGATTCAACTTGGTTTGCCATCTATCGGTGGTAAAGACTCGATGTCTGGTACCTTTGAAGAATTGACAGTACCACCAACCTTGGTTGCTTTTGGTGTGACAACTGCAGATAGCCGTAAGGTCCTTTCTCCAGAATTCAAAGCTGCTGGTGAGAATATTTACTACATTCCTGGTCAAGCTTTGGCACAAGAAATTGACTTCGATCTTATCAAGTCTAACTTTGCTCAATTTGAAGCTATCCAAGCTGACCACAAAGTGACAGCTGCATCAGCTGTCAAATATGGTGGCGTCGTTGAAGCTCTTGCCCTTGCAACATTTGGTAACCATATTGGTGCCACTGTAACCCTTGAAAATCTTGAGACTGCCTTGACAGCTCAATTAGGTGGATTCGTCTTCACATCTCCGGAAGAGATTTCAGGTGTTGCCAAGATTGGACACACAGCAGCTGACTTTACACTTACTGTCAATGGTGTAACGCTTGATGGACACAAACTTGACAGTGCCTTCCAAGGTAAATTGGAAGAGGTTTACCCAACAGAATTTGCACAAGCAACTGAGTTGGAAGAAGTACCTGTTGTAGCATCAAACGTCGTGATCAAAGCTAAAGAAACAGTTGAGACACCAGTAGTTTACATCCCAGTATTCCCAGGTACTAACTCTGAGTACGATTCAGCTAAGGCCTTTGAAAAAGAAGGTGCAAAAGTCAACTTGGTACCATTTGTAACATTGAACGAAGAGGCGATTGTCAAGTCTGTTGACACCATGGTTGACAATATCGAAAAAGCTAACATTATCTTCTTTGCAGGTGGTTTCTCAGCAGCGGATGAACCAGATGGATCTGCTAAATTTATCGTTAACATCTTGCTCAATGAAAAAGTACGCGCAGCTATTGATCACTTTATCGAACGCGGTGGTTTGATCATTGGTATCTGTAACGGATTCCAAGCCCTTGTCAAATCAGGTCTTCTTCCATATGGTAACTTTGAAGATGCAAGTAGCACGAGTCCAACTCTATTCTACAATGATGCTAACCAACACGTGGCTAAGATGGTGGAAACACGTATTGCCAATACTAACTCACCATGGCTTGCTGGAGTAAAAGTTGGTGACATCCACGCTATCCCAGTATCACACGGTGAAGGGAAGTTTGTCGTGACAGCTGAGGAATTCGCAGAGCTTCGTGACAATGGTCAAATCTTTACCCAATATGTTGACTTCGAAGGGAAACCAAGCATGGATTCTAAATACAATCCTAACGGATCTGTCAATGCGATTGAAGGTATTACAAGTAAGAACGGTCAAATCATTGGTAAGATGGGTCACTCAGAACGTTTCGAAGACGGTCTCTTCCAAAATATTCCAGGAAATAAAGACCAGCATCTCTTTGCATCAGCTGTGAAATACTTTACTGGAAAATAAAAGGTATAAAAAATGACATACGAAGTAAAATCTCTTAATGAAGAATGTGGTGTTTTTGGTATCTGGGGCCACCCAGATGCTGCCAAATTAACCTATTTTGGACTCCATAGTCTTCAGCACCGTGGTCAGGAGGGGGCAGGAATCCTCTCCAATGATCATGGACAATTGAAGCGTCATCGTGATATGGGGCTTTTATCAGAAGTCTTCAAAAATCCTGCTAATTTGGATAAATTGACAGGGACTGGAGCGATTGGACACGTGCGTTATGCGACTGCGGGAGAAGCTTCTGTAGACAATATCCAACCTTTCCTCTTCCGCTTTCACGATATGCAGTTTGGTTTGGCTCATAATGGGAATCTGACCAATGCAGAATCGCTCAAGCAAGAATTGGAACAAAGAGGAGCAATCTTCAGCTCAACCTCTGACTCTGAAATCTTGGCTCACTTGATTCGTCGTAGCCACAATCCAAACCTGATGGGTAAAATCAAGGAAGCCCTCAGTCTTGTCAAAGGTGGTTTTGCTTATCTCTGATGTTTGAAGATAAGTTAATTGCGTGCCTTGATCCAAATGGCTTTCCGTCCTCTGTCAATCGGGAAAAATGGCCAATGGAGCAGTAGTGGTTTCCTCTGAAACCTGTGCCTTTGAAGTCATTGGTGCTGAGTGGATTCGCGATGTGAAACCAGGCGAGATTGTTATTATTGATGATAATGGCATCCAGTATGACAGCTATACAAACGATACTCAGTTGGCGATCTGTTCCATGGAGTATATCTACTTTGCCCGTCCTGACTCCAACATCCATGGTGTTAATGTCCATACAGCTCGTAAGAGAATGGGAGCTCAGTTGGCACGAGAGTTCAAGCATGAAGCCGACATTGTGGTCGGTGTGCCAAACTCCTCTCTTAGCGCAGCTATGGGATTTGCAGAAGAATCAGGTCTGCCAAATGAAATGGGCCTTATCAAGAACCAATATACACAACGGACCTTTATCCAGCCGACTCAAGAATTGCGCGAGCAAGGAGTTCGAATGAAATTGTCTGCCGTTTCTGGTGTCGTTAAAGGCAAACGTGTGGTCATGATTGATGACTCTATCGTGCGAGGAACAACATCTCGTCGTATTGTCCAACTCTTGAAAGAAGCGGGGGCATCAGAAGTTCACGTTGCCATTGGGAGTCCTGCTCTTGCCTATCCATGTTTTTACGGGATTGATATACAGACACGTCAGGAGCTGATTGCGGCCAATCATACGGTCGAAGAGACTCGCCAAATCATTGGCGCGGATAGCCTGACCTATCTTTCGATTGATGGCTTGATTGATTCTATCGGCATCGAAACAGATGCGCTCGAACGGTGGTCTCTGTGTCGCTTATTTTGACGGTGACTACCCAACGCCTCTCTACGACTATGAAGAAGACTATCGTAGAAGTTTGGAAGAAAAACTTCATTCTATTAGAAAAGGGTTAGTGGTGAAAAATAGAAAATAAAATTACTGAATTTCTGCTGTACCTTGAAAAATTCGGAAAAAGATTTTTTTCAAGATGGTTAACGGGAGTTAATATTTTTGAAATTTTTAGGGATAACTAGTGCTGAAATTCGTCATAGTCGGGTATTAGCTTGGTTGCTTGATCCCAGAGAAAGTCATAAATTGGAAGATAAGTTTTCAAAAATATTGATGAAAGTGTTTGATAATAATCTATCTTTTGCAACAATTAAACCAACTGAAATAATATTGAAAGATTTCTCAAAAAGCAGAAGTATATAGAGAAAGTAAAAATAATATTGATGTTCTGTATACAAATAAAGAACATCGAATAAATTTAGTTATTGAAAATAAAACTTTCACCTCCGACCATGACAATCAGTTGAGAAAATATAGAAAATTTATTGAAAATTCTTATGCTGGTTATCGTAATATATATATTTATCTGACACCAAATGGAGATGCACCGATAGATGCTGATGTTGAGGAAAGGCAATTTTGGAGTTTACTTTCATATCAAGATATTTCAGATATACTAGAAGAATTGTATGTGGATGAGATTGATAATGAGAAAGTTTTCTTACATCCTTAAAGAGTACAATGATAATATTAGAGAAATATTTTTGAATGATATAGAGTTGAAAAAGAGTTAAGTGCTGAAATTTATTTTTAAATATAAAGAAGTTTTAGATCTTATTTTTGAAAACAGACCTGATACGCAGATGCTTCGTGAAAAATTAGTCGGTGTTTTAAATTATCTAAATGAACAGGAAATTTAATTTTTCGATGAAAAAAATATTGTTCAAAAAAACTTTTTTTACGTTTTAGAACAAGACGGTTGAGATAATTTTATTGACAATGTTGTTAAAGAGGAAAAATACAGAATGGTCTACTGGTTCAGCCTATTTTTTTATGAGATAACATATAGTAATTTTCAGACAGATGTTTATTTTATCAATATCTAAAAAATTTAACAGACATACAGTCTCGAAATTTAAACTTTTGACATTTGACAAATATAGTAAATATGGTTTTTAATACTTCTAATAAATTTCTAAATTTTGATGCTTCAGATGAAAACTTGTTGTTATCTGAAGCAACTCAAACACTCATTGACTTTCTATTAGAAAATCTTCAACAAATAGATGAATTTGAAAAAGGTATTTATTGAAACTTGGAATGAAAAGGAAAAAGGAGAAAGATTATGTCTAAAAATGCATACGCTCAATCTGGTGTGGACGTTGAAGCGGGTTATGAAGTTGTTGAACGAATTAAAAAACACGTTGCTCGTACGGAGCGTGCAGGTGTCATGGGAGCTCTTGGTGGTTTTGGTGGTATGTTTGACCTTTCAAAAACAGGTGTCAAAGAACCTGTTTTGATCTCAGGAACAGATGGTGTTGGTACTAAGCTGATGCTTGCTATCAAGTATGACAAACACGATACCATCGGTCAAGACTGTGTGGCTATGTGTGTCAATGATATCATTGCTGCAGGTGCAGAGCCTCTTTACTTCCTAGATTATGTGGCAACTGGGAAAAATGAACCAGCTAGCTAGAACAAGTGGTTGCTGGTGTGGCTGAAGGTTGTGTACAAGCAGGTGCGGCCCTCATCGGTGGGGAAACTGCTGAAATGCCTGGTATGTATGGCGAAGACGACTATGACTTGGCTGGATTTGCTGTTGGTGTTGCAGAAAAATCTCAAATCATCGACGGTTCAAAAGTAGTTGAAGGAGATGTGATTCTTGGACTTGCCTCAAGCGGAATCCATTCAAATGGTTACTCACTCGTGCGTCGTGTCTTTGCTGATTACACAGGTGAAGAAGTTCTCCCAGAATTGGAAGGGAAGAAACTTAAAGACGTTCTTTTGGAACCAACACGTATCTACGTCAAGGCTGTTTTGCCACTCATCAAAGAAGGATTGGTGAATGGAATTGCCCACATTACAGGTGGCGGTTTCATCGAAAATGTCCCTCGTATGTTCGCGGATGATTTGGCGGCTGAAATTGACGAAAGTAAAGTACCAGTCCTTCCAATTTTCAAAGCCCTTGAAAAATATGGCCAAATCAAACATGAAGAAATGTTTGAAATCTTCAACATGGGTATTGGTCTCATGCTTGCGGTTAAACCAGAAAATGTGGAACGTGTCAAAGAACTTCTCGACGAACCTGTCTATGAAATCGGTCGGATTGTCAAGAAGACAGATGCTAGTGTGGTGATTAAATAATGGCTAAAAGGATTGCTGTTTTTGCCTCTGGCAACGGCTCAAACTTTCAGGTGATTGCGGAACAATTTCCAGTAGAATTTGTCTTTTCAGATCACCGTGATGCCTATGTCTTAGAACGTGCCGAAAAGCTAGGGGTTTTATCTTATGCCTTTGAACTCAAGGAGTTTGAGAGCAAAACAGACTATGAAGGAGCCATTGTTGAGCTCTTGGATGAACACCAGATTGACTTGGTTTGCCTCGCAGGCTATATGAAAATCGTTGGTCCAACCTTGCTAGCGGCTTATGAGGGTCGTATCATCAATATTCACCCAGCTTTTCTCCCTGAATTTCCAGGTGCTCATGGTATTGAGGATGCTTGGAATGCAGGTGTGGACCAGTCTGGTGTGACTATTCACTGGGTTGATTCGGGTGTGGACACCGGTAAGGTCATCAAACAAGTCCGTGTGCCACGCCTAGCTGATGATACCATTGTCAGTTTTGAAGCTCGCATTCACGAAACAGAGTACAAACTCTATCCAAAAGTCTTGGAACATTTGGGAGTGGAGAGGAAGAAATGATTATGTACCAATACTACATGGAGTTAAAGAATAAGTTATCTAACAGACCAATCCTACTGGATAATACTAATGATTTTTCTTTTTGTTTTAGTAAATACAGTGAAAGCTATGATAGAAAATACTGATAAAAGTCAGCTTTCAGAGTTAGATAAAATTTTAGACGGTGTCACAAGTCAAGAATTAAAACTTGCCTATGATTTTTGTCAAGGGAAATTCGGTCAAGCAGGTTTTTCTTATCGTAGGCACCCGAATTATTTTTTATTTGTCCAGTTTAATTGCGACTTTTCCAGAATTTGAGTTGTCTAAAGCAGACCGAGATTACCTCAAAGGAATCATAAATTTTGATAACTACCTTTTATATGAGTTAGATTAGTCTTTAATCACCTCAAAATCCTATTTATTCAAAAGGAGAAAAAATGATTAATCTGAAATTAGTAGATGAGAGCAGTTTTCAGGCAGTGCTGGATTTGAAAATATCTGATGCTGATGAACGAGCGCGTTTTGTAGCTCCCAATGTGCGTTCTTTAGCTGACGCATGGCTCTACCGAGAGAATGGGGATGTGTTTCCAATGGCAATCTATTGGAATGAGCTAGTAGTTGGTTTTCTACTGTTGGAAATAGATAAGGATGAGGCAGAATATTTTATCTGGCGGATAATGATCGGCCAGCAGTACCAAGGAAAAGGTTATGGACGAAAAGCCTTGGAAGTTCTGATCAAAGAGGCTCAGATGGATAGAGCTTGCAATCATATTATCGCAGATTATGTAGTTGGAAATGAAAAAATGAAGTACCTGCTGACTAGTTTGGGTTTTCAGGAAACAGGATTTATAGAAGAAAATAACGAAGTCGCTATGCGGTTGGATCTAAAGAAAGAGGAATAGAATGACTAAACGCGCACTAATTAGTGTTTCAGACAAAGCGGGCATTGTAGAATTTGCCCAAGAACTCAAAAAACTCGGTTGGGATATCATCTCGACAGGTGGGACCAAGGTTGCCCTTGACAATGCTGGGGTAAACACTATCGCCATCGATGATGTGACTGGTTTCCCAGAAATGATGGACGGTCGTGTCAAGACTCTCCACCCAAATATCCACGGTGGTCTTCTTGCTCGTCGTGACTTGGATAGCCACTTGGAAGCGGCTAAAGACAACAAGATTGAGCTCATTGACCTTGTGGTGGTCAACCTTTACCCATTTAAGGAAACCATCCTTAAACCAGATGTGACTTATGCTGATGCTGTTGAAAACATCGATATCGGCGGTCCATCAATGCTTCGTTCAGCAGCTAAAAACCACGCTAGCGTAACAGTTGTTGTAGACCCTGCTGACTATGCTGTAGTTTTGGAAGAATTGGCAGCCAAGGGCGAAACCACTTATGAAACTCGCCAACGTTTGGCGGCTAAGGTTTTCCGTCACACAGCGGCTTATGATGCCTTGATTGCAGAATACTTCACAGCTCAAGTGGGTGAAAACAAACCTGAAAAACTCACTCTGACTTATGACCTTAAACAACCAATGCGTTACGGTGAAAATCCTCAACAAGATGCCGATTTCTATCAAAAAGCCTTGCCAACGGATTACTCCATTGCATCAGCGAAACAGCTCAACGGTAAGGAATTGTCCTTTAACAATATTCGCGATGCAGACGCTGCGATCCGTATCATTCGCGATTTCAAAGAACGTCCAACGGTTGTAGCTCTCAAACACATGAATCCATGTGGAATCGGTCAAGCTGATGACATCGAGACTGCTTGGGACTACGCTTATGAGTCTGACCCAGTTTCTATCTTTGGTGGAATCGTCGTTCTTAACCGTGAGGTAGATGCTGCGACAGCTGAGAAGATGCATGGTGTTTTCCTTGAAATCATCATTGCACCAAGCTATACAGATGAGGCGCTAGCTATTTTGACTAACAAAAAGAAAAACTTGCGCATTCTTGCCTTGCCATTTGATGCTCAAGATGCCAGCGAAGCAGAAGCAGAATACACAGGTGTTGTTGGTGGACTCCTCGTTCAAAACCAAGACGTGGTCAAAGAAAGCCCAGCAGACTGGCAGGTGGTGACCAAACGTCAACCAACTGAAACAGAAGCGACAGCTCTTGAGTTTGCTTGGAAGGCTATTAAGTACGTCAAATCAAATGGTATCATCGTGACCAACGACCACATGACACTTGGTGTTGGCCCTGGTCAAACTAACCGTGTTGCTTCAGTCCGCATCGCTATTGATCAGGCTAAAGACCGTCTTGATGGTGCTGTTCTTGCTTCAGATGCCTTCTTCCCATTTGCGGATAACGTGGAAGAAATCGCTAAAGCAGGTATCAAGGCCATCATCCAGCCTGGTGGATCCGTCCGTGACCAAGAGTCTATCGAAGCGGCTGATAAATATGGCTTGACTATGGTCTTTACAGGAGTCAGACATTTTAGACATTAAGAAAACGAAAGGGAAGAAAACAGTTTCTTTCCTTTTTTGCTTAAAAAATCTTAACGAAACAAGATTAAAACGAACGTTTATGGTATAATATTAATAAATAATTCGCAAAAGAGGTTAAAAGATGAAGCTGTTAGTTATCGGCTCGGGTGGTCGTGAGTATGCCATTGCTAAGAAGTTGCTTGAGTCAAAAGACGTTGAAAAAGTCTTTGTAGCTCCTGGGAATGACGGGATGACTCTGGATGGTCTGGAATTGGTAAATATCTCTATTTCCGAACATTCTAAATTGATTGAGTTTGCAAAAGCCAACGATATTGCTTGGTCCTTCATTGGTCCAGATGACGCCCTTGCGGCTGGTATCGTGGATGATTTTAATAAAGCTGGTCTCAAGGCTTTTGGTCCGACTAAAGCTGCGGCTGAGCTTGAGTGGTCCAAGGATTTTGCTAAGGAAATCATGGTCAAATATGATGTTCCGACAGCAGCCTATGGCACCTTCTCAGATTTCGAGGAAGCCAAGGCCTATATCGAAGAAAAAGGCGCTCCAATCGTAGTCAAGGCAGACGGTTTGGCCCTTGGGAAAGGTGTTGTCGTTGCGGAGACAGTCGAGCAAGCAGTAGAAGCCGCTCACGAGATGCTCTTGGACAATAAATTTGGGGACTCAGGTGCGCGTGTGGTCATCGAGGAGTTTCTTGCAGGAGAGGAATTTTCACTTTTTGCCTTTGTCAATGGTGACAAGCTCTACATCATGCCAACAGCTCAGGATCACAAACGTGCCTATGATGGCGACAAGGGGCCTAACACGGGCGGTATGGGAGCTTATGCGCCAGTTCCCCACTTGCCACAGAGCGTGGTTGATACGGCGGTTGACACCATTGTCAAGCCAGTCCTCGAAGGGATGATTAAAGAAGGGCGCCCCTATCTTGGTGTCCTTTACGCAGGGCTTATCTTGACAGCTGATGGCCCGAAAGTCATCGAGTTCAATGCTCGTTTCGGAGATCCAGAAACGCAAATTATCCTGCCTCGTTTGACATCTGACTTTGCACAAAATATTACGGATATCCTCGATGGCGAGGAGCCAGCTATTACTTGGACGAACAAGGGTGTGACACTAGGTGTGGTTGTAGCCTCAAATGGCTATCCACTCGCTTATGAGAAGGGTGTCAAGCTTCCAGCTAAGACAGAAGGTGACATCATCACTTACTATGCCGGTGCAAAATTCGCTGAAAATAGCCAAGACCTCCTCTCAAACGGCGGACGTGTCTACATGCTCGTCACAACAGCAGATACCGTCAAAGACGGTCAAAACATCATCTACGACGAACTCAACAAACAAAACACAGAAGGCTTGTTCTACCGAACAGATATCGGAAGCAAGGCAATTAAGTAAAGCTATAAGAATAACCGCGACGAAGTCGCTGAATACGATAATGATCGCCGTGGTGAAAAGACCAGAACAGTATCTGTTCTGGTCTAGGGAAAATTTGAGACCTTAGGCTCAAATTTTAGGAATGAAATCGAAGGTTTGCTTCCGTCCCCACTACCTAAGACCATTATCAAAAAAGAAAAGGGAAAATTATGACTAAACCAATTATTTCCATCATCATGGGCTCAAAATCCGACTGGGCAACCATGCAAAAAACAGCAGAAGTCCTAGACCGCTTCGGTGTAGCCTACGAAAAAGAAAGTTGTCTCTGCCCACCGCACACCGGATCTCATGTTCAAACATGCCGAGGAAGCACGGAGTCGCGGTATCAAGGTCATTATTGCAGGTGCGGGTGGCGCTGCTCACTTGCCAGGGATGGTTGCCGCTAAAAACAACCCTTCCAGTTATCGGTATACCCGTCAAATCACGTGCTCTTAGCGGTGTAGATTCGCTCTACTCTATCGTTCAGATGCCGGGCGGTGTGCCTGTCGCAACCATGGCAATCGGTGAAGCGGGTGCGACCAACGCTGCCCTCTTTGCCCTCCGTCTCCTCTCAGTAGAGGACCAGGCTATTGCAACAGCGTTAGCAGATTTCGCAGAAGAACAAGGAAAAATCGCAGAGGAGTCTACAAATGAGCTCAACTAAAACCATTGGTATCATTGGTGGTGGCCAGCTGGGTCAGATGATGGCAATCTCAGCTATCTACATGGGGCACAAGGTTATCGCACTGGACCCAGCAGCGGATTGCCCAGCATCCCGTGTGGCGGAAATCATCGTGGCCCCTTACGACGACGTAGATGCTCTTCGTCAGTTGGCAGACCGTTGCGATGTTCTCACTTATGAATTTGAAAATGTGGATGCTGACGGTTTGGATGCTGTTATCAAAGAAGGCCAGCTTCCACAAGGAACAGATCTACTTCGCATCTCCCAAAATCGCATTTTTGAGAAGGACTTTCTTTCCAACAAAGCACAAGTCACTGTGGCACCTTACAAGGTTGCGACATCAAGCCAAGACTTGGCAGATATCGATTTGTCGAAAAACTATGTCCTCAAGACTGCGACAGGTGGCTATGATGGACACGGACAAAAAGTCATTCGCTCAGAAGCAGATTTGGCAGAAGCCTATGCGCTAGCTGACTCAGCAGACTGTGTTTTGGAGGAATTTGTCAACTTTGACCTTGAGATTTCTGTCATCGTGTCAGGAGATGGCAAGGATGTGACGGTTTTTCCGATTCAGGAAAACATCCACCGCAACAATATCCTGTCTAAGACCATCGTGCCAGCCCGCATTTCGGATCGTTTGGCAGAGAAAGCCAAAGCTATGGCAGTACGAATTGCAGAACAACTGAACTTGTCTGGAACCCTTTGCGTGGAAATGTTTGCAACAGCTGATGACATCATCGTCAATGAAATTGCCCCACGTCCACATAACTCAGGGCACTACTCGATTGAAGCCTGTGACTTCTCGCAGTTTGATACCCATATTCTCGGTGTTCTGGGAACACCATTCCAGCTATCCACCTGCATGCCCCAGCCGTCATGCTTAATGTCCTCGGCCAGCATGTCGAGGCCGCTGAAAAAAATATGTCACAGAAAATCCAAGCGCCCACCTTCACATGTATGGTAAAAATAGAAGCGAAGCACAACCGCAAGATGGGACATGTGACTTTGTTTAGTGATGTGCCGGATGAGGTTGAGGAATTATAGAAAGAGGTAAAACTTGTCTACAGATAGTGTTGAAAAAAATTTTTAAATGTGAATATTTTGATGTGTTTGAATATGTTAATGATAAAAAGTGTCATTTGATCTTGAAAAATGGATAAAAAGTATTGATGTTTCAAAAATATTCGCAGAATGCTGTCGAATATTTGGATGATTATATAAGAGTTGAAGATATTAGTTATAAAAAGTTTTAATTTGTGGTTTTTCAATTTTTACGAATCAGAGATAAAGATGTCCCATTACTGTGTAAAAGAGGGTCAGAAGCAGAAGAGTTATCTTTAAACGATGATGAATATGTAGCAGAACCGATGGTATGTTTATATGACCCTGAAAAGAATATATTAATGATTCAAAAGAATTCGCATAGTGTTAGTGCGGTTGGAATTGAAAAAATATTTTCATAAGACTTTTTACGGATAGTAAAATTAGGCTGGATAGAAAAATAGATTTCAAAGCTTTTTGAAAAAAGTTAAAAAGCACAACAAGTTTCAAAAATTCGTTTTTAGAATGAGTGAGGTGGATAGTTTAAAACGATTGGACATTTTCTCAAGTTTGAAATCAAAAACTAGGAAAAAGCAATAGATTCAATGGGTGATATAGGGTTCCTTATTATGATATTACTTTTATCAGTAGGACGGTATAAAACAAAGGAATTAGATACGGATGAGAAAAAAACAATCTATTAGATGATATTTTTGTTATTGAATGATAAATATAAGGATCATGTAGAGAGAGCTGATTTTACAGTAAGAAATGAGGGAGTTTCTGAATTCGTGAGCCTATTTGGTAATATTATACAGGATGAAATTACAATTAAACAAGAAAGAAAAATTACCGATAAAAATACGATGAAGTGAAACATAAGATGGGAGATGTCTATGAGAAGAGAAAATCGGAATTCTGATTTCTTTATAAAAAAATATTTCCATTCTTGATATCAGCTGTGGTTGCAATCATAGATTGTAAAATAAATTTTATTTATGCGGGTTCTAAAGGGATAGATACATTATTTTCCAATTTAATAAATGTATTTTGCAATCATAGTGGGCGTTTTGATAGCACTTTTTGGTGTTTTTGCCCTCTATACACAGTTCATTAATTATGGAGAATTCGTGAATATGACGCTGAGAGTGATTTATTTTATTTTTGTAAGGAAACATTACTTTTTGAATTTCTTGTCTTTGTGTTTTCACAATACTTCTTGGATTTATACATTCAAACTTTGATTTAAACAATTATAATTATATTTTTTTAATACTTGGTTATTTATAGTATGTTCAACTTTAATATCATCGTTTAAAAACAATATTAATTTTATTAAAAGATTTCTTTCTGGTCATCTAAAAAGCAAGAAATTGAAAAAAATTGGATGAATCTGAGTCTCAAAAACTTAAAAATAAATATGTAGATAAGGAGAAGCAAACAATGATCAACCGTTACTCTCGCCCTGAGATGGCGAATATTTGGAGTGAAGAAAATAAATACCGTGCTTGGCTTGAGGTGGAAATCTTGGCTGACGAGGCATGGGCTGAGTTAGGGGAAATCCCTAAGGAAGATGTGGCTTTGATTCGTGAGAAAGCGGACTTTGACATCGACCGTATTTTGGAAATCGAGCAGGAGACTCGTCACGATGTGGTGGCCTTCACACGTGCGGTTTCTGAGACTCTTGGTGAAGAGCGCAAGTGGGTCCACTATGGTTTGACTTCTACTGACGTGGTGGATACTGCCTACGGTTACCTTTACAAGCAGGCCAACGACATCATCCGTCGTGACCTAGAAAACTTCACCAACATCATCGCTGACAAGGCTAAGGAGCACAAGTTCACCATCATGATGGGTCGTACCCACGGTGTGCACGCTGAGCCGACAACTTTTGGTCTTAAATTGGCAACTTGGTATAGCGAAATGAAACGCAACATCGAGCGTTTCGAGCATGCGGCTGCTGGTGTGGAAGCTGGTAAAATCTCTGGTGCGGTTGGTAACTTTGCCAACATTCCACCATTTGTTGAAAAATACGTCTGCGACAAGCTTGGTATCCGTGCTCAAGAAATCTCTACACAGGTGCTTCCTCGTGACCTTCACGCTGAGTACTTTGCAGTTCTTGCTAGCATCGCAACTTCTATCGAGCGTATGGCAACGGAAATCCGTGGTCTTCAAAAAAATCTGAGCAACGCGAAGTAGAAGAGTTCTTTGCTAAAGGGCAAAAAGGGTCTTCAGCTATGCCTCACAAACGCAACCCTATCGGTTCTGAAAACATGACAGGTCTTGCGCGTGTCATTCGTGGTCACATGGTAACAGCTTATGAAAACGTAGCCCTTTGGCATGAACGTGATATCTCTCACTCATCAGCTGAGCGTATCATCACGCCAGATACGACCATCTTGATTGACTACATGCTCAACCGTTTTGGAAATATCGTCAAGAACTTGACAGTCTTCCCAGAAAACATGATTCGCAACATGAACTCGACTTTTGGTCTTATCTTTAGCCAACGTGCCATGTTGACCTTGATTGAGAAAGGTATGACCCGTGAGCAAGCCTATGACTTGGTACAACCAAAAACAGCCTACTCTTGGGATAACCAAGTTGACTTCAAACCACTTCTAGAAGCAGATCCAGAGGTAACTTCTCGCCTCACTCAAGAAGAAATCGACGAAATCTTCAACCCTGTATACTACACCAAACGAGTGGATGATATCTTTGACCGCCTCGGACTCGGTGACTAATATGCTGTGATAGGTTCACAAGTAAAACAGTACTTATATTCAACACAAAAAAGCGAGACTTAAGTCCCGCTTTTTATCTTATATCAAAAGATTCATCTTTAATCTTTTTCTTGCTAAGTCCATAAGCTGTGAGAGCTGACATAAGACCAGTAGCAATCAACCATTCTGAACCTTGGCTTCCTGTCTCAGGAAGTTTATTTTCTTTTGCAACAGGAGCTGGACCCTGAGGAAGTGCTTTGTTTTCCTCAGCAGGAACAGTTGCTGGAGCTGGCTCGCTTGGGATTTCTAGTGTTGGTTTTTCTTCGGCGATAGCAGCTTGTCCATGTTCATCACCAACATGAGTGACAGGGTTCCCCACTTCAATCACTTGAGCAACAGGTTCTTGCGCTACGACACTTGTAACCAATGTTCTAACTTCAGTTCCGTCTGCAGCCGTAGTTACAGAATAGAAATGACTACGACGACCGTTTACACCTTCAGTCACGATACGAGATTGTCCTTTAGGTAATTGATTAGTTTCATGAGTGATGGTTGTAAATGGAATTTCTTCATTTTGGATGTCAACTCTTGGTTTGTTTTCAGCAATAGCAGCTTGTCCATGTTCATCACCAACATGAGTGACAGGGTTCCCCACTTCAATCACTTGAGCGACAGGTTCTTGCGCTACGACAGTTGTAACCAATGTTTTAACTTCAGTTCCGTCAGCAGCAGTAGTCACAGAGTAGAAATGGCTACGACGGCCGTTTACACCTTCAGTCACGATACGAGATTGTCCTTTAGGTAATTGATTAGTTTCACGAGTGATGGTTGTAAATGGAATTTCTTCATTTTGGATGTCAACTCTTGGTTTGTTTTCAGCAATAGTAGCTTGTCCTTTTTCATCACCAAGGTGAGTGACAGGGTTCCCCACCTCTACCACTTGGGTGATAGGTTCTAGGTTTACTTCACTGCTTATTAGAGTTTTAACTTCAGTTCCATCAGTAGCCGTAGTTACAGAATAGAAGTAGCTGCGACGACCGTTCACACCTGCAGTTACTAGACGAGTTTGTCCCTTAGGTAACTGATCGGTTTCACGAGTAATAGTTGTAAATGGAATGTCTTCATTTTGGACATCTAGTTTAGGAAGTTCCTCAGTTGTAGCTGCTTGCCCTTTTTCATCACCAAGGTGAGTGACAGGGTTCCCCACTTCAATCACTTGAGCGACAGGTTCTTGCGCTACGACACTTGTAACCAATGTTTTAACTTCAGTTCCGTCAGCAGCAGTAGTCACAGAGTAGAAATGACTACGACAACCGTTTACACCTTCAGTCACGATACGAGATTGTCCTTTAGGTAATTGATTAGTTTCACGAGTGATGGTTGTAAATGGAATTTCTTCATTTTGGATGTCAACTCTTGGTTTGTTTTCAGCAATAGAAGCTTGTCCTTTTTCATCACCAAGGTGAGTGACAGGGTTCCCCACCTCTACCACTTGGGTGATAGGTTCTAGGCTCACTTCACTGCTAACTAGAGTCTTAACTTCAGATCCATCCGTAGCCATAGTTACAGAGTAGAAATGGCTACGACGACCGTTCACACCTTCAGTCACGATACGAGATTGTCCTTTAGGTAATTGATTAGTTTCACGAGTGATGGTTGTAAATGGAATTTCTTCAGTTTGGACATCTAGTTTAGGAAGTTCCTCAGTTGTAGCTGCTTGCCCTTTTTCATCTCCAAGGTGAGTGACAGGGTTCCCCACTTCTATCACTTGAGTGATAGGTTCTAGGCTTACTTCACTGTTTACTAGAGTCTTAACTTCAGTTCCATCCGTAGCCGTAGTTACAGAATAGAAGTAGTTGCGACGACCGTTTACACCTTCAGTCACGATACGAGATTGTCCCTTAGGCAACTGATCAGTTTCACGAGTAATAGTTGTAAATGAAATGTCTTCAGTTTGGACATCTAGTTTAGGAAGTTCCTCAGTTGTAGCTGCTTGCCCTTTTTCATCACCAAGGTGAGACACAGGATTACCAACTTCTACCACTTGAGTGATAGGTTCTTTTGTGACTTTGTCTTCAAGAACTGTTTCGGTTTCCTTACCATTTTCAGTAGTAACTGAGACGTAGAATGTACGTTCTCCTTTGACACCGACAGTGATGACTTTTTCTTGTCCCACTGGGAGATTAGGATTGTCTTTCTTAACGATTTCAAAAGGAATTTCTTCTGTCTTAACGAGAAGCTCTGGTCGGTTTTCAACAGCAGCAGGAGCTTCGCTTTCATCAAGACTTCCTGAGTGAGTTGCGGCTGGTTTAAGACCTAGTCTAGCTACTTTAAGATTAGCTACAAGTGCATCCAACTCAGCTTGTTTATTACGGTTAAGATTGTAGTTCAGAGCTTCTTTAGCAACTTTGAGAGCGTCTAGGCTTTCTGTGCTATATCCTTCTAAGTTTTCAGGGATTTGAGCAAGTTCTTCGCGTAGTGCTTTGTAGTCAGCACGGAAGTAGTCTTTGTTGTGATCTGCAAAAGCAGTCATAAGTTCAAAGATTTCTTCTTCCTTGTATTCAGCGCTTGGTCTATCAGCCCAGATAGCTAGCATACTACCAATAGTAGGTAGGTCAACTTCAGGGTATTTAGTTGAAGCTAGTTGGTTAAAAGGAACTTTTTCAGTATTTCTCAATAGCTTTTGATAGAGGATAAGCTTCGTCATTCTTATGATTACCTAGAACATAGTACCAATCTCCATTCGTGTTAAGGAATTTATAACCTTTGCTTGCTAGATATTGAGGAGACGCAAGGTTGTAACCCCACCATCCTTTAGACCAGTAAGAGATGATAACGTCTTTATCAAACTCAACATCATCCTTATCTTCGTAGTAGAAACCATCGTTAAAGGCCATTGGTTGCAAGCCTTTTTCTTTAGCCATGGCAGCTAGGCTATTAGCGTATTCAGCAAATTTGCCGTAGAGACCATACCACTTGAGGTAGTACCAGCCCTTGAGCATTGGTCGCATCGTTAGCATACTCATCTGTACCATAGTTAAAGATCTTAGTCTTGCCTGCAAAGAAGTCCATGTACTTGCCGATAAGAGCTTTTGTAAAGTTCATTGCTTCTTCGTTTTCAAGGTCCATGGTTGTTTTTGAAACCTTGTCAAAGTTAGCTTGAGGGTTTGCGATGCCTAGTTTTTCCATAGCGACAAGCATAGCATCCATGTGACCCGGGACTGTTGATAGCTGGGATGATTCCAATACCTCTGTCCTTAGCATACTGGATAAGTTCAGTAATTTCAGCCTGGTTCAAAAGTAGTTCCATTAGGATCATCGTAGTAAGATTTTGTTCCTTCAATGATGGCATTTTTCACATCGTCACTAGCATAGGTCTTGCCGTTTGCAGTGATCGTCATGTCATCCAAGAGGAAGCGAAGTCCATCATTTCCAAGGAGGAGATGGATGTCAGAGTAACCAAGTTCGCTAGCCTTGTCAACGATACGTTTCAGCTGGTCTAGTGTGAAGTATTTACGTCCAGCATCGATAGAGATAACCTTGTTCTTAGCTAGTTTTTCAACTTCGCGTTTAGCGTCCTCTTCTTTTTGAGCTTCTGGAGTAAAGGTCAAGTTACCAACAGCTTCTTGGAGTTTTGCGATAGCTTGATCAATAGTATCTTGTTGAGCACGGCTAAGGTTGCTATCAAGAGAACGGATGGCTTTTTCAGCATCTTTAACAGCTGCAACACTTTCTGCTGTGTAGCGACTAAGATCAGTTGGCACTTCTTTAAGAGCTTGTTCCGCAGACTCGTAGTCAGCAGCGAAGTATTCAGCATTTGAGTTTGCGAATTGACGCATAAGCTTGAAAGAGACGAGATGGAGAGTAGCGGGCAGATGGAGTATCAGCCCAAGCAGCTACCATCCCACCGATGATAGGGATATCAGCTCCTTCAGTTTTTGGAACTGAGGTAATTGGTGTGCTCTTAATACCATTCAAACCTTGATCAAGGTTGTACCAACCTTGTCCATCAGCATTACGGCCGAGGACATAGTACCAAGCATCATTAGTATTGAGGATTTGGTGCCCTTTTTCAGATAGAAGTTTAGATGAGGCAACATCGTAACCGCCCCAACCACCAGTCCACATAGAGACGATGATGTCCTTGTCAAAGGTACCAAAACTTGTATCACTATTATAGTAGATACCGTCGTTGAAGGCCATAGGTTTAAGACCGTGAGATTTAACGATACGAGCTAGGTCGTTAGCGTAGGCGATGAATTTGTCATAACCCTTGTCTGGGTATCCATCTTCTGGATACCATTTATAGGCTTGAAGCACACTCCATCCCTTGGCGTTAGTAGCATCATTAGCATACTCGTCCAAACCGATGTTGAAGATTTCAGACTTACCAGCAAAGTAAGCAGCGTATTTATCAATCAAAGCTTTTGTAAAGGCAACTGCTTTTTCATTATCAAGGTCAACAGTACGTGCAGATTCTTTACCAAAGTAGTTGAAGTTAGGCTTTTCAATACCAAGCTCTTTCATGGCGTTGAGGATTGCATCCATGTGACCCGGACTGTTAACTGTTGGGATTAGGCCGATACCTTTATCTTTAGCATAGTTAATCAAGTCGGTCATTTGGCTTTCAGTTAGGTGATTACCATTTGGATCGTTGTAGTAGGCATTAGTTCCGTTTTCGACAGCACGTTTGACATCGTCGCTGGCATAAGTCTTGTCACCAACAGTTAGAGACATATCGTCAAGCATAAAGCGCAAGCCATCATTTCCAACTAAGAGGTGAAGATCAGTATAGCCATAGTGTTTTGCCTTGTCGATAATTTCTTTTAGTTGATCTGGAGAGAAGTATTTACGTCCAGCATCAATAGAAACGATTTTCTTTTTAGCGAGTTTTTCATTGACTTGAGCAGTTCTCTCTGTAGTGACTACAGGAGCTTCAACCTTAGAAACTTTTTTGTCTTCTTCCTTAGCTTCTTCAGCAACTTCTGGCTTAGCTGGAGCTTCTTCAGTTGAAACATGTTCTTCTACAGATGGAGCGCTTTCGATTTTTGGAGCTTCTGTGTTAGTAGCAGGAGTTGTTGTTTCTGTTGCAGGACTTTCCGCAAGTTTTTTTCCTGACTAGCCTGTGGAGACGCCTCTCCTGCGGCTTGAAGAGTAGGTTGATTCTCTGTTGTAGTAGGTACGACTCCATCAGCAGCAACAGCTTGGGCATGAAAAGGCAAAGCCAATCAAGACAGAAGCTGCTCCGACTGCGTATTTACGAATAGAGAAACGCTGTTTGTTTTCTGGTTTCATTAAGTAACCTCCCTGTTATTATTTGGTAGCGTTTTCACAAAACTAAATCCATTGTATTATCTGAATCTAGTAAAGTCAAGCTTTTTTAGGGAAAATAACTTTAAAAAAATATAAGAAGTACTTAAATTAGAGTCATTTTTAGTTTTTTTAACTTCTTTTTAGTAAAATTACTCCAAATTATAGTTTAAACTTGTTGGGTAATTTTTCGTGAGAAATCTCAGCTAGCATAAAAATAGAAAAGCCTGAGACCAATGTCTCAGACTTACTTTTTAATGTTTAGTGATCACGATCACATGAGATAAACTTAATCTTGTAGAAATCAGAACGTTTATAGGTCTCAATGTATTCCAACACTTGACCAGTTGACTCAAGCTTAGTAGTCTTGGTTTGGAGAACAGTTGGGAACTGAGAGTCGATTCCTAGGATAGAAGCAGCATGTTCTGGAGTCGGAAATACAATTTCATTGATTTCTTCAAAATGCTCGTCATTCATATGAATGTGGTAGTCTAATTTGAAACGATTATAGATAGAACTATAATATTCTAGATCTGGATAGTTTGCATTGATGTATTGTTCAGGGATATAAGATGTGTGGTAGATATAAGTAACACCATTTGATTCACGGATACGTTCAATTTTGTAATAAAATTGATCGCCACGTAAGCCGAGTTTTTCTAAATACTTTAAGATCGTTCCCACGTTCAATAGAAAGAACAGTGACTTTATCATCTTTTGTTTCGAAAATTTCTACATCAGAAAATTCTACAAGTTTGTGCTTGCGTGCGCGAGCCACAAAGGTTCCCTTTCCTTGTTGGCGGACAATATAGCCGTCTTTAGCAAGGTCATTTAAGGCACGAACAACAGTGATTGAACTTACATCATACATCGCAATCAATTCTGCTTCAGTGTAGAACTTATCTCCACTAGCGAATTGACCTGAAATGATTTTGTTTTTCAATTCATCTTTGATATATTGATACTTTGGAATTGCCATATTTTCACCTCATTTTTTCCTTCTCCATCTTTGATTCTACCATAATTAGTTTGAAAATGATAGTATTATAGTATAAAAATATAAAATAATAGACTAAGTGATTGACTTATATTTTTTTACTATTAAAAATTCATGAAATCAAGTCATTTAGGCGGAAAAATTTAATATAAAATACTTTTTTTGAAGAATTTTAGAAAACAATTCAGTAAAAAGAAAAATTTTAAATAATTTTTAAAAATCTATTGACAAGATGGCTTCATTGGTTTATTATTTAATATAACAACAAATGAAAGCGCAAACGAAAAAGTATGGGGTGGTGAAATGACAAGATTTAAAATTGAGGATGATTTTTACCTAGATGGGAAACCATTCAAAATTTTATCTGGTGCCATTCATTATTTTAGAATTCCTGAAGATGACTGGTATCATTCATTATACAATCTCAAGGCTTTAGGTTTCAACACTGTTGAAACATACGTCGCTTGGAATTTGCATGAGCCAACTGAAGGGAAACTTCAATTTTGAAGGCAATCTTAATATTGACAAATTTCTTCAGACAGCTCAGGATTTAGGCTTGTATGCTATTGTACGACCATCTCCTTTCATCTGTGCAGAGTGGGAGTTCGGTGGTTTACCAGCATGGCTTTTAAATAAAGACATGCGAATCCGTTCCTCTGATCCAGCCTTTGTTGAAATGGTAGGACGTTACTATGATCATTTACTTCCACGTCTTGTTTCAAGATTGTTGGATAATGGTGGTAACATCCTCATGATGCAGGTTGAAAATGAGTACGGTTCCTATGGTGAAGACAAGACATACTTGCGTGAGATTCGCCGATTGATGGAAGAACGTTCAGTTACTTGTCCGCTCTTTACATCTGATGGACCATGGAGAGCTACTTTGAAAGCTGGAACCTTGATCGAAGATGATCTCTTTGTAACAGGGAACTTTGGCTCGAAAGCTAACTTCAACTTCTCGCAAATGCAAGAGTTCTTTGATGAGTATGGTAAGAAATGGCCACTAATGTGTATGGAATTCTGGGATGGATGGTTTAATCGATGGAAAGAGCCAGTCATCACGCGTGATGCAGAAGAGTTGGCAGAAGCTGTTCACGAGGTTCTAGAGCAAGGCTCTATCAACCTTTACATGTTCCACGGTGGAACCAACTTTGGTTTTATGAATGGTTGTTCAGCTCGAGGAACCATTGATTTACCACAAGTAACATCTTATGATTATGATGCTCTTCTTGATGAAGCTGGAAATCCAACTGCTAAATACATGGCAGTTAAAGAAATGATGGCTACTTATTATCCTGAGTATCCACAATTAGAACCGCTTTACAAAGAAAGCATGGAAGTTGAAAACATTCCACTGGTTGAGAAAGTTTCTCTATTTGAAACCTTAGATAGTTTAACAAGTCCAACTGAAAGTCTCTATCCTAAGAAAATGGAAGAGTTGGGACAAAGCTACGGCTACCTTCTCTATCGTACAGAAGCTAGCTGGGATGCAGAGGAAGAACGCATCCGCATCATTGATGGACGCGATAGAGCTCAACTATTTGTAGATGGGAAATGGGTCGCAACCCAGTACCAGACTGAAATTGGAGAAGATATCTTCTATCAAGGAGAAAGAAAGCGCTCTCTAGATTTGACATCCTTATTGAAAATATGGGGCGTGTCAATTACGGGCATAAGTTCCTAGCAGATACACAACGAAAAGGAATTCGAACTGGTGTCTGCAAAGACCTACACTTTATGCTTAATTGGGAACACTATCCGCTTCCACTTGATAATCCTGAAAAGATTGATTTTTCAAAAGGATGGACAGAAGGACAACCTGCCTTTTACGCCTTTGACTTTGAAGTCAAGGAGCCGAAGGACACCTACTTAGAACTATCTGAGTTTGGCAAAGGGATTGCCTATGTCAATGGCCGTAATCTAGGACGTTTCTGGAATGTTGGTCCAACCTTATCGCTTTATATTCCACACAGCTATCTCAAAGAAGGTGCTAACCGCATCATTATCTTTGAAACTGAAGGGGATTATAAAGAACACATACATTTAACTCGTAAACCTACACTAAAACACATAAAGGGGGAAAACTTATGACAATTGTAGGATGCCGTATCGATGGACGTTTGATCCACGGACAAGTAGCCAATCTTTGGTCTGCTAAACTCAATGTTTCACGCATCATGGTCGTTGACAATGAGGTTGTGAACAATGACGTTGAGAAGAGCGGATTGAAACTTGCAACACCACCAGGTGTAAAACTTAGTATCTTGCCGGTTGATAAAGCGGCAGCGAATATCCTTGCTGGCAAATATGACAGCCAACGTCTCTTGATTGTAGCACGCAAACCTGACCGTTTCCTTGGTTTGGTTGAAGCAGGCGTACCGCTTGAAACAGTCAATGTCGGCAACATGTCTCAAACACCAGAAACTCGTTCTATCACACGTTCAATCAACGTTGTAGATAAAGACGTAGAAGATTTCCACAAATTGGCGGAAAAAGGTGTTAAACTTACTGCTCAAATGGTTCCAAATGATCCAGTTTCAGACTTTTTGAGCTTATTAAAATAGGAAAAAATTTTTAGGAGGTCATTGTTATGATACAATGGTGGCAAATTTTACTTCTCACTCTGTACTCAGCTTATCAAATCTGTGATGAGTTGACGATCGTTTCTTCTGCAGGTTCCCCTGTATTCGCTGGTTTCATTACTGGTTTGATCATGGGAGATTTGACAACTGGTTTGTTTATCGGTGGTAGCTTGCAGTTGTTTGTCCTTGGGGTAGGTACCTTCGGTGGTGCTTCTCGTATCGACGCAACTTCTGGTGCGGTTCTTGCGACAGCTTTCTCAGTTTCACAAGGTATCGAAACAGATCTTGCGATCACTACAATCGCTGTACCAGTAGCGGCACTTTTGACTTACTTCGACGTACTTGGTCGTATGACTACTACATTCTTCGCACACCGTATTGATGCTGCGATCGAACGCTTTGACTATAAAGCAATCGAACGTAACTACCTTCTTGGTGCGCTTCCATGGGCTGCTTCTCGTGCCCTTCCAGTATTCTTCGCCCTTGCTTTTGGTGGAGAATTCGTACAAGCAGTTGTAAACCTTGTTAAAGAATTCCAATGGGTTGCAGACGGTTTGACTCTTGCAGGTCGTATGCTTCCAGGTCTTGGATTCGCTATCTTGCTTCGTTACCTTCCAGTTAAACGTAACCTTCACTACCTTGCTATGGGATTCGGTTTGACAGCTATGTTGACTGTTCTTTACTCATACGTAACAGGTCTTGGTGGAGCAGTTGCTGGTATCATTGGCACTCTTCCTGCTGACGTTGCTGAAAAAATTGGCTTGCCAACAACTTCAAAGGATTGTCTATGATCGGTATCTCTATCGTAGGTATCTTCCTTGCGGTTGTTCACTTCAAGAACAGCCAAAAAGTTGCTGTAGCAGCACCTTCTACACCATCAGAAAGTGGGGAAATTGAAGATGACGAATTCTAATTACAAATTAACAAAAGAAGATTTTAATCAAATTAACAAACGTAGCTTGTTCACTTTCCAATTGGGATGGAACTACGAACGTATGCAAGCATCAGGTTACCTTTACATGATCTTGCCACAATTGCGTAAAATGTATGGAGATGGAACTCCTGAGTTGAAAGAAATGATGAAAGTTCATACTCAATTCTTCAACACTTCACCATTCTTCCACACAATCATCGCTGGTTTTGACCTTGCTATGGAAGAAAAAGATGGCGTTGGCTCAAAAGATGCGGTTAACGGTATCAAGACAGGTTTGATGGGACCATTCGCTCCTCTTGGAGATACTATCTTTGGTTCACTTGTACCTGCTATCATGGGATCTATCGCTGCAACAATGGCTATCGCTGGTCAACCTTGGGGTATCTTCCTTTGGATCGCAGTTGCAGTAGCGTATGACATCTTCCGTTGGAAACAATTGGAATTTGCATACAAAGAAGGGGTTAACCTTATCAACAACATGCAAAGCACTTTGACAGCTTTGATTGAAGCTGCATCTGTACTTGGTGTGTTCATGATGGGTGCTCTTGTAGCAACAATGATCAACTTTGAAATTTCATACAAATTGCCAATCGGTGAGAAAATGATTGACTTCCAAGATATCTTGAACTCAATCTTCCCACGCTTGCTTCCAGCAATCTTCACAGCATTCATCTTCTGGTTGCTTGGTAAGAAAGGTATGAACTCAACTAAAGCAATCGGTATCATCATTGCTCTTGCAGTTGGACTTTCATTCATCGGTAAATTTGTACTTGGAATGGGCGCATAATTTATGAGTAAATCATTGATTTTAGTGAGCCATGGACGTTTCTGTGAAGAACTTAAAGGTAGCACAGAAATGATTATGGGTCCACAAGACAACATTCATGCGGTAGCTCTTCTTCCAGAAGATGGACCAGAAGATTTCACTGCGAAATTTGAAGCTGCTGTCGAAGGTTTGGATGATTTCCTAGTCTTTGCTGACCTCCTTGGTGGAACACCATGTAACGTGGTGAGCCGTCTGATTATGGAAGGTCGTAACATCGAACTCTATGCAGGAATGAATCTTCCAATGGTTATTGAGTTTATCAATGCGAGCCTAACCGGCGCTGATGCAGATTATAAGAGTCGTGCTTCAGAAAGCATTGTCAAAGTTAATGATTTATTGGCAAGCTTCGACGACGATGAAGATGAATAATACTCTTCAAAAATCAAATTCAAACCACGTCAGCTTCGCCTTGCCGTACTTGAGTACAGCCTTCGGCTAGCTTCCTAGTTTGCTCTTTGATTTTCATTGAGTATACGATGTGACAACGTGAAAACCGTTAGAGCATTTTATATAGAATATACATGGGAATGGGGCTTACTCCCATTCCCATATTTTAAATAAAAAATAATATAATAATAGATTAGAGGGACTCAATGCTAGATTATACAAAAGAAGAATTGCTTGAGTTGGGGGCAGAAATCACAACACGCGAGATCTACCAACAACCAGATGTTTGGAAAGAGGCTTTTGAAACTTATCAAGCACGACGTGATGAAATTGCAGCTTTCTTTGCAAGGAATTGCAGATAAGCATGACTATATCAAAGTAATCCTAACTGGTGCTGGAACTTCTGCTTATGTAGGTGATACTCTAGTTCCTTACTTTAAGGAAGTTTATGATGAACGTAAATGGAATTTCAATGCTATCGCGACAACTGATATCGTAGCAAACCCACAAACTTATTTGAAAAAGATGTGGCGACTGTTTTGGTATCATTCGCGCGTAGCGGGAACTCACCTGAGAGTGTGGCAACAGTTGACTTGGCTAAGGCCTTGGTTGATGAACTTTATCAAGTAACTATCACATGTGCGGCTGAAGGGAAATTGGCTCTCCAAGCGCATGGTGATGACCGCAACCTCTTGTTGCTACAACCAGCTGCGTCTAACGATGCTGGCTTTGCTATGACTTCAAGCTTCACTTCAATGATGTTGACAGCACTTTTGGTATTTGATCCAACAGAATTTGCTGTTAAAGCTGAACGTTTTGAAGTGCTATCTAGTTTAGCTCGTAAAGTCCTTGATAATGTAGCAGATGTCAAAGAGTTGGTAGACCTAGACTTTAACCGAGTGATTTACCTAGGTGCAGGCCCATTCTTCGGACTTGCTCACGAAGCCCAGCTTAAAATTTTGGAATTGACTGCTGGTCAGGTTGCGACTATGTATGAAAGCCCAGTTGGCTTCCGTCACGGTCCAAAATCTCTGATCAACGAAGATACAGTTGTTTTGGTATTTGGTACGACAACAGATTATACTCGCAAGTATGATTTGGACTTGGTTCGTGAAGTTGCAGGCGACCAAATTGCTCGACGCGTTGTTCTCTTGAGTGACCAAGCCTTTGGACTTGAAAATGTTAAGGAAGTAGCACTTGGATGCGGTGGGGTTCTGAATGACGTTTACCGTGTCTTCCCTTATATTGTTTACGGTCAATTATTTGCTCTCTTGACTTCACTTAAAGTTGGAAATAGACCAGATACACCATCACCTACAGGTACAGTGAACCGTGTCGTTCAAGGTGTCATTATTCACGAATTTGAAAAATAAGGAAGAATCTATGAGTAAATTAACATTAAGCCCAAATAAACGTGCATGTTTGGAAAAACTCTCTGATGAGAATGGTATCATCTCAGCTCTTGCTTTTGACCAACGTGGTGCTTTGAAACGCCTTATGGCTCAATACCAGACAGAAGAGCCAACAGTTGCTCAAATGGAAGAACTTAAAGTGTTGGTAGCGGATGAATTGACTAAATACGCTTCATCAATGCTTCTTGACCCTGAATATGGCCTTCCAGCGACTAAAGCTCTTGATCCAAAAGCTGGTCTACTTCTTGCTTATGAGAAAACTGGATACGACACAACAAGCACAAAACGTTTGCCAGACTGCTTGGATATTTGGTCTGCAAAACGTATCAAAGAACAAGGTGCGGATGCTGTTAAGTTCTTGCTTTACTATGACGTAGATAGCTCTGACGAACTTAACCAACAAAAACAAGCCTACATTGAACGTATTGGTTCTGAGTGTGTGGCTGAAGACATTCCATTCTTCCTTGAAATTCTTGCTTACGATGAAAAGATTGCTGATGCAGGTTCTGCAGAATATGCTAAAGTGAAACCACATAAGGTTATCGGCGCTATGAAAGTCTTCTCAGATCCACGCTTTAACATCGATGTCTTAAAAGTAGAAGTTCCAGTTAACGTGAAATACGTTGAAGGCTTTGGAGATGGTGAAATCGTTCATACACGCGAAGAAGCAGCTGCTTTCTTCAAAGCGCAAGACGAAGCTACTAACCTTCCTTACATCTACTTGAGTGCAGGTGTATCCGCTAAGCTCTTCCAAGAAACTCTTGTATTTGCTCACGAATCAGGTGCAAACTTCAATGGTGTTCTTTGTGGACGTGCAACATGGGCTGGATCAGTTGAAGCATACATCAAAGACGGTGAAGCAGCTGCTCGCGAATGGCTTCGTACAACAGGATTTGAAAACATTGATGAACTCAATAAAGTACTTCAAACAACAGCTACTTCATGGACTGAACGTGTAGAAGCATAGAACAGAAATAGAAGAAACGACTTTTGTTAAGAAAATATTTATGGTTTCTTGACAAAGGTATCTGTAAATCATACAATAAAACCATAGAACGTGAATGCGCTTTCTATGGTTTGTTTACTTAATTGAAATAGAAAAGGAGAGAAGGATGAAAGCATACACAGAACGTGTATTTGGGAAAGTTGATGGCAAGGATGTCCTCGCTTACCGTTTTGAGACGGAGGCAGGTTACCAACTGGAAATCATGACCTATGGAGCAACAATTTTACGCTATGTAACTCCAGATAAGGCTGGCAATTTTGCCAATGTTATCCTAGGTTTTGACGATTTCGAAAACTATGTGGGAAATAGCCCTAAACATGGAGCAAGTGTAGGTCCAGTTGCAGGTCGTATCGCAGGTGCGACATTTGAATTGAATGGAAAGACCTATGAACTCGAAGTCAATAATGCTAGCAACTGTAACCACAGTGGATCAACTGGTTGGGATTCTAGTTTGTTTGAGCTAGTTGAGGTGAGCGACCATGGCTTGACTCTTTACACAGAAAGAGCAGACGGTACAGGAGGTTTCCCTGGAAATCTTAAGATCTGGATTAGTTACAACATGGAAGAAAGTGGTGCTTATGAAGTTAGCTACAAGGTAACGACAGACCAGGATACCTTGGTCAATCCAACTAACCATAGCTACTTTAACTTGTCAGGTGATTTCACTCAGACAGTTGACCGCCATGTCTTCCAATTGAATACAGAGGGTATCTATCCAATCGCTCCTGACGGTGTCCCAGCTAAAACTCCAGATGCTAACTGTGATGTGGTCAAACATATCTACAATGGTGCTTTGTTGAAGGATATCTTTGCAGAAGAAGATGAGCAAATCCAACTCGTATCTGGTTTGGACCATCCATTTGCGCTACCTGAAGGACATGACAATGCTGGTTTCCTTTATGATCAAAACTCAGGTCGCTTCTTGCTCTTCAAGACAGAGGCTCCTTGCTTTGTGGTCTACACAGCAAACTTTGTGGATGAGAGTGTCATCATCGCTGGTCAGCCAATGATTCAGCACAATGGAATTGCTCTTGAAGCACAAGCTTTACCAGATGCTATTCATAGCGATCTTAAAGACCAAGTCATCCTCAAAGCAGGTGAAACTTTCACCAGCAAAACTCGTTACGAGCTTGTTGTGAAATAATAAAAATTCTCTGAAGTCATTCGATTTCAGAGAATTTTTTCTTATTCTTCATCTGGTGTGAGAATCATCGGAATGATGATTGGTTCACGTTCAGTATTTTCGTAAAGGAATGGTCGAATGGCGTTTACGATAGCACCATTGACAGATTGGATGCTGGCATCTTTGTTTTTCAAAGCGATGCGAATGGCATTGAAAAGGATGCGTTGGCTTTGGCGGATCAAGTCACCAGATTCGCGCATGTAGACGAATCCACGACTGAGGATATCTGGTCCAGAAATAATCATCTGAGACTTGAAGTCTACTGTTGCGACAGCAAGTACGACACCATCTTCAGATAGATCTCGGCGATCTTTAAGCACAGCCGCACCGATTTCACCGATACGATTTCCATCGACGTAGATATCTTGAGCATTGAAATGACCAGCGATACGAGCAGAGTTTGCAGTAAGGGCAAGGACATCACCATTGCTCATGATAAAGATATTGTCTTTTTCAACTCCAGTATCTACGGCAAGTCCAGCGTGGACTTTTTGCATGCGATATTCACCGTGAACAGGCATGAAGTATTTTGGCTTGATGAGGCGGAGCATGAGTTTTTGCTCTTGCTGGCCACCGTGTCCAGATGTATGGATGTTATTAATCTTACCATGGATGACTTCAACACCAGCTTCAGAAATGATGTTAATCAATTTGTTAACGCTAGTGGTGTTTCCTGGAATTGGACTAGATGAGAAGATAACAGTATCGCCAGGTTGGAGTTGCACTTGACGGTGAGTTCCGTTAGCGATACGAGAGAGGGCTGCCATGGGCTCGCCCTGACTACCTGTACAGAGGATAAGAACCTCACCCGCAGGATAGTCTTTGATTTCATTTGGCTCGATAAAGGTTCCCTTAGGCGCCTTGATGTAGCCAAGCTCAATTCCGTTGACAATGGCTTTCTCCATAGAGCGTCCAAAGACAGCAATCTTACGCCCTGTTTTAACAGCAGCATCAGTAGCTTGTTGGAGACGGAAGATATTTGAGGCAAAGGATGCAAAGATGATACGTCCCTCGATACCTTGGATGATCTTCATGATCGACTGGCCGACAACCTTTTCAGAGTTTGTAAAGGTTGGTACTTCAGCATTGGTCGAGTCAGAGAGCAAACAAAGTACTCCATCTTCACCTAAGGCTGCCATACGGTGCAAGTCTGCAGGTTCGCCAACTGGTGTAAAGTCAAACTTGAAGTCGCCTGTACAGACGATTTTTCCCTTGAGGGTGTGTGGATGACAATTCCCAATGGCTCTGGAATCGAGTGGGTTGTTCTAAAGAAAGTTGCTTTAAGATTTTTAAAAGTCAACTCCGTGTTGTGGTTGATTTCGTGAAGTGTAGCGTTGCGCAAAAGTCCATGCTCTTCGAGTTTTCCACGGATCAAGGCAAGGGCCAGTGGACCTGCATAGATAGGGATATTGGCTTGCTTGAGCAAGAAAGGAATCCCTCCGATATGGTCCTCGTGTCCGTGTGTAATCAAAAGAGCCTTAACGCGGTCGATATTTTCTACAATGTAGGAGTAATCAGGGATAACGTAGTCGATACCAAGCAGGTCATCCTCTGGGAATTTAATCCCTGCATCAACGATGATGATTTCATCTTGATATTCGATACCATATGTGTTTTTTCCGATTTCTCCTAGACCACCAATGGCAAAAACGCCGACTTCTTCTGGTTTAAGAGTGTAGGCCATATTAGAACTCCGTAATTTCGAATGCGCCAGTTTCTTTTTCGTAGTCTAGCAATTTGTCAGACAAGAGTTCGATAAACTCGATATTATATTCTGGACGATTTTCTTCTACAAGTTGGCGAGCAGCAATACGTCCTTCAAGTTCTGAACTAGCATCGATGTCCAAGTAGAGTGAGCGTGTTGTTTCACGACGTGGGCTGCGTTCTTTTGTTTCTTGATAAAAAACTTTGTAAATCATATGTTTCCTTTCTTCTTTCAGGTCAGCTATATTCAAAAATGCTCAGTTTGAAGCTGGTTTGATCCCAGTTCATTTTTTTGTCTTTATTGACCTTGATTCGTTACAATTATCTCAATTATAACATAAAAAGGGGAATTAGTAAAAGCAGGAAACATGAAAGTAAGGAGCTTGAAATACGTTTCATTTTGCCTTGTATAAGTATTTGAAGACCTCGGATTCAAATGCTATAATAAAGTTAGCAGAGACGTTTCTATATCAAGGAGGTTGAAAGATGATTGATCTATTTACTTTTGCTATCGGTATTCGTTTGGTAGCTTTTATGATTTTTGTTGCCTGTGTTTACGGAGGAAATGTTTTGTATACTCGGCTAGAGCATCGAAAAACCAAATTCCTTTGGAAGATTGGCTTCGTGACTCTGTATTCGTTTTTCCTTCTCCTTGTGACTTATGTGGTCTGGTTTGTATTTTACTTTGGCTTGAATACTTAAGTACTTATCCTGTCAATTTGGCAGGACATTTTTGTTTCAAGACAAAGAAAATTCCCATGCGTCAGCTTTTGTAGTATAATAGTAAGCAGATAAAAAGATAGGAATGTGTTATGAAAGTATTAGCTTTTGATACGTCCAGCAAGGCTCTTTCTCTAGCTATTTTAGAGGACAAGCAGCTTCTTGCCGAGACGACTATTAATATCAAGAAAAATCACAGTATTACCCTCATGCCTGCTATCGATTTTTTGATGGTAAGTTTGGATTTGACACCCAAGGATTTGGATCGAATCGTAGTGGCAGAGGGGCCAGGTAGCTACACAGGTTTGCGAATCGCAGTAGCGACTGCCAAGACTTTGGCTCATACTCTGAACATCGAGTTAGTTGGGATGTCTAGCCTTTTAGCCCTGGTACCGAGCCAGCAGGAAGGTTTGGTTGTCCCTTTGATGGATGCACGCCGTAACAATGTGTATGTAGGATTTTATGAAAATGCCCAGCCAATCTTTCCAGAAGCGCACCTGTCTTTTGAAGAGGTGTTAGAAAAAGTCAAGGATGCTGATCAGGTAACTTTTGTTGGTGAAGTAGGAGCATTTGTGGAGCAGATTCAAGAACAACTACCACAGGCTAATTATCAAGAAACCTTGCCAAATGCAGCTAACCTAGCCCTCTGGGCCTGGGACAAGGAAGCAGTCTCCATGCACGACTTCGTGCCGAATTACCTCAAACGTGTCGAAGCTGAGGAAAACTGGCTTAAAAACCATACTGAGTCTGGTGAGTCCTACATTAAACGCCTATGATAGAAATCAAACGAATCCAACAGCAGCCTGACTTGGCTCAAACTATCTATGCTGTTATGGCAGCTGTTTATCCAGTCAGTCCTTGGACGTTGGAACAAATCCAAGTAGCCCTGTCCCAAGACCAGACCTGGTATGCTTTAGCCTACGATGGGACAGAAGTGATAGGTTTTTTAGCTCTTCAGGAGAATCTCTTTGAAGCAGAAGTCCTGCAAATCGCTGTCAAAAAAGCCTATCAGGGTCAGGGAATTGCGTCAGCCTTGTTTGCTCAATTGCCGACAGATAAGGAAATTTTCCTTGAAGTCAGAAAGTCAAACCAACGAGCGCAAGCATTTTACAAGAAAGAAAATATGACGATCATCGCTGAGAGAAAGGCCTATTACCATGATCCAGTTGAGGACGCCATTATCATGAAGAGAGAAATAGATGAAGGATAGATATATTTTAGCATTTGAGACATCCTGTGATGAGACCAGTGTTGCTGTCTTGAAAAACGACGATGAGCTCTTGTCCAATGTCATTGCTAGTCAAATTGAGAGTCATAAACGTTTTGGTGGCGTGGTGCCAGAAGTAGCCAGTCGTCACCATGTCGAGGTCATTACAGCCTGTATCGAGGAGGCGCTGGCAGAAGCAGGGATTACAGAAGAAGATGTGACAGCTGTGGCGGTTACCTACGGACCAGGCTTGGTCGGAGCCTTGCTAGTTGGCTTGTCAGCTGCCAAGGCCTTTGCTTGGGCTCACGGACTTCCACTGATTCCCGTTAACCATATGGCTGGCCACCTGATGGCAGCTCAGAGTGTGGAGCCCTTGGAGTTTCCTTTGTTAGCCCTTTTAGTCAGTGGTGGACACACAGAGTTGGTTTATGTTTCTGAGGCTGGCGATTACAAGATTGTTGGGGAAACACGAGATGACGCGGTTGGTGAGGCCTATGATAAGGTCGGCCGTGTCATGGGCTTGACCTATCCAGCAGGTCGAGAGATTGATGAGTTGGCCCATCAAGGTCAGGATGTTTATGATTTCCCTCGTGCCATGATTAAGGAAGACAATCTGGAGTTTTCATTTTCAGGTTTGAAGTCTGCCTTTATCAATCTTCACCACAATGCCGAGCAAAAGGGAGAAAGGCTGTCTAGAGAAGATTTGTGTGCTTCCTTCCAAGCGGCTGTCATGGATATTCTCATGGCAAAAACCAAGAAAGCCTTAGAAAAATACCCTGTTAAAACTCTAGTCGTGGCTGGTGGTGTGGCAGCTAATAGAGGATTAAGAGAACGCCTAGCGGCTGAAATCACCGATGTCAAGGTTATCATCCCGCCTCTGCGACTTTGCGGAGACAATGCAGGTATGATTGCCTATGCTAGCGTTAGTGAGTGGAACAAAGAAAACTTTGCAGGCTTGGAGCTAAACGCCAAACCAAGTCTCGCCTTTTGAAACTATGGAATAAAAAGTCAGCTTGAAGCTGGCTTTTTTGCTAAAATATTTTATAATATGTTAAAAAGTAAAAGTTTTTTACGAATAGAATAGTAAAGGGAATCTGAAAAAGGGAGTTGGCCATGATTGAAAAACAGGAATTAGGAGAATTTTACAAGGAATTGCGCCTGGCAAGAAAGCTCAAGCAGTCAGATGTGGCTTGTGCTGGACTAACAGCATCTCAGCTATCCAAGTTTGAGTTAGGGCAGTCTATGCTATCTGCGGATAAGTTGATCCTAGCGATCCAAGGGATCAATGTGACCTTTGATGAGTTTGGACACAAGCTCAACAATTACCAAGAATCTCCACATATGCGATTTGGTAGAAGGATTGTGGATCGCTTTGCCCATCAAGATATAGCTGGCTTAGAGCAATTGTTGGAGGAAGTCGAGCAAGAACAGATGGCACAGACCTATCGTCGTTTGAACTCTATTGTGATTAAAGATGCTATCCATTCACTAGATAAAAGCTATCCGCTAGCAGAGGAGGATAGCGAGTTTTTAACCACCTATCTCTATGCTATCGAGTCTTGGACCTGGTTTGAACTCTATATTTTTTGCAATACCATGCCTTTTTTGAGCAATCAAGATTTGATCTTTTTATCAACCTCCTTACTCGAAAAATCCAAGGAATTTAAAGAATTGGCACACAATAGACTGTATATGAAAAGTGGCTTTCTAAATATCATCTCAGAGCTCATGGAGCGCAAACTTTTCTCCTACATCCCAATCTTTGAAGCCGAGTTGGAGAGTATGCTTCGCCCGTATGATGTTTTTGAGAAAGTATCATGGCAATTTTTAAAGAAATTGAGTATTTTCCTTCAAACCAAGGGAAGCAATCAAAAAGAGATTGAACACTTTATCCAATCTCTGCAAATATTAGAAAACCCACAATTATCAGCTCTTTTTGAATTACGCTTACAGCAATACAAAGCACTTATCGATTAGTTAGAAATCGCAAATGTGAAATTCCTATCAGAAAAAATGTCAAATATGCGATTTTTTAAAATATGGAATTTTTCGTGTTATACTGTCTTCATTCCATAGTATAGGAGAAAATAGAATGAAAAAGATCATCTCACGCTACTACTTTTTTGTAGCCATTCTACTTGTCATTGTTTACCAGTACTTCAGTGGTCTGGTTTTAAACAACGATTTTACTGCTGGTCTATCTAAATTTGGCTATTATTTTTCGGATATGATGTTGAACTTTTTTGTGGTTTTGCTTGCTCTTGTTGCCATGATTTGGTCAGGAAAATGGCAACAAATCAACAGTAGAAAATTTAAAGGGTCCTATCTTTTTTATTCCTTTTTAGCTTTTCTTGCTTTATTTATTTGGAATGTCATCAAATTTTTCCTATTCCCACCTACCCAAAATGGACTTGCTTACCAACTCGCTGCTCCAACTTTTACAGGCGCTACAGCATTTTTGATGTATTTTTTCTATCCTGTGATTGCAGGTCCCATTTTTGAAGAGATGATTTATCGTGGATTGGTGATGACCGCTTTGGAAAAAGGGAAAAAATGGGGACTGGACGTGTTTGGTTCTGCTGCTTTATTTGGAATTCTGCATATCAGTGATTATGGTTGGGTCTTGACAGAATTTTTCGTATATATGGGTGGCGGTATCATATTTGCGGTCTTGTTTAGAGTGACAAAGTCTATTTATTGGCCTATTGGACTACATATAGTCTATAACGGTATCGGGCATATACTTCCTTTGTTATTTTAGAGGATTTTGAGAATCATAAATCAAGGGAAGACTCCTCGTCGAGGTGCTTTTGCTTGGGCTGTAGATCCATCAGTTGAGTTGTTTAAGCATAGTAGAAGATAGAATACTATAGGAGTTGATTCAATGAAGAGAATGAAAGAAATGAAATTTCATCTAGCAACTGGCTTGTTGCTTTTGACCTATTACCTCATTTTTAATGTCATACCAGACTTAGATTTTACTGTAGCTTTGTCTGATGAGATCTACTATGTGTTCCAGGTTTTATTGGTACTTATCCTGGGAACTGTATCTACAATTATTTTTGTCAAAAGTGAACATTGGAAAGAGTGTGGTCGCTTCCAGTTTCGTTGGTCTTACCTGGGTGTTTTTATTCTTTCTTTTTTCTTATTATTTGTTTGGGCAAATCTAGCAACACGTATCTTTCCTCGTACGCAAAATGGAAGTACGGTAGTGGAAGTAGCCACCAGTTTGACAGGAATTAGCTATTTTATTACGCGTGTACTTTACGGTAGCCTTATCGCACCTGTAGCAGAAGAAATCGTGTGTCGTGGTTTTTTGATGACAAGCTTGTCTAAATTTAAAAACTACTATATTGATGTTCTTGTTTCTGCTGCCATATTTGGCGCTATGCATGTTTTACAGCATGGTTGGATAACGACAGATTTCATACTCTACTTTGTAATGGGCTTGATATTTTGCATGATGTTTCGCTGTACACGCTCTATTTATTGGACCATAGCTTTACATGCTTCATGGAATACCTTCTTGCTCATTGTCAGTTTATTGGTGTTTGGATTTTAGAAGGGTGATATATGAAAAAGATAATCTCACGCTACTACTTGTTTGTAGCTATTCTACTTATCATTGCGGACCAGTTCTTCATCCGTCTGGTTTTACACAGCGACTTGACTGCTGGTCTATCTGATTTTAGCTATTACTTTTCGGATATGATGTTAAATTTTCTTGTAGTTTTGCTTGCTCTTATTGCCATGATTTGGTCAGGAAAATGGCAACAAATCAATAGCAGAAAATTTAAAGTGTCCTATCTTTTCTATTCCTTTTTAGCTCTTCTAGCTTTTTTTGTTTGGAATTTCGTTACATTTTTTATTTTCCCGTCCACCCAAAATGAAATTTCTTATCAACTGGATCTTCCTACTTTTACAGGTCCTACTGCATTTTTGATGTATTTTTTCTATCCAGTGATTGCAGGTCCCATTTTTGAAGAGATGATCTATCGTGGATTGGTGATGACCGCTCTGGAAAAAGGGAAGAAATGGGGATTGGATGTGCTTGGTTCTGCTGCTTTATTTGGAATTCTGCATATCAGTAGTCATGGTTGGGTCTTGACAGACTTTTTCGTATATATGGGTGGTGGTCTCATATTTGCAGTCTTTTTTAGAGTGACAAAGTCTATTTATTGGCCTATTGGACTGCATATAGTTGATAATGCCATTGCTCAAATTCTGCCCTTGTTATTTTTAGAGGATTTTGAGAATTGTAAATAAAGGAAAAGTCCCCATCGTGGTGCGAAGGAACTTCAGGGATCTTACTTTTATTTTGAATTATTATATGACAAAAGGTATTCAAAAAAATAATTTCAAGGTTTCAATAACTTGCTTTCAAATTCAATCTTATTCAGTCAAGTTGTTATTGTCATGGTTTATCCAGTTTGTTGCAAACTCTAAACTATCAGGATAATTTAAATGTGAGTGAGAATGTGATTGAGTTTTTATTAAGTAGATCCAAAAGAGATAAAAATGGTATTTTTGGTATTTGAATGTGAAGAAAGTTCAGATACATTATTTGATTTTTGGTATCGGAAATCTAGGATTTATTGGTCTCATCCCTTGGGGAAAAGATTCCCATTTGAATTTAAAAAGGAGTTGTGATGAAAGTATTTCTTCAAAATAGAGATTTTGAGACAATTAACTATCAACCAGTGATTTCAACAGTTGAGGGATACGATTTTTATCTGGCCTTTTTGAATTATGTGCAGATGCCTCTTTTGCACCTTTGGCGATTTTACTCATCACGATTTCAGAAACCCTTCCTCAAGTTCTACAAATCTTTCTGGGAGTTTTAGCTGATTTTTCAACATCATCGTGTTTGGAAATATACAGTTATTAGTTTTGCAAAAATTTTTGCTTTTACTTATAGTGTCCTTGTCGCTTTCAGGGCAGTCCTTTTCCTTGTTGCTAGTAGCATTTATTTGTCTGATTAACCTCTTGTCTGACACATTGAGTTATTTTTCAGGCGCCATGCTCACCTCGATTTTTCATTAGAATTATTGGGCAAGAACATCTGGCAGAAGTTATTGATTTAAGCAGTCAACTGTTGGTTTAGTGAAAACAATCAGTAATATTTTTAGGAGGAGTCTTACTAGGTATTCTATCCATCCAGTTTATCTCCTTACTAAACGCTCTTACCTTTTCTAATCGCGTTTGTAGGTATCCTTTTCATAAAAAAATGATCTCTTGAAAGTAGAAAAAACTATTAGCTATCAAGAAGGACTCTCTGTAAAATCCTTTTGCAGCACTTAGTCCAATCATCTAAATTGATATGGAATATGAATCAGGTGCTCTTAGTTTTGTTTATTATCTCTATTAGTCAAGCAGTGATAAATGTTACAGTTCCTGTTTCTACTCTGTTTTTAAGGAATCAACCCTTTTTGAATTTACAAACAGGTCAATCTCTTGCTTGCTTTCCACTCTGAATTAGCATCTTTATTGTCGGAAGTTTTGTGAGTGGCTATCTGAAAAATACAATTTCCATAAAAACTAGCTCTATATGCCCTCACTTGCCATCCAATTACTCCTTTTAGTTGGCTTTGCGATAGTTCGTTTTGACTGGATTCTCATCTTTAGTGCTTTGGATGCCTTTTTGCAGGTGTTCTCTCTCCTCGACTACAGGAACTCGTTTTTAAACAAATACCTGAGGAGTCAATGGAGCGGTTCAATCCTTATCAGCGCCATTACGGTTGTTTTTACCTAGCTTATTTACAATAGCTTTGGTAACCATTGCTACTAGCTTTTTTGGAACTCTGGCAGTTAGCTCTGTTTTTATTGCTATTCCTTCTAGTTGCCTTTTGTCATGCTCTTGAATATTCGTGAAAGTATTTAATGGAGAATTTGTATAATATGTGTTTGAGGCTGGTTTCAGTCTTTTTCTGTTCTTGTCAATCAGCATACTTTTTTCTATTTTACGAATATGTTATAATATTTTTGCTGTGACTGTTTAGAAAGCAGTCACGAAGGAATGATTAGCGAGGAATCTATGAAAGAAAAAGGATTTTGGGAAGGTGTCCAGGCAGCTATGCCGACTGCCCTAGGATATGTTAGTATCGGTCTTGCCTGTGGGATTATCGGTGCGCCCTACGTAACCCCTGTCGAAATGGGCTTGATGAGTCTCTTTGTTTATGCGGGTAGTGCTCAGTTTGCTATGATAGCTTTGATTGCAGTTCAAGCGCCTGTTGCAGCCATTGCCATGACGGTATTTTTGATCAATCTACGCCTCTTTTTATTGAGCTTGCATGCGTCTACCTATTTCCGTCATACCAGTCTCTGGCACAATATCGGCATGTCTAGTATTTTGACCGATGAGACCTATGGTGTTTTGATGGGCGAGCTGGTCCATACGGACAAGGTTAATCCTATGTGGATGCATGGGAATAATCTCAATAGCTATGTCGCTTGGTTTGTGGGGACAGTTGTCGGGACTGCTCTGGGTGGTCTTTTGCCAAATCCTGAGATTTTCGGCCTTGACTTTGCCTTAGTAGGTATGTTTATCGGGATTTTTTCTTCGCAATTCCAGATTATGCAAAGACGGATTCCCTTGCGCAACCTCTTCATCATTTTAGGAGTTGTTGCCTTATCTTTCTTTATACTTTTGACAGTGGTATCTCAATCGCTAGCTGTCCTATTTGCGACACTGCTTGGATGTACAATGGGGGTGATCTTAGATGGTCAGTAAGTATCTTTTGTTAGCCGTTATCTTTTCAGGTCTAGTAACTTGGATTCCACGTGTGATTCCCTTTATCTTGGTCAAGTATAAGGGTTTGCCTGCTATTGTCGAGCGTTTTTTGAAATTTCTACCGGTGTCTATTATCTTTGCCTTGATTTTATCAAGTGTGGCAACAGGTAAGGTGGGAGGCTTCCCTCAAATCAAATGGTTAGACTTGATCGCAGTTTTTCCAACAGGCTTTGTCGCCTTTCGTTACCGCAACCTGGTAGGGACTGTTCTCTTTGGGGTGGTCTTGATAGCAGTCCTACGTTTGGTCTTTTAATCAGCCATAAAGAAAACCTATCACAAATATAGAAATCATATAATAGCGTAATTCCTTTTTTTCTGTTAAGATAAGACTATATTCTATTTTGGAGGAAATATTATGAAGAAAATTATCAAATATTCATCACTTGCTGCTCTAGGGGATTGTTGCTGCAGGTGTACTGGCAGCTTGTTCAGGTGGCGAAAAGAAAGATGCGGCGTCGGGTGAAGCAACAACTGCTAAGAAAGAAATCATCGTTGCAACTAATGGATCGCCAAAACCATTTATCTATGAAGAAAATGGTGAATTGACAGGTTACGAGATTGAGCTTGTTCGTGCTATCTTTAAAGACTCAGACAAGTATACTGTCAAGTTTGAAAAGACAGAGTGGTCAGGGATTTTCCCAGGACTTGATAGCGATCGTTACCAAATGGCCGTTAACAACTTAGTTATACCAAAGAACGTGCAGAGAAATACCTCTATGCAGCGCCAACTGCTAAAAACCCTAACGTTCTTGTTGTGAAGAAGGACGACACTAGCATCAAGTCTCTTGATGATATCGGTGGAAAATCTACTGAAGTCGTTCAAGGAACAACCTCAGCTAAACAATTGGAAGCATACAACACAGAACATGCGGACAATCCAACTATCCTTAATTATACTAAGGCAGATTTCCAACAAATCATGTCTCGTTTGAGCGATGGACAATTTGACTACAAGATTTTTGATAAAATTGGTGTAGAGACAGTTATCAAAAACCAAGGTTTGGATAACTTGAAAGTCATCGAACTTCCAAGTGACCAACAACCTTATGTTTACCCACTTCTTGCAAAAGGTCAAGATGAGTTGAAGGCTTTTGTGGACAAACGCATCCAAGAACTATATAAAGACGGAACCCTTGAAAAACTATCTCAACAGTTCTTTGGTGATTCTTACCTGCCAGCAGAAGCTGATATTAAATAAGTTTTTAAATCATCCATTCTCTGGTAGATGGATGGTTTTCCATTCTGTAAGTATATAGTTTTAAACTATATGTCTGCCTATCTTAAAACAATTTGCGAAATCAAATAAAGTATGAGATACTATTACGGTATTATTTTTAAAGGAGAACGAATCATGAAAATCAAAAAATGGTTAGGCGTAGCAACGATTGCTACAGTAGCAGGCCTTACACTTGCAGCTTGCGGAAATTCAGACAAGAAAGCGGACAATACAACTACAGTTAAAATCGCAACTGTAAACCGTAGCGGTTCAGAAGAAGCACGTTGGGATAAAATCCAAGAACTAGTTGAAAAAGACGGAATTAAATTGGAATTCACAGAGTTTACAGACTACTCACAACCAAACAAAGCAACTGCTGATGGTGAAGTAGACTTGAACGCTTTCCAACACTACAACTTCTTAAACAACTGGAACAAAGAAAACGGGAAAGACCTTGTAGCGATTGCAGATACTTACATCTCACCAATCCGCCTTTACTCAGGCTTGAATGGCAGCGACAACAAGTACACTAAAGTAGAAGACATCCCAGCAAACGGAGAAATCGCTGTACCTAACGACGCTACAAACGAAAGTCGTGCCCTTTACCTTCTTCAATCAGCTGGTTTGATCAAATTGGATGTTTCAGGAACTGCACTTGCGACAATCGCAAACATCACAGAAAATCCAAAGAACTTGAAAATTACTGAATTGGACGCAAGCCAAACAGCTCGTTCATTGTCATCAGTAGATGCAGCTGTTGTAAACAATACTTTCGTTACAGAAGCAAAATTGGACTACAAGAAAGCACTCTTTAAAGAGCAAGCTGATGAAAACTCAAAACAATGGTATAACATCATCGTTGCGAAAAAAGATTGGGAATCATCACCTAAAGCTGATGCAATCAAGAAAATTATCGCAGCTTACCACACTGACGAAGTGAAAAAAGTCATCGAAGAAACTTCAGACGGCTTGGATCAACCAGTTTGGTAATAAACACAGGGAGGTGGGAGAGATTTTTTCCACCTCTTGCTTTTATATAGAGCCTCAAGCAAATGAAATCCACTTGTATTGATTCTAAAGGTACAAGTCCTAGTAGAAAGGTAGAGAGAAAATGGTTTTCCCTAGCCAAGAAGAACAAATTGAAAAGTTTGAAAAGGATCATGTAGCGCAACATTACTTTGAAGTTTTGCGGACGCTGATTTCTAAAAAATCTGTTTTTGCCCAGCAAGTCGGACTCAAGGAAGTGGCTCGTTATCTGGGAGAGATTTTCAAGCGTGTAGGGGCTGAAGTTGAGATTGATGAGAGCTACACAGCACCTTTTGTGATGGCACATTTCAAGAGTTCACGACCAGATGCTAAGACCATCATTTTCTACAACCACTATGATACGGTACCAGCTGATGGTGACCAAGTGTGGACTGAGGATCCTTTTACTCTTTCTGTTCGCGATGGTATTATGTACGGACGAGGAGTCGATGATGACAAGGGGCATATCACTGCACGACTCAGTGCTCTGAGAAAATACATGCAAGATCATGACGATCTCCCTGTTAACATCAGCTTTATCATGGAAGGGGCAGAGGAGTCAGCCTCTGTTGACTTGGACAAATACCTAGAAAAGCACGCAGATAAGTTGCGAGGCGCTGACTTGTTAGTCTGGGAACAGGGAACCAAAAATGCCTTGGAGCAATTAGAAATCTCAGGTGGTAATAAGGGAATTGTGACCTTTGATGCCAAGGTTAAGAGTGCTGATGTGGATATTCATTCTAGCTATGGAGGAGTCATAGAGTCTGCTCCCTGGTACCTGCTCCAAGCCTTGACCAGTCTTCGTGCTGCTGATGGCCGTATTTTGGTAGAAGGTTTGTACGCTGATGTACAAGAGCCAAATGAACGCGAGTTAGCCTTGGTTGAAACCTACGCCCAAGGCAATCCAGAGGAAATCAGTCAGATTTATGGCTTGGAATTGCCACTTTTACAAGAGGAACGTACAGCCTTTCTAAAACGTTTCTTCTTTGAACCAGCGCTCAATATCGAAGGAATTCAGTCGGGTTATCAAGGTCAAGGAGTTAAAACGATTTTGCCAGCAGAGGCTAGTGCCAAGCTAGAAGTCCGTTTGGTTCCAGGGCTTGAACCCCATGATGTTTTGGAGAAAATTCGGAAACAGCTAGACAAAAATGGCTTTGATAAGGTAGAATTATACTATACCTTGGGGGAGATGAGCTATCGAAGCGATATGAGCGCGCCAGCCATTCTTAATGTAATCGAGTTGGCCAAGAAATTCTATCCACAGGGCGTTTCAGTCTTGCCGACTACAGCTGGGACAGGACCTATGCATACGGTCTTTGATGCTTTAGAAGTACCTATGGTTGCCTTTGGTCTAGGAAATGCCAATAGCCGAGATCACGGTGGAGATGAAAACGTGCGAATCGCCGATTATTACACCCATATTGAATTAGTAGAGGAGCTGATTAGAAGCTATGAGTAGAGATATTATCAAGTTAGATCAGATCGATGTGACTTTTCACCAAAAGAAAAGAACTATTACAGCGGTCAAAGATGTGACCATTCACATTCAAGAAGGGGATATCTACGGGATTGTAGGATATTCTGGAGCAGGGAAATCAACCCTTGTGCGGGTGATTAACCTCTTGCAAAAACCATCTGCAGGTAAAATTACTATTGATGACGATGTGATTTTTGATGGCAAGGTGACCTTGACGGCAGAGCAGTTGCGTCGTAAACGTCAAGATATTGGAATGATTTCCAGCATTTCAACCTCATGAGCCAAAAGACAGCAGAGGAGAATGTAGCCTTTGCACTTAAACACTCTGGACTCAGCAAGGAAGAAAAGAAAGCTAAAGTAGCTAAGTTATTGGACTTGGTGGGCTTGGCTGACCGTGCCGAAAACTATCCTTCACAACTATCTGGAGGTCAAAAACAGCGTGTGGCCATTGCGCGTGCCTTGGCAAATGATCCAAAAATCTTGATTTCAGACGAATCAACCTCTGCCCTTGACCCTAAGACAACCAAGCAAATCTTAGCTTTACTGCAAGATTTGAACCAAAAATTAGGCTTAACCGTTGTCTTGATTACGCATGAAATGCAGATTGTCAAAGACATTGCTAACCGTGTAGCCGTTATGCAAGACGGTCGCTTGATTGAAGAAGGAAGTGTCCTTGAAATCTTCTCAGATCCTAAACAACCTTTGACTCAAGACTTTATCTCAACAGCGACAGGTATTGATGAAGCTATGGTCAAGATCGAGAAGCAAGAAATCGTGGAACACCTATCTAAAAACAGTCTCTTGGTGCAACTCAAGTACGCAGGCGCTTCAACAGACGAGCCACTTTTAAATGAATTGTACAAGCACTACCAAGTAACGGCCAATATCCTTTATGGAAATATTGAAATTCTTGATGGGACTCCTGTTGGTGAACTAGTCGTTGTCTTGTCAGGTGAAAAAGAAGCTTTGGATGGTGCCCAAGCAGCTATCCGTGAGGCAGGAGTACAACTAAAAGTATTGAAGGGAGGACAGTAAGATGGCAGAATTGATTAAAGCATACTTACCAAACGTCTATAAGATGGGTTGGTCTGGTCAAGCTGGCTGGGGAACAGCAATCTACTTGACACTTTATATGACGGTTCTTTCCTTCATCATCGGAGGTTTCCTAGGGGTTAGTTGCAGGACTTTTTCTTGTCTTGACTACGCCAGGTGGCGTCTTGGAAAATAAGGTCGTCTTCTGGGTTTTGGATAAGATTACATCGATCTTCCGTGCGGTTCCTTTCATCATTCTCTTGGCAGTCTTGTCACCCTTCTCTCATCTAATCGTAGGAACAAGCATTGGTCCAAATGCGGCTATTGTACCCCTATCTTTTGCAGTCTTTGCCTTCTTTGCCCGTCAGGTGCAGGTTGTCTTGGCTGAGCTAGATGGTGGTGTTATTGAGGCGGCTCAAGCTAGCGGAGCGACATTCTGGGATATCGTAGGTGTTTACCTATCAGAAGGACTTCAGACTTGATTCGTGTGACGACTGTAACCTCGATCTCACTAGTCGGTGAAACAGCCATGGCGGGAGCAGTCGGTGCAGGCGGTATCGGTAACGTAGCTATCGCTTATGGTTTTAACCGTTACAATCACGATGTGACCATTTTGGCAACTATCATTATCATTTTGATTATCTTTACAATCCAATTCTTGGGAGACTTCTTGACCAAGAAATTAAGTCATAAATAAAAAAGGCTCTTTGTCAACTGTAGTGGGTTGATGAAAAGTTATAACCTGGAGAGGACCAACTTGGTTCTCTCCTTTTTGATATTCAAAGCAATGAGGATTCTAGTTTTAAAGTTTTCAAAGTTCCGGAAGCCAAAAGCATTGCGCTTGATGACCTTAATGAGGTTATTCGTAGCCTCTAGTTTCGCGTTTGAGTAGGGCAGTTCCAGTGAGTTCATGATTTTGTCCTTGTCTTTCAAAAAGGTCTTAAAAACAGTTTGAAAAATAAGATTTACACAAGAAATCGTTTCTTCAATCAGTTCAAAGAAATGGTCTGTTTGTTTCTCTTGGAAATGAAATAGTAATAGTTGATAGAGTTCATAGTGCTCTCTAAGTTCTTGAGAGGATTCAAGGAGCTTTTCGAGAATCTCATTATTGGTCAAGTATGAGCGAAAAGTAGGGCGATAAAAACGTTTATTACTAAGTTTACGGCTATCCTGTTGAATGAGTTTCCAGTAACGTTTTAGTGCCTTATATCCATGCGATTTGCGATCAAAACGATTCATGACTTGGATACGAAGACGATTCATAGCTCGACTGAGATGTTGGACAATGTGAAAGCGGTCGAGAACGATTTTAGCGTTAGGAAAAAGTTTTTTGGCACAATCATAGTAGGGACTAAACATATCCATGGTAATGACTTTCACGCGACTTCTCACCTTTCCAGAATAACGAAGAAAATGATTGCGAATGGTCACTTGAGTCCGCCCATCCAGGATAGCTACGATCTTTCTGGAATCAAAATCCTGTGCAATGAAGCTCATCTTACCTTTCTTGAAGCTGTATTCATCCCAAGACATGTGAGTTGGAAGGAAAGATAAATCTGTCTTGAATTTGAATTCTTTCAATTTACGAATGACTGTCGAAGTAGAGACAGATAGACTTTCTTCACGATAGCCGTCATAGGGACTTTCTCGATTAATTTTTGAGTGATTTTCTGATTGACGATGGTCGCGATTTGGTGATTCTTTTTGACTAAGGAAGTCTCTGCAACAGCTATTTTCCCGCAGACTTTACAACGGAAACGGCGTTTTCTCAATCGAATGAGAGTCTTGTATCCTGCACATTCGAGGTAGGGAATTTTAGATTCTTTTTGAAAGTCATATTTAGCCATTTGTTCTTGACAGTTGTGACATTTAGGGGCAGGATAATCGAGTTTAGCGATGACTTCTTTATGCGTTCCAGCATCAAGATAATCTAAGATTATGATGTTCTTGTCTTTAATTCCGAGCAAGTTTGTGATAAAATTTAATTGTTCCATAAGATTCTTTCTAATGATGGTTTGGTCACTTTTCATTATAGGTCTTATGTGACTTTTTTTCTACAACAAAATAGGCTCCATAATTCCTATGGTGGTTTTACCCACTACAGAAATTATAGAGCCATAAAAAAGAGCCAGCTGGCTCTTTTTTATGATGTTTTATGTGCTAATTTTTTGCTCAATGCTTGTCCGATCAGGGCGCCGATTAAAGCGCCGATGAGAACACTTGTGATGAAGAGGAGGATATTAGCATGATTCGGTGCAACCATAATGCGGTCAATATAGTCCTGGGATTTTCCACGAGCGACTAGAGTTGCTATATAGGCTTGAGGGGTCACCCACATAAGTAGAATGGGACCAGTAGTACCAAAAGCAAAAACTAGGAAGGAAAGAAGGTTCTTGACCTTATCTTTGTAGTGGCCTAGGTGAGCGATGCCATCTGCTGCAAGACCGCAGATAATTCCTGGCAGAAAGGCTCCAGCACCATGCTTGCTTCCCTGAGGAAAAAAATAGAGAAATTACAAGTCCCAATCGTAGTAATCGCTCCAAAACGAGGCACTTTTGCTAAAAGGCTCATATAGACGCTACCACCCACAAGGGCAGAAAAGGCAGGGGCGTAAAACATATTTCCAGTGTGGTCGACAAGGTTCCCTAGTAGAACCCCCACTCCGATACAGAGAAAGTAGACAAGAGCAGCTACAAGGGTTGTCAAGATATTCTTTTTCATAAGTTCTCCTTCGTATATCTGATGTTATTCATTGTATCATGCCTGTGGCAGATTGTAAATGCTGGCTTGGAACTAGTATTTATTAGGAAATGTGGTAAAATAGGAAAAAATAAAAGACGAGTGGTAAGAGTATGAAGAATTTAGGAAAAGTTTTTAAAGAGTTAAGGGAGTCCAGAAAAATCTCCTTGAGAAAAGCAACAGGTGGACGCTTTTCAGCATCCTTATTGTCGCGTTTTGAAAATGGTCAGAGTGAAATATCTGCTCAAAAGTTAATCACAGCTTTGGAGAATATTCATGCGAGTATGGAAGAATTGTTATTTTTGGCGAGAGGTTTTCATCAGGATGCCTATTCTGAATTTAGAAACAGGATGTTTGAGGCTATCGACTCTCAAGATTTAACATCCCTGCGCACTATCTACCAGAGAGAATATCAACAACTTCCTTTTTCAAAGGATAAACAGCAACACATTCTCAATGCTATTTTGATAAAATCCTATATGAAAGCTATTGATGAGACGGTTACATTGACCTCTGAGGAAGAAAGAGTCCTACATGATTATCTATTTTCTGTTGAAATTTGGGGGCTCTATGAACTTTCGTTCTTTTCTTCCTGCTCTCCTCTTTTATCAGTCCAGCTTTTGACAAAGTATACTCGGGAAATGTTGCGGAAGTCAGATTTCTTGCAAGGAGTTGGGAAAAATCGGAATATGATGCACACCTTGCTCCTCAATGGTTTTATGGCCTGTATTGAAGTTGATGATTTTACCAATGCCCTTTATTTCAAAAAACAAATTGAAAAGAACTTCTTTGAAGAAAATGAAACCTATTTTCGAATAGTCTACCTATGGGCAGAAGGTTTGCTTGATAGTAAGCAAGGAAGAGCGGAGGAAGGACAGAGAAAAATGGAGGACGCTGTCCGTATTTTCGAGATGATTGGTTGTAGCAAATCTGCAGATTATTATAGAAGTGCCATAGAGTGTTGAATATCTGCAACTGGATAAATTAAATTGAAACGATAGGACTGTGAAGATACTTATTAGTAGTAGAAAATTCTAGCGTTTTCGTTATTCGTTTAGTTTGTTGCATATATTCAAAAAAATATTCTCGAGGGATTCTTGATGCTATACTAGAACTACCATAAAAGTAGTATGTGAGAAAGAAAGGAATCTATATGAAACTATTACTAAGAAATCAAGCATACAGAGTTTTGAGCTTATCACGATTTTTCAATGCTTTTGGTGCTTCCATTTTTAATTTAGTATTTGTGGTCTATGCCTCGACTTTGCCAGAGGCTTCTGTTGCCGTTGCCATGGCGAATGTTGTGATGATGCTTCCAACTCTTTTTACAGTTTTTGTGGGAATTCGGGCAGATTATACCAAGGACAAGGTCAAATGGATGACCTATGTCGGTTTATTTCAGGCGGTTTTATTTTTTCTAGCAGCCCTAGTTGTTCAGCAAGCTAGTTTTTTTGCCTTTTCGACCCTTTGCCTCATCAATGTCATTAGTGATGTAGCCAGTGATTTTGCTGGTGGCTTGCGAATGCCTCTCGTCAAAGAAAAGGTAGCAGAGTCAGATCTGATGGAGGCCTATTCCTTTTCGCAGTTTATTACCTACATCTCTGCGATTGGCGGCCAAGCTTTTGGAGTTTGGCTATTAGGGGTGTCAACACAGAACTTTTCGCTCGTAGCGGGAATCAATGCCATATTTTTCCTAGTGTCAGCTCTCATTCTCTTTTTAGGAAGGGCTGAATTAAAGCTTATCAACTCCACTTGTTGATAGTAAATCACTGAAAAATGAGAAACTTTCTATCAAAGATCAATTTTTAACGATTTACCGAAACTTTACGTCTCGTTTTTCTTAAAAGTGGACAGAAAAACTTTGGTTTTATGCTCTTTGCTATCTTGATTATCAATGCTTTGGGTGGTGCCTTAGGTGGTATCTATAACATCTTCCTTTTAAATCATTCCTTACTGAATTTTTCCTACAAGGATGCATTGTTTATCTTACAATTGATTACCTTATTAGCAGTTATCATCAGTAGCCTTACTGGAAATGATTATTTTGGGAAGCAATCTCTGCCTAGATTGATGATGTGGGTTACATTAGGAGCCAGTCTAGTTGGTCTATCTAATTTGTTAAACCAAGTCTTGCTCGGGATGCTTTTCGTCTTTTTTACCATGTATGTTTCTGGGAAAATTTCTCCAAAGATTAGTGCTCTGCTCATGAAAAATCTTGCTCCAGAGGTTCTCTCTCGTACCAGTAATTTTTTAGGTTTGTTGTTTACTCTATCTATACCAGTGGGGACGGCCTGTTTTTCACTGGTGGCAGTATGGGATATACAGTTAACATGGGCTCTGTTTGTTGGGCTTTCCTTGATTGCTATTCTCCTAGCTAGTCTTAATCTCAAAAATGAAATTTAGGTGTTAGTCTTCTTTTCACACTGTCCCAATCCCTTTCATTTATGGTAAAATAGGACTATTAAGTTATAAAGAGGATTCCCTATGAAATTACAAAAACCAAAAGGAACGCAGGATATTTTACCTGCTGAGTCTGCCAAATGGCAGTACGTTGAAGGCTTTGCGCGTGAAATCTTCAAACGCTACAACTACGCAGAAGTACGTACTCCTATTTTTGAGCACTACGAAGTCATCAGTCGTTCTGTTGGAGACACAACTGATATCGTAACCAAGGAAATGTACGATTTTTACGACAAGGGAGACCGTCATATTACCCTCCGTCCAGAAGGAACTGCTCCAGTCGTTCGTTCTTATGTGGAAAACAAACTCTTTGCACCAGAAGTTCAAAAACCAAGTAAGTTCTACTACATGGGGCCAATGTTCCGCTATGAGCGTCCCACAAGCAGGTCGTTTGCGCCAATTCCACCAGATTGGTGTGGAGTGCTTTGGCTCTAGCAATCCAGCTACCGATGTGGAAACGATCGCTATGGCAGCCCACTTCTTGAAAGAAATCGGCATACAAGGTGTTAAATTGCACCTCAACACTCTTGGAAATCCTGAGAGCCGTGCGGCCTATCGTCAAGCCTTGATTGACTACTTAACACCTCTCAAAGATAGCTTGTCTAAGGATAGCCAACGTCGTTTGGAGGAAAAATCCTCTCGTGTCTTGGACTCTAAGGAAAAAGAAGACAAGGTGGCAGTGGAGAATGCACCATCTATCTTGGATTACCTGGATGCAGAAAGCCAAGCTCACTTTGATGCTGTTCGTCAGATGTTGGAAAATCTCGGAGTAGACTATATCATCGATACCAATATGGTGCGTGGTTTGGACTACTACAACCACACGATTTTTGAGTTTATCACAGAAATCGAGGGCAATGAATTGACAGTCTGTGCAGGTGGTCGCTATGATGGCTTGGTTGCTTACTTTGGTGGTCCTGAGACTGCTGGATTTGGTTTTGGACTTGGTGTAGAGCGTCTGCTTCTCATCCTTGAAAAGCAAGGTGTGGCTCTCCCTATCGAAAACGCCCTAGATGTCTACATTGCTGTTCTTGGTGAAGGAGCAAATCTCAAAGCCTTGGAGTTGGTACAAGCTCTTCGCCAACAAGGTTTCAAAGCAGAGCGTGATTACCTCAACCGTAAACTCAAAGCGCAATTCAAGTCAGCCGATGTTTTTGGAGCTAAGACTCTTATCACTCTCGGAGAGAGCGAGGTCGAAAGCGGACAAGTCACCGTCAAGAACAATCAAACGCGAGAAGAAGTTCAAGTTTCACTTGAAAGCAATCAACCAAAAACTTCTCAGAAATCTTTAAAAAATTAGGCTTTTAATAGCAGATAAACTGGTCAGGATTTTACTCCTGACCTTTTTCTTTTGCAAAATGACAAAAATCATAAACTTTTTGACAAATATGCTTGTCAAAAAGAAAAAGATGTGTTACAATATAATCAAGTTAAGAGAAAAGGAGAAAGGAACAATTATGTGGGCATTAGGATTTGTACCTCTTGTGTTTATGTTTTATCTCTATCATACCCAAAGGGTCAAGAAACTAGAGAATAAAATCAAAAGAATTGAGCAAAAACAGAAAGGAAATAAAGAAATGTCAAGATTATTAAAAGAATTGATTGGGAAAAAACCAACAATCTTTGGACAAGTTTTTGGGACAGACAATTGGGAAGTTGTAGATGTTGATGAGGAGTGGGTCAAGCTACGCCGTGTAAATAAAAAAGGAAAAGAAAAATTCAAACTACAACGCATTGAGGATATCCAAACCGTTGAATTTGACGGAAAGTAGGTGTGTGACATGCAACTAAAAAATCGTCTAAAAGAGCTTCGGGCTCGCGATGGCCTCAATCAAACCGAACTGGCCAAGCTAGCTGGCGTGTCCAGGCAAACCATCAGTTTGCTAGAACGGGATGAGTACACGCCATCCATCATCATTGCCTTAAAAATATCTCAGATTTTCAACGAAACAGTCGAATCGGTATTTCGCTTGGAGGAGGACGAGTGATGAACAAGTATAGAGTGATTTATTATATGAGTGTTCTTGCCCTTTATTGTGAATGCCTTTTGCTATGATTGGAACATTACTGGGGTGGTTTTATTTTGATGAAAGTAAGTATTTGTTTTGGCTTAATTTAGCCCTCTTGTCCATTTTTCAATCGGTTGAAGAAAAAGGAGAAAAATGATGAACAAGTATAAAGTGATTTATTATGTAGTTGCCATAGCTTTATTAGTCAGCGTATTTCTACTGATTGGGACAGACTTAGGCTGGTTTAATCTGTACCAAAGTGAGTACTCCTTTTGGATTTACTTTGGCCTCATCCCAGTAGTTGAATGGATTGAAAAGAAATCAAAAGGTTTAGAAGTTGTAAAAGGAGAAGAATTATGAAAGAATTTTTAGCAGGTTTTCAAGTAGATACTGAGAATAAAGCACTTGCAGGTGTCTGTGCAGGTTTAGGAAACTATTTTAACATCCAAACCAACATCGTTCGTTTAGTGACGCTCTTCTTGTTTCTTTCGTCAACAGAGATTGGGATTATAACAGTGGCTCTCTATGCCTATCTTGCTGGTTGGCTAAGTAAGGGAGCCATTAGGGAGATGGAGCGAAAAAGCAAGAAATCAAGCTATTATCTTACTTGTTGCTTTGTTTGCTTTTTGGTGTCACTTGGAGCAGAGGGTTTGACAGCTATTTTTTTGAGTCAGGTAAAACCTTTGGTCAGTGGTTGGCTGGATTAGTTTTAGAGGAGGATGAAAATGAAAAAGAAACGTGGATTATTATTTTTAGCAGTAGTTGTCTTGGGAGCTTTCTTGGGCATGTTTATAGGGATGTTTAAGGCACGTGCCGAATCCCACGGAATCATTTTAGATGTAAAAGTCTTGATACCATGGATATCAGCTATTTGTTTACTGTTAGGTTTCATTAGCGTTCTTTTGACTTTCAATTTCCTAAAGAAAAGCAGAAAGTTTCATTCCTTGTATCAAGAGGAAATGGATGATGACCTGAATGAAACCTATTATGTGCAAATGTATCGGAATCTCGAGTTTGGAAGCATTGCCTTTAATATCACAAGCGTAGCGACTTTATTATCTCTTTTCATCTCATTAAATGAAGTGATTATATTGAATACAAGTCATCAAACATTTTCCCTTTCTTTCTTACTGTTTGTGGTATTCTTAGTCGCTCAAAAATCTCTTTCTAAAACAATTGCGATTGTGCGTCAGTTTGATTTGGCATTTTTCTCTACACCAAAGGATATCTTAGAGCATTTCGATTCTTACGATGAAGGGGAGCGCAAGGCTAATTTGGAACAGAGTTTTCGGATTTTATTCCAATTAAATCAGTATGTCTTACCAGTCTTATATGTTTTTCTTTTTATCATTTCTTTCTTGACAGGAGAGATTCAGTTACTAGCTTTCTTGCTTGTAGGAGCAATCCATATTTATATCAATGTGATGCAGTTACCTATGGTAAAACGCTATTTCAAATAAAGGAGTTTCTATGATTCGTGTTGAAAATGTAAGCAAAAGTTTTGGGAGCAAAAAAGCTCTTCACCAGATTTCTTTTGAGATTAAGGAAGGGTGAAATCTTTGGTTTTCTTGGTCCTTCTGGCTCAGGTAAAACAACTATGATCAATGTCTTAACAGGCCAGTTGACTGCAGATCAAGGTAACACAATTTTGTTAGGCAAGAATTCTCAAGATTTAACCTCAAATGATTTGGAACAAATCGGTATAGTTAGTGATGGCAGTGGTTTTTATGAAAAGATGAGTCTTTACAAAAATCTTCTCATTTACGCTAAGTTATATGGCCTCAAGTCAGATAGAGTAAATCAGGTGCTCCAACAGGTTGGATTGGCAGATGCTAAAGATATTATCGCAGAAAAACTGTCTACAGGAATGAAACAAAGAATGTTCTTGGCTCGTGCCCTTCTTAATGCTCCTAAGATTCTTTTTCTAGATGAGCCAACCAGTGGGCTAGACCCTACAACATCTAAGATGATTCATACCCTACTTCAAGAATTAAAAGCAAGCTGGGACAACTATCTTTCTGACCACGCATGATATGAATGAAGCAACTCTGCTTTGTGATCGCTTATCTCTTTTAAATAAGGGGAATTTAATAGAGTATGGAAGTCCACAAGATATTATCCAGAAGTACCATGTGGATAAGAAAGTACGTGTGGTTTATAATGATGGACGAGAACAGATAGTTCCATTTGAAGAATTGCCACATTTAGACACGACAGATTTGATGGTGGTTCACTCTTGTGAGCCAACTTTAGAAGAAATCTTTATCAGATTGACAGGAGAAAAGTTAGATGTTTAGAAAATTAAATGCCCTACTATGGTTAAGAGTGCAAGTTCTTATTAGCAATTCAACTTTGTTGGCGACTCTATTGATGCCTTTTGGAATAACTATTCTACAAAATGAATTCTTAAATAAGAATGGAGAATTGAATATGTTTCTCCTCTCTACGAGTTTGACTATGGTCTTGAGTATGGGAAGTGGTTATATGGTATCGATTATGATGGCGGAAGATAAGGAAAAGCGCAATCTTAAATCACTCATCCTAAGTGGTGTGACAGCAACAGAATATACTTTCAGTATGCTCGTTCTCCCTATGGTTGATTATGTTGCTTGGAATGATTTTACTACCAATCTATCTTAAAGTAGATCTATCAGGTTACTTATTTGCCTATGTTATCTATTTGATCCTAGCAACTATTAGTATTATTTTTCTCAACCTTCTAATCGGTGCAGTATCAGATACTCAGTCTAAAGCGCAAGTCTATAGTATCTTTCCTGTGTTAATCGTCTCTTTTTTACCCATAATTGCTCTCTCAAAAATGATACGGTTCAAAAAAACTGTTGGACTATTCTTTTATCGGTCCTTTTTGTAGGTCTATTAAAAGAAGGTGGAGGAGAATTGTCTCTGGGAAATCTTGGTCTTTTATTGTCATGGGTCCTTGTTCTAGGCCTAGCATGTCTCTTTGTATTGAAAAATAGTTATAAAGGAAAATAGGAGAATCTTATGAAATTACTTAAAAAACATTGGCTGGTTTCTTCTAGCTTTCTTATCATTTTTGTTTATCTACGGTTTTATTCAGACTTTACCTCTGATTGCTCTTGGTTCAGGTGCACCTATAGTCGGTGTTCTTCCGCTTTATATTCTATTAGCAGGAGCTTTTACCTTCTTAACATACA
>BNJU01003326.1_pt1 | contig 61765 bp, 87 predicted proteins | sample 8539281 | NCBI WGS metagenome assembly BNJU01 (sample SAMD00202456, study PRJDB9452) | human saliva metagenome | isolation source: human saliva | place: Japan
GTACACAAAAAAATCTCAAGCACAATTGGCTGTAACTAAAGAAGGTATTATTAATCGTCTGACTAACTCTGTTTTAGAAGTTAAACCTATGACTGTTAAAAAACTTCAAGGGTCTCGTGCCAAATATGCTTCAGTCGATGAATGGCTTTCAGGAGACATTAAAGAGGATGTTATTGGCGCCTTAGAGCAATCCGCTTCTAAAGATGGTATTGATGATTATATCATTCTTGCTGTTTCTTCTGAAGGTACAGTGCGGGACTCTGTTGGTGACTCTATTAAGAAAGAACTTCTAGATATTCTTCGGGGACAATACGATGATCCTCATACGTCTATTTGGTACTACCGTTTAGATGATATCTCTGAAGTTGGAAACCCTGACATGTGGATGAAAGCTTGTCCTAATATAGGAATCACAGTTTCATATGATGCCTATCAACGTGACGTACGACGTGCAGAATTTTCACCTGCCAATAGGAATGATATCTTGGCTAAACGCTTTGGTATTCCTGTTGAAGGTACCACATACTTCTTTACATTTGAAGAGACTGAACTTCATCGAAGGCAGAACTTTAGAAATATGGAAGTATCTATGGGTATGGATGCATCACAAGGTGATGACTTCTGGGCCTTTACTTGGATAATTCCTTTAGGTAGAGGGCGTTATGGTGTACAAACCAGATCTTATGTTTCCGAGGTTAAATATCTTAGACTTAATTCGGCTACCCAGGCTAAATATGATCAGTTACAAGCAGAGGGTACTTTAGTAATTCTTCCAGGAAATTACCTTGATTGGGAACAAGTTTATGATGACGTCGATCAATACATTGAAGAGATGGGTTGGTCAATTATATCGTTTGGTTATGACCCATATAATGCTGCTGAGTTTATCGATAGATGGACGATGGAGAACGGCGATGTTGGAGTTGAAGTTGTAAGACAAGGTGTTCGCACTGAGTCTGTACCATTAGGTGAAATAAAGAATATGGCCACTTCTCGAGACCTCATATTCTTTGAAGAACTTATGAAGTACGCAATGGGTAATGCTGTTGTAATTCAAGATAATAACGGTAACTACAAGTTATCTAAGATGCGTAGCGATGAGAAAATTGATAACGTTGCCGCTCTTATGGATGCTTGGGTTGCCTATAAACGTAATAAGGAGGCATTCTTGTAGGATGGTAAATAACCCCTTAGGATCATGGAACGCATTCATGTCGACCAATAATGGTTTAGATTATGATCTATCATTAGTTTCCGGCTCTGGATGGGGTCGACCGCAAAGTGTACTCCGTGGTTATTCATTTAGACGTCAGGATTTGGTCAATAGTATTATCTCTATGATCTCCCTTGATGTCGCTATGGTTGACTTTAAGCATTTGAAGATTAACCCTGATGACGGTAATCAGACACCAGTGGACTCGGGTCTGATCGATTGTTTAACCTTATCTGCTAATATTGACCAAACCGGTCGTGCATTTATATACGATCTTGCTTGGTCATTGTTGGAAGAAGGTACGGTTGCAATTGTCCCCGTCGATACAACGACTAAACCAAATGATGATGGTTCCTATGATATCTTATCTATGCGTGTTGGTAAGATAATTCAATGGTATCCTCGTGCTGTTCGTGTCAGAGTCTATAATGATCAAAATGGTTTAGAACAAGACTTAACGTTGTCGAAACAGTCCGTAGTAATCTTAGAATCTCCTTTGATCGGTTTACTTAAAGATCAGAATTCTACTTTGCGTTTGTTAGAGCAGAAGATGGATCTAATGTATTCCCAAGATAAGGCGATAGCTGCTGGTAAATTGAATGGGTTTATTCAAGTACCATATGCCACTAAGAGCGATATTCGTAAGGAACGCGCTACGCAGCGTAAAAATCAATTAGAAGAAGAGCTTGCTAATAGTCAATTCGGTATTGCTACACTTGATGCTAATGAGAAATTTATTCATACAGGCGGTAATATTACCAACAATCTAGTTGATGATATTCGTAAACTACAACAGGATTACTATAATCAAGTTGGTATCTCTTCTAAAATTCTAGATGGTACTGCAGGTCAAGCTGAGCTTAATTTGTATTATCATAGAGCGGTCGACCCGGTTCTACAAACTATTGTAGATGGGATTAACCGTATATTCCTTACAAAAACGGCACGCACTCAGGGTCAGATAATTCAGTATTATCGTGATCCGTTCCGTATGTTACCAGTTGAACAACTTGGTACTGCGGCAGACCTCTTTGCTCGAAATGCTATATTTACATCGAATGAGATTCGATCAATGCTAGGTCGCGCTCCACACCCTAGTCGTATTGCGGATATGCTCTTTAATAAGAATATCTCTACTGGTATGGATTTAATGGGCGGAGCTTATGATGGTACAACCCAAGGGTACCCGGAAATCTATGAGGATGGCCAAGGTGGGTATGTCGATGCAGACGGCAATCCTGTAGACGAGTATGGTAATCCTTTGGATGTATAAATATTTATGGAGGGCAGTTAGTTGCAAAAGAAGGCTGACTTCGCCGGATGGGTAACTAAGAACGATATTCGTTGTAGCGATGGTGTCACGATTCGTCATGACGCTTTTCGCCAAAACAATGGTTCTCAAGTTCCTATTGTTTGGCAACATGACTACTCCAGTCCCTCAAACGTATTGGGATATATGGTTCTTCAGCACCGCGATGAAGGTGTCTATGGGTATGGTTATCTTAATGATACTGATCATGCTCAAGATATGCGAGTGCTTTTAAAGCATGGCGACGTTAACGCTATGTCTATCGGCGCTCGTGGTATCCGTAAGAACGGTAATGATGTTATTCATGGAGAGATCTATGAAGTAAGTCTAGTTCTTAAAGGGGCAAATCCTGGTGCTTTGATCGAACATGTTATGCTCCATAGCGCATATGGGACTGAAGAGTACGAAAGCGACCGTGGTATCGTTTATACCGGTATCACTCAGGAACTACTTCATTCTGATACTGAAGAAGTAGAAGAAGAAAAGGAGGGACGGATGTCTCGTACATATGAAGAAATCTTCGAAAGTCTTAGTGACGAAGAACGTGAAGCTCTAGTTCAAGGCGTTATCGAAGACATCTCTGATGCGCTTGATGCTGCGGATGAAGATGAAGAAGAAACTCAAAATGAGTTAGAAATTAACGGTCTTGATGAAGAGGACTACTCTGATGATGAAGACTATGATGAAGAAGATTATGACTATGATGATGATGACTATGAGTCTGACTCTGACGTAGATGGATCTGATTCTGAAGGTGACAGTTCTGTCGCACACTCAATTTTCGAAGGAGAAGAAGTTTTGAAACATAACCAATTCCAAGGTACAAACCCTAGCGTTGACACTGAACAAATGGATACATTGCTACAAAGTGCAATTTCAGGTAACGCTTCATCATTTGCTGGTGTGCTTCGTGCAAATGGAGTACTTAATGAAGATTCAATCCAACACGGTTTGGTAGGTATGGAAGCATTATTCCCTCAACCTGCACAATCTGGAGGCCTTACTGTTTATAACCCTGCTGGTCTTAATATTGATAAGATTATGGGTCAATTCGGTAAATCACCACTTCCACGTGTTAAGAATTTGTTTGCTAATCTTACTGAAGATGAAGCTCGTGCTCGCGGATACATTAAAGGTAATCAAACCCTTGATTCTATTGAAGAAGTTTACTTCCGTGAAACTACTCCGGGTTCAGTTCATCGTCGCGAAACAATCGACCATGATGACTTGATTGACCTTCAAGATGGTGGGTTTGCTGCTGTTAATTTCATTCAACAAGTACAAACAGCTAAATTCAAAGAAGAAATCGTTAAAGCAGCATTCTTGTCTGATGGACGCGACTTGACTCTTTCTACAGGTAAACGTAACCCTGAAAAGATTAGCGAACTTCATATTCGCCCAATCATCAAAGACCATCCATTGTTTACTATTAAAGTAACGGCTGCGTCATTTGAAACTGCTGTTGATGAAGTTATCTCTAAAGCATTCCCTGCTTACCAAGGTTCAGGTAAACCATCTCTTTACATCAACCCATTTGACTTGGCTAAGTTGAAGACATTGAAAGATAAGAATGGTCGTTACTTGTACGCTCCATCTATGGATAACAACCAAGTACCAGGTAATGCTAACATCGCTGCATACTTTATGTGTGATGAAGTAGTTGAATACCGTGCACTTCCTCAAGGAACATTCATTATCGGTAACTTGGCTGACTATCAATTCGGTATGTCTAAGAATGGTGAAATTGCTACATTTGACAGCTTCGATATTGACTTTATGCAACATAAATACTTGATGCATGCTCGTCTATCTGGTGCGATCGTAACACCTAAATCATTCATCGTTGTTACTGTAACTGATAAAGCTGCTGTAGAGGAAACTGCTGTGAACTTCGATTCAACTGGTCTTAAGACTAAACCAACATGGACTGTACAAACAGACTCAACTGAAATCAAAGGTATCGGTGCTAAAGCTGTAGATTATGATGCCGCTGTAAACAACGCTGATATGACTGAAGAAGAGAAGAAACTCGGAACAATTGAAACAGCTCCAAAACAAAAGAAACCTAAGAAAGCAGAATAGTCTTAGCTGATAGATAGGAAGGTAACACAATGACAAAAGCTGGAATTCGACTTATCTTCCGTTCTAAAGAGCCAGAGGAAGTTAGTATTGGGGATTACCGTTATAAATATACGGTATCTCCTTTATTACTAGCTAGAATAACCTCTAAGTCTTTTTTCGAAGAAGACCAAAGCTCGATAAACCAAAATACAAAATCCAAACTAAAGTTTGATGCTTTATTACCTAATGACGCTAGTGACAGGGTTAATAGAATAAGTCATATTTTATATATGGGTACTTTTTTTATAAAGTCGATTCTATTAGACCATATCCTCCCTAGAGTCGCTTTAACTATTGCTGATATTGAGATGTCCGATATCAAGTCTGAACTCGACGAGCTTATTCTTAAATCGAATGAAAAAAATCTCAAAATGAATTAAAAGTTGATGCTTTTGATCATTTGAAAGTAGCAATGATTGAACCAGAAACGGATGATAAAGTTAAAGGTAGTTTATTTCTTAAAGATGGTATTATAAACATTTGGAATGGTGAACAATACGTTGACTTGTTATTATTTATTAAAGATAAGGTATAGGTGAATGTATGAGAGATAGAAAGGTCGTTCTTGAGAAGATCAAGAATAACATAACTCCGAATGTTTACTTTACTCCTCCAGATAATATACAATTAAAGTTCCCTGCTTGTGTTGTAACAAGAGAAGACTTTGAAGTTAAGAAAGCTAATAATAATCCATATTTTTCTAGTATGGGGTATAAGCTAGTATATATGTCTAGAGAAGAAGCCGATGACATCTTTTATAAAAAGTATCAACTATTTTTAAGTATTCATCTTTTTCGTACGGAATATAAAGTTAATGGTTTATATCATAAGGTTTTTGTCGTCTACGAATAGAAAGGAAGGATCTCTTGGCTACAGTTCAAGAAGTTATTAATTATGCTAGATCCTTAGCGGATCAAGGTATTGGTACCGATGCAGATGGTGTATATGGTACTCAATGTGTTGATTTACCTAATAGTATCTCCCAAATTTATTTCGGTAAGATTCTATGGGGTAATGCTATTGATCTTTTGATTCGGCCGCTGCGCTTGGATATGAAGTAGTATATGATGCTGTGGGTGTAAATCCTCGTGCTGGTGCTATTTTTGTAATGGCGGTTGCTGAACACGGGTATGGTCATACAGGTCTTGTTATTGAAGATTCTGATGGTTATACTATGTCTACTATCGAACAGAATATTGATGGTAATTGGGATGCCCTATATAATGGCGCTCCTGCTCGATACAATACTCGTGATTTCACAGGAATTGTTGGTTGGTTCTACCCTCCTTATTCTAATGAACCTCAACCAGAACCTGTGATTCCTCCTCAACCAGAAACTCCAGCTGATCAAGTGGTAGTTAATGATGAGGTTGGTAAATTTACAGTTAAAGTTGCTGGACTTAATGTTCGTAAAGCTCCGCATTTAACTGCGGAAATTGTAGATCTTTATACGCCTGAGCAAACATTTATCTATGACTCATGGATGGATGCTGACGGGTATCGCTGGTTGTCTTATATTGGTGCAACTAGTGGTGAGCGACGTTATGTTGCTTGCGGTAATGTTGAAAACGGTGAACGTATTAATGCGTTTGGCGAATTTTCTGAAGTTTAATATTATATTGGAGGAAATATCTAATGACACAACTTAAATGGGATGAGGATACTAAACGACTTTACGAATTTGGTGTCGATAATGGTGTTCTATACCTTAAGAAGAGTGATGGTTCTTACGAGAACGGTGTTGCTTGGGATGGTTTGACAAAAGTATCTGAATCACCAGAAGGTGCTGAGTCAACTGCGAAATACGCAAACAACAAGAAATACTTGAACCTGCGTTCAGAAGAACGTTTCAAAGGTCAAATTTCTGCCTTTACATACCCACAAGAGTGGAATAAATGTCAAGGTAAACGTAGCCCTATGTCTACAGGCGGGCAAAAGAAAGAACTTGCTGGAGTTACTATCTCTGGTCAAGCTCGTTCTGACTTTGGTCTTTCTTACCGTACTCGTATCGGTAACGATACTGAAGGTTTGGATCACGGTTATATTCTTCACCTTGTTTACTCTGCTTCTGCTGGTGTATCAAGTAAAGAATACCAAACTGTTAACGAAAGTCCAGATGCGCTTGAGTTCTCTTGGGACTTCGATACAGTACCAACTGCTGTAGCAAACATGAAACCAACAGCGCATATCGAAGTAAATAGTACTTTGGTTGATAAAGATAAATTGGCTGAACTTGAGAAGAAACTTTATGGTGCTTCTGATTCAGAACCAACTCTTCCAAAACCAGAAGAAGTATTTACAATCCTCGGTCTTACTGCTGGGTAAATAGAAATTAATAGTGCGGGATAGGGTGTTGGACGACTAAGGACATGTCGGTGCTAGAAATTTCAAAATGAAATAAAAATCTACATTAAAGGAGTATAGAAATGATTTCAAGAACGGTAACTTATAATAATCTATTAGACGGAAAAGAAGTAAAAGAAGAACTATGGTTCCACTTACGTAAAGATGAAGTGGTTCGTATTATTGGTCGTGCTAAAAAGATTGGGACGAATACATTAAAGAGATGATGGCTCGTGAAGATGTCGATGAGATCTTTGATTTCTTAGAGTCTATTCTTAAATTGGCTTATGGTGAACGTTCAGAAGACGGACGTACATTCCGTAAAGACAAGAAAGCACAAGAAGACTTTGTTAACTCAGAAGCTTATTCTGAATTGTTCGTTGAGATGGTTGCAGATGTAATCGAAGATGGCGACAATACTAAGAAATTCTTCAACGCTTTTAGTAGGAGACCCTAACCAAGGATCTGTTCCTGATAAGGTTTCTAAACTCAAGAAATAATACAAAATTGGGGTGAAAAATACACCCCTTTTTTATTTTTATCTCGTATGGAGGTATTTTATGTTAATTATAGATACTCCTGAGCGGGAGTTTTATAATGAAGAGACGAATCAGTTTATAAAGGTACCTGGTAGAATATTGCACTTTGAACATACTTTGAAGGTATTGGCGGAATGGGAGTCGTTATATCGCAAGCCTTTTTTAACTCGAGAGGAAAAGACCACTGCCGAGCTTTTTGACTATTTTATTCTAATGTGTCAAGAGGATATTTCGTATTCTGATTTAACGCCTGACTTAGTAATTCAGATTGCAGCATATCTTGATGATAAACCAACCGCTACGACAATAAAGCAGAAGGACGATTCTACAAATAACGGTATGGTTATGACTTCAGAAGTTATATATGCGTATATGGCAAATGCCCGTGTACCATTTGAATGTGAGAACTGGAACCTTCATAGACTTCTTACTTTACTAGGTGTTATTAGCGAATTTAATTCGCTAAGAAGAAGAAGACTACTACAGAGACTCTGAACGAATATGAACGTATAAATGCTATGCGACAAGAACAAATTAGAAAGATGAAGGAGGCTCGTTTAAATGCGGATAAAGGTATCGTCAATTAAACGTAAAGAAGGCTTAAAACAAGCTTTAAAAAAAGGCGAGTCTATGGATTCTGTTCATAATGCGCTTATATCAAGAGGTCGTACTGGTCTTAGTAGGTTGATTTCAGCAACACCTAAACGCTCAGGTAAAACTGCTTCATCATGGGATATGGAAGTCGAAAAGACTCGTAATGGTACAACGCTGTATTATTCTAATTCTGTAAAGATTTCAGACGGAACACCACTTGTTGTACTAATTGTCCATGGACACGGTACCGGTACTGGTGGATACGTTCCTGCTAATGATTTCGTTTCTCCTATTGTAGATTCTATTTCAAAAGAAATACTGAGGGAGGTGGAAAAAGTAATTGAGTAAACAAATAATTGAAGAACGCCTTATCAAGCTCGGTATTGATAATGAGCAATTTAAGAATGGTCTTAAAGAATCACTATCTTCTTTAGATAGTTTAGATAAGGCCTTAGAAAAATCAGATGGTAAAAATCCATTTGGTAATACCGAGAAAGCCACCAAATCTCTTTCAAACTCCTTATCTGATCTAATGGGATCTGCGCCTAAATTAGGTAACGCTTATGTTGGAGTGTTTGATAAGATCGGATCTGCATTAGGTAATATGGCTGGTGGTTTTAAGAATTTTGCGTCTAGCGCTCTTAATTTCATATCACCAATTTCTCTTGGTTCAAAACAAGCGGCAGAAGCTATTTCTAGTATTGATGACCATGTTGGGCAAACTAGTGGAAAGTTTGGAATGTTACAATCTATTGCTACAGTGGCATTAGGTAATATCGCAGCTTCTGCAATTCAGACCGGATTATCCATTACTATGAATTTAGGGAGGTCTATTCTTAATACGATCGCTCCTATGAAAGCGGGTTTCGGTCAGTTTGAAGATAAGATTAACTCGGTTAATATGCTAGTCGCAGCATTGGGTAGATCTGAACTAGGTAACATTACCGAGTCACTAGATGACCTACAACATTATGCAGAGACCACCAAATACTCAGTTAAGCAGATGCATAGCTCATTGGCTCAATTCGTAAATGCCGGTGTGGGTCTTAAGGACGCTAATACTGCCTTGAAGGGTTGGGGTAACTTGGCAGCTTCTGCTGGAGCCACAACAGATGGTTTTAATCGTTCATTGCAATTCGGTGTACAACAAGCTTTGCAAATGGGTAAGATGAATACTCAAAACTGGGTCTCTGTTGAAAACGCAGGTCTAGCTACTCAGAAATTTAAAGATATCTTAGTTCAGACAGCACAAGCTCTTGGTCAAGATGTTGATATGTCAGAAGGCTTCCGTAACTCATTACAACAAGGTTGGTTGACGAATGAGGTCCTAATTCAGTCATTAAAGACGCTTGCAGAAGATGAGACTTTAGTCAAAATGGCTTCAGAATTCCACACTCTTGGTGAGGTGTCTGAGGCAGTAGCCGATCAGGTCACAAGTTCTTGGGCTCGTTTCTGGGAAACCTTAATTGGCCAAGCCGGTAGTGAAGAAGTTACTCAGTTTTGGACTAAATGGGGCAATATTGCAGCCGATACATTAGGTGCTGTTGGTAACAAAGCTACTGAGTTCGCACAAGCTTTTGTTGACCTTGGTGGTAGACAGAAGATGTTGGAACTACTTGAGACAAGTTTCCAATCACTTGGTACCATACTTAAACCTATTGGCACTGCCTTTACCCATGTATTTGGTTTCTCTACGACTAACACCGTGGCTGAAAAGTTAGTGAACCTTGTAAGTACGTTTATTGAGAAGATTAAACTTGGTAGTGCGGAACTTAAAGCATTCGAGAATATTTTCATTTTTGTATTCCAAGGAATTAAATGGGTTTCTGTTGAAGTTGCCTCTAAACTTAAGCTATTAGCTACCCTTATTCCAGACCATATGATTAAGAATTTTATCATTATAGTAGGGATGCTAGCTAATGCGGTAACTAGGGTAATCCGATCTATTGAGATTATCTTAAGTAAATTTATCGACTTTAAGAAACTTGGAGAAATATTCCAATCTGTATCCGATAAGATTAAGAAATTCTGGGATGCTGTTCATAACGGATTGGCAGGATTTGCTGAGAAATGGAATGCCGCATTTTATAAACTTCCAGAAGGTATTGGTAAGTTTATAGACTGGCTTAAGAAGTTTTGGGAAGTTATCAAACGTTTAACTCCTGCTATTGGCGAGTTTAAACAAAGTATGCGTGAGCTATTTAGTAAGATCACAAATCCGTTTAGCGCATTAAATGATGCACTAGGTAAAAACGGTAGAGGATTTAATGAATGGGCTTTCTGGGTAGGTAATGCCCTTAAACGTTTCCCTGTATTTGGAAATGCCTTAGGTAAATTTATGGTTGGCTTCTCCCACTTTAATGATGCTACATATAACATGGATTCTGCGGCTGGTCGTTTAGGTGATAAGCTTCGTAGAAACCTTAATAAGACTGTCAAATATTGGAAAGATAGTTTTGACGTTTTGTCTTTTAACCATAAGGTCTTTTGGAAGCAATTCAATTCCAATATGGATAAGGTTCTTAAGGGTGAAATTACGACCTGGAAAGACTTTAACAAGAACCTTAATTGGGATACTCTGGTTCCAAAAGAAATCGGAGGGCTATTCTCAGGTATTAAGTTCAAACTACCTAAGTTTGATGATGTCAAGAAAGGTTTCAGCGAGTTCTTCAAGAACCCGTTTGGTAATCTTGCAAAAGGAACCGGCGATCTTTCAAAATGGTTAGAAAAAAGTGAGTTTTCATTCAAGTCCTTTGGCGATACAATTCGTAAGAAATGGCCAACACTCAGTGAATATGCAGATAAGTTGGATAAGATAAAATTCTCTTTATCTTTCCTTAAACCTGTTGTAGATGCTGTTGGTAAAGCATTTGAATGGCTTGCAAATAAGCTATCTGGACTAGGTCTCGGTAAACTTGATTTCGGAAGTATCGGCAAAACATTTAGTGATGCTGGTAAAGCTTTGAATGCTAATTTCTCAGAAGGTATTGTTCCTGGTATAGTTAAATCCATAGACGGTCTCCGTAAATGGGTTGGTGAATTAGGTGTTACAAAAGCAGCTATGAAGACGTTCTCACTTGGAACAGGTATTGTGTCTGAAGCATTTAGTAACATTAAGAAAGAAATGGGCAAATCCAAAGCCGATTTTTCTAACTATAAGACAACCCTTAAGACATTTGGTAACTGGTTCTCTGGATTCTGGAAGGGTATCGGTGATACTGCTAGTGGTCCATCTATGAGTAGAGTCTTCGAGGGCTTTTAAAAAGGCTTTTGGATCAGTTATTGAATGGTTTCAATCTACTTTTGGACCATGGTTTAAGAAATTCTTTGATGGGCTTCCGGAAGGCGTTCAGAAGAATCTGATTTCTATTTGGGATGCTGTTAAGAAATTTACTTCTGATTTCTTATCCAACTTCAAGGGAGCGGATTTATCATTTAAAGACTTCGGTAAAACAGTTTCTGATATCGGTAAGGGTATTGGTAAAGTATTTGAGGATCTTGGTAAGGCCCTTAAGAAGGTCTGGGATGGATTCAAGGATCTATTCAAAGTATCGAAAGTATATGCCGATGAAGTTGGTGATGGTGATTATGGCCAAAGTGGTATGAAGAAAGCCGAACAAGGACTTAACGACCTTGGTGAAAGCGTCGACCGTGTACACAACAAGACCCAAAACATCTTTACAACAATTGGGGATACTGCTAAACTTATTGGCGATATCTTTAAGTCTATGTTTGAACCTCTTGGTAAGCAGGACTCTGAAACCCTAGGTCGTGTAACAGCACTTGTTGGTGCTATTATTCTACTATGGAATACCCGTAAGAAAGTTATCGGCATTAAGGAGATGTTTGGCGACTTCGGTAAGAACTTACTACAAGGCCCTAAGACTTTCCTAGGTTCATTAACGGGTATGTTTGGTACAATTAACAAGTATTTCAAATCAAAAGCTCGATTTGAGAACATTAAGGCCTTTGCTCTAGCTATTGCAACTCTTGCTGGATCTATATGGTTATTATCAACCATACCTGGAGATAAGATGAAGACTGGTCTACTTGGATTAGTAGGTGTTTTAGCCGTATTTGAGATATTTTATTTAACCTTATCCAAGACGACAAAGAATTTCAACCCTGCCAAAATTCGAAACATGCAACAAGCCATGATCGGTATGATGGGCCTTGCTGGATCAATACTTATATTGGCCTCATCTGTTGCTGTATTAGGTAAGTTAGACCTTCCACAACTATACAAGGGTGTTGGCGCAGTCAGCTTTATGTTACTTGCGATATTTAGTTCTATGGCTATTATGAACAAGCTCCAAGGTAAGACGGTTCGTGGTACTCAGAAGATCGCAGTAAGTATTCTTACATTTGTAGGTATTGCCTATGCGATTAAGAAGATTGTTCCTGCAGTAAAAGAGCTAGGCTCTATGGATGTTGGAAGTCTATATAAAGGCGTTACTGCAATGCTGGGTATCGTATTAGGTATGGCGTTACTTCTAAATAAGACTTCCGAACTGAAAGGCACTAAGTTATCATCATTCTTGGTGTTTACTTTCATGGCTAAGTCTATGAAGACGATAGCTGAGACGGTAGGTGAGCTAGGTAAACTAGATATTGGAACATTATCTAAAGGCGGATTTGCTGTCGCAGGATTGATAGCAGTCATGTCATTGATGATTAACCAATTCTCTAAACTAGACAAGACTAATCAATCATTCACAAAGAATGCGGTTGTTCTGTTCGGTGGTTTGGCTATAATCTTCAAAATGGTTACAGAATTAGCATCAACAATGTCCGATATGAAGAACCCTGAAGGTGTAGCAAACGCTATCGGGTCTATTGCTTTGATGGTGGCTTCCTTTGCTGGTCTTGCTGCCATACTTGGTAATAGTAAGCTCGGAGATGCTGGTATAAACGAAGGTGTTAAGAACCTCGCTATTATCTCAGCAAGTTTAGTTGTTGCGGCGGGAAGTATGTTTGTCTTAAGTAAGATGGATGGTAATTTCCTAAGTGTGCTTGGTAGTGCAACCTTGATGGTTACGACTGTCGGTGCATTCATTACATTAGGTAAGCTCGCTGGTAAACTTAACAAAGAAGCTTTCATCAAACTTGGAGCTACTGTAGGTTTAGTTGCTGCTGCTACACTTAGTCTTAAAGTATTAAGCACTATATCTACCGACAATTTATTAGGCCAAGTACTGGCATTAGTTACGGTAGTTGGCGCTCTAGCTACTATAGGTACATTAATGTCCAAATTTGGCGGTGCCGGTGCTGCTGGTGCTGTTACCGCTTTAGCTACTGCATTCCTGACAATTGGGGCAGGCATTGGGGTTGCTGCTGCTGGTATAGGCTACTTTGTAGATTCTTGTGCCCGGTTGGTTTCATCTATTAACGATATAATCAACACTATGGCGCGTCTAGGAGCAGAGGGTGGTAAGAACTTTGCTGCATTCCTTAAAGAAGCAGCTAAAGGATCTGAGGATCTCGGTACTCTTATGGCTGGAGCCGCTGCAGGTATTATTGAGGGGTTACTTAACGGTATCCAGAATAATCTTGGTAAGATTGGTAGTATCGGTATTGAGATTATTAAAGGTATCCTTCATGGTTTAGAGCAAGCTGCACAATCTATAATCGATACTTTGATCAGTATTGTTGAAAAGGGTTTCTTTGGAATAATCGATAAAATACCTGATTGGGTACTTCGTTTGTGTGATGCTTTATTGGGAGGTATACAACAGATCGCCCAATGGCTTCGTAATAATAAAAACATTATTATGACTGCGGTACTTGAAGTTATGGAGTCTATAAATGAGGTTATTATAGAAGTACTTCGTGGTTTACTCGTTTATATTGTTGATTTTGCAAGTCAAATGCCTATTATAGGCAATCTTTTTAAAGGTTGGACTGATAATATAAATAAAGCATTTGATGGATATGTCGATAAAATGCGGCATTCCGTTGAGGCGACTAAGACATATGCGACATTGGCTACTGAAGAGGGTGTGCGAAAGGCCATAGATGTTCTTGATAAGTTGGGTCCAGAGGAGACTGCTGCTGCACAAAGATTTGCTAGTAGCGCTAAGGATGGGTTTGAGTATTTGAGAATTTATTGTTCGCAATTAGGTATACAAGCACCTGAGCAGTTTATTAATGGTCTTAAATCCGGATCAATTTCTGCAAATGAGGCGGGTAAGCTTTTGGCCAAAATGGTTGAGCTTGGTATGTCTGAAGTTGATGCTAATAAAATTGCCGAAGAAGCTGGATACAAATACGCTAATGGCGTTCTTACCGCTAAAGAGCAAGCCAAAGCATCTGGTGATCAACTTAAACAAGCTGTTGAGCAAGGGCTTACCGGAGACGGCAATGGATTTGATAGCGGTCTTATCACTGCTGCCTTCGAGAAACTCAATGCTCAATTTGGTGGGCAATTAGATGTAACTAAAGCGCTTGCTGGTGTTAAATCTGGTGAAATCAACCAAGAGATGCTCGCTAAATTTGCAGAAGGAGATTTCTCAGGAGTTTCTGAAGAGAATATGAACGAGTACCTTAAACCTATTGAAGGTATGGGTGAAAAAGCAGCCGCTAGTATCGATGGCGCTAATCAACAAGTTGGTGCATCTATGGATACTATGAACACAGATGTATCTGCTAAGGCTGCTGAAACAGCTAAGTCATTAACTACAGCTTTGACAGACTTCACTGGTGCTGTACTTGGAGCTCAGAAAGGTAATATGGAATATTCTGCTGAGATTGGTAAGGGTAAGACTCCCGCTGAAACTGCCGCTAAGGAAGTAGCTAAAGGTGCCAAAGAGTCTCTTAAATTCAGCGCGACAGATGAGGCAAATAACTCAGTTAAGACCTTTACAGACACCGTTCAATCTGGTGAAAATAAAGGTAAGGCCGAGGGTGCTGGTAAACAAGTTAACTCTGCTGCTAAGCGAGGACTTAAAGGTACCGGTGGTGCTGCTGCATCAGGTGAGGCTATCACATTGGCATTCGCCGGTGGTCTAGCTAGTTCTGCCGCTCTTGCTGCCATTGATGGTGCTATGGCTCGTGTAAACTCACGTGTTAAACATCACCAACCTCAGTCACCAGCTAAGCGAGGGGTATTCTCTGGAGCCGGATGGACTGGAGTATTTAAGTCAGGTTTGGCTATTGCGAAGGAATTTGCATCAGGTTTAGGTTCAACCAAGTCGCTTAATGCAATTAGTAATAATATGGATAGAGTTAATTCATTCGTACAACAATCAATAGATACGATTTCTGGTTATCTTGATGATAACATCGAGATGCGTCCGGTTATTACCCCTGTATTGGATATGAGTAATATTGAAGGATATCGCTGGAACGGAGCTGGTACGCTTACCTTATCTCCTACTGGTGTAGACTATAATTCACTCAACCCTAATACAAGAAATATTCGCGATAATAAATCTTCTATTGATGATGTTGTTCGTAACCTTGAGAGTGTGGATAAGAAGCTTAACGCCATTACTGAAAACACTGAGATTGGTAATAATCTCCTTGCTCAAGATAGAGTTAACGTTACTTATATGGATAAAGATCTCGTGACTCGTGCCTTAGCTCCTGGTATGACAGAAGCTCAGCGTACGCTCGCAGATAGACAAAATATGTTAGATGGAGTGTTACCGCAACTATGAGAGATGATTCATATTTCTCCATAATATTTGGAGAAGGAACTGAAGCAGTTGATATCGGTAAACTTCTAGATGCTGTAACAAAAGTAGAACGTAATGCTGGTGCCGGTCAGGAACATACATATTCCGCCGGTACTGGCCGTTTTGGTAAGACTTGGGTATCTGGTACACGTGGTACATATCCTATAACTATTGAAGGAACCAAGTCAGGAGGGCCTGTAGACTTTCTAGCGCTTCGTACTAAATTAGCACGGGCTCTAGATTGTCCAGATGGCCCTAAGAAATTGCAATTCGACGACCAAGACGGTAAATACTATATGGCTGTTGTTACGGGACAAGCTAAGTTTACTGAAGATATACAAAACAGCAAAGTTACAGTCTCAATATCTTTCGATGTTCCTGATGGACTCCTCCATTCTGAATTGACAAAGGTGCTTAACGCAGAGACTACTTCTGCTGATGTCGGCTCGCTTACCAAAGATGGTAAAGTCGTCAAAATAACTTTAAATAATGCAGGGAGTGCACCTGCTTACCCTAAAATTAGAGTAAAAAACAACACAAGTAACGGTTGGATTGGTATTGTTAACAAGAATGGTATTATGGAGATCGGTACAAGCTCGGCTGATAGTAGAGGTACGAATATCGCTACTGGAGCTTATGACCAATCGCATATGTTATTGAGTATTGCCCCAAATGATACCAACCGCTGGTTACAAGGAACCAACATTACAGCTAAATACCGTAATGTCTCACCTTTACCGTTTGCTAGCCATGCTGAAGTTAATGATATGACGCTCAATTGGAGGACTAGGGTATTGGTGGTCAAGGGTATGATGCTCCTGGACTACACTGGTCTGGCTCTGGTGGTAAGGGTGTTGGTCGAGATTGGGGTTGTACGATTTATGAGTATCCTCTATCTCCCGACAAAGCTGGCCAGAAGGGCGCCAAGGACTTCCGTTGTGACTTCACAATGAAACTCTGGGCATCTAAGATTGGTCAGACTGGTCTTTTATCTCTATTATTTATGACAGAAGATGATCGACTTATTTGCGCATATAGCTTAGACAAGCCTTGGACAGATAGCGATATGACAATGCAGACATTCACAACCTCTGATATACATGCATCGGACTTAGCTAGACGTGAAGAGAATTACTTCGGTTCAAATGACAATGAGCCCGGTCAACAGAGACCAAATCCAGGGTTTAATAGCCGTACAGGTAATGCTTACGTTATTAAGGAAGGGCCTAAATTTACATATAGTTATGCAGGAGCACCTAAGACAATCACCGACTCATCTAAAGAGCATCTCGTATGTACTAAAGTATGGGTTATGTTTGGTCGTCTTAAGTATGAACGTGCTGATGTTGGATACCTAAATACTTTATGCCTACAATCTATACGTTTTCTAAAGAACCATGCACAACGTTACGATCTAGTTCCTAACAAGTATGGTGTTGGTAGTGAGGTTATTGTAGACATGTATGAAGGTAAGATCTCATTTATAGCAGATCCTGCATCTTCTAAGAAAGGTGTATCCGCTGAAGGAGACCTTATCAATGGCTCACGGTATTTCACTATACCACCCGGTGAGTCTAAACTAGAAATCCACTCTTCTCCGTTTGTCGACGTTGCACCCGATGTGACTGTCGAGTGGGAAGAAGCTTGGTTGTAAGAAAGGAGGCCGAAACTTCAAAATGAATAGAAAACCTGCATGGCAGTTATCGGTACATGATAACGCGATGAACGTGGTAGACCATATCAACAATGATATACCAGGTTCTCTTAAGTATTACAACGAAGAGTTTCATCAATTCTGCGGTAAAGGTTCGGCCACCTTTAAATTTACTGTAGATAAATACACAAATGGTCAACTTAATGAACGTATTAGCAACTTGACATCTGAGGCATATATCTCCTTTCATGAAGATGGGGTAGACTATGTATTCAACGTGATGACGAGGAAAGAGACTAATACAACTATTGAGCTTGAGTGCACTTCAACCAACTTAGAGTTGCTAAACGAGAAGACCTTAGCTTATGAGGCGACAGAGGCTCTTACACTCTTAGAGTATGTCGGTAATATGAACTTATTCAGTCTTACTCGTATTGAATTGGGTATATGTCAAGTCCGTGACCGTAAACTAAAACTTAAATTTGAGTCTGAGGAAGATACCTGTCTTGCTCGTATTATTAAGCTTGTTGAAGCCTTCGATGGCGAATTGGAGATTATAACCCGACTTACACCAGGTGGTCAGATTGACAGATATATACTTAATGTATACAAGTCCCGTGCTATAGCTGGTGACCGTGAGGAAGGTCTTGGTCGTGTTCGTACTGATATTAGGTTACAGATGGGTCGAGATGTTGTTTCTGTTGTGAAGAAAGAGGATAAGACAAAGTTATTCTCCGGTATTCGTATGCGGAATAAAGATGGCGCATATATAACTCAACCTAAGGCTAAAGAGGTTAAGGCTGCAGATGGCGTTCATACGGAAATCTTCTGTACACGTAATTCACACACGATCTACGCTCCGATATCCGCTAAGCTCTATCCCTCTGTAAACAAAAGGGATAACTGTGATAACTGGATTATTCGTGACGTAAAGACCGAGTTTACTACTTCAGAAGAAGCCTGGGCTTACGGTGTGCGTATGCTTAAACAGTATATGTACCCTGTTACAACCTGGGAAATTGACTTGAATTCAGCGATTGTGTTGCAACAATACGACATTAAGATTGGCGATGTTATCTTTATCACAGACGAGCACTTTGCTGGAGGTCTTCTTATCAGAGCCCGTATCACTGAGATGATACGTTGTTCAACAGATCCTAGCAAAACTAAGCTTGTTCTATCTAATGTCGTTGCAACTAGACCGTCAAACAATACAACTCTGATGGCCACGATGTCACGTATGATAGCAGAGGCTCAAACTTTCAAAATGAATGTAAAAACTACAGGCCCTACGATGTTTCGTGAGGTATCTGATAGTTGCGAGTTCATACCAACCCTATTAAAGGGTAACTCCGAAGTTAATGATGCTGAATTCATCTATTATATAGACAATAAGCTAGCTGGAACAGGCCCTAAATTTAAAGTGTCTAAGGCTAACATAGGCACTAGTGGTGTTGTACTTGTTACAATACAAGCTATCTATCAAGGTAGTATTGTTGAGTTCCAAGACATTACGGTATCAACAGTTAATGATGGAGTATCTCCTGTTATGACAGTAGTCCATTCAAGTAATGGCGATACATTCAAGAACAATGTCATCGAAACTATATTAACTGCTAAACTATTTAGGGATGATACGGAGATAGATACTAAAGGTGAGGCTTTTAACTATATTTGGACAAAGACTTTGGCTAACGGTGTTGTAGACGAAGCTTGGGGACAACGTCCCGAGGCTAAGAAGAAATCTGTAAGTGTGACTAATATCGATGTTAAAGATAGGTCTACATTTACTGTAGCTATAGTAACTAAGTAAGGAGGTGTGTTATGGCTATAATTTCAACTGGTCAGATTACGATTGTAGACGTAGATGATGGAAAAACGCAGTATACGCACCTCGCTTATGCTGATAATATTACTGGTGGGGGTTTTAGTAAAACCGATACTAATAAGAAATTTATAGGTATCTATCAAGACTTTAATGCTTACCAGAGTGATGATCCTAAGACATATACTTGGAGTAAATGGCAGGGTTCTGATGGTGCTAATGGTTTACCAGGACAACCTGGTAGAGACGGCAGAACACCATATGTCCACTTTGCTTGGGCGAATAATTCGACTGGTACAGAAGGATTCACAACATCTAAGAACGATACGACTCGTAAGTATATGGGCGTATATACCGACTATACGCAGACAGATAGTACCAACCCTGCTGACTATACTTGGCAAAGAGTAAAGGGTGAAGATGGTGCTAATGGTGTTCCCGGTAAGCCTGGTGCTGATGGTAGAACTCCCTATGTCCATTTTGCCTATGCTGACTCTGCAGATGGTAGAACAGGCTTTACGGTATTAGGTGCTCCAGGTAAAAAATATATGGGTACTTACACCGACTTTAATCAGCCTGATAGTACTGATCCAACAAAATATAAATGGTCACTTATTAAAGGCGATGATGGTAATGGAACTAAAGTATTTTCTACAAATACCCGATATACTCAGTTTGGTTTTGACTCGTATGCAAAAGGCAGTATAGATACATTTACAGTTAATGAAAGCACAAACGATACAAAGGTCGGAGATGCCGTATATATTAAGGCATTTAATATTGATAAAGACTCTTATTCTTGGATTGTAGGATCTGTAACTGAGATCATAGAATCTGGAAAAATAAAAGTCCAATCAAAAGGTATTATCGAGAATGGTTCTGATGGTGTATTTGACGGGGTTATCGGACGAAGGAATCTCATTCGTAATACAAGAACCTTATCTGATACTAATAATACAGGTACAGTCCAAGGAGAATTTAATGGTTTAAAGTGAAGCGGATTGATATTACTGAAGACAATTCTCCACTAAAAGACCCTTTAACGTACACAACGACCATTCCTATGACAGGGACTGAATATACTGCTATTTTTTGGGCTAGAGCAAGTAGAAATAACTTTAAAATTGTAAATCACTTATATAGTCCTAATTCAGTTACAAGATCTAAGACGAGCACCGGCTTTGATAGATCTAGAGCTTTTGACGGGTATGCTGAGATTACACTTACTACCGAATGGAAGCAATATTGGGTTAAGTGGACACAAACTCCTGTAGACTCAGTAAAAAAAGTTATCTTTGGTAGGACAGAGGGCAAATACGGAATTACTAAAGGTGACTGGTACGAGATATGTGCCCCTGGTCTTTTTGAGGGTGGTATTGTTGGAGACCATGTAGATGCTCCAGAAGATACCGAGCAAGCCATAAACTCCAAAGCTGACCAGACTCTTACTCAAGACCAACTTAACAAGCTAGCGGAACGCGATGCTCAACTTAAAGCTGAGATGGATGCTAAGGCTGCTGCTGACTTAGTTGAGAAGTGGATAAATGAGATAAAGAATCTTTCTGCTGTAGAAGAGGCCGGTCGTAAAGAAGCGGAACTTGCCGCTATTCGAGCCAGTGAGCGTATTGTTGATCTACAGCGTAAAGTCGGAGAGCTTAAACTTATGACTGAGTTTGTTGACACATATATGTCACAATCAGAAGAGGGTATTATTGTCGGTCGTAAAGATGGTGCTTCTAAAGTACTTGTCTCAAATGACCGTATCTCATTCATCTCTGGTGGTAAAGAGGTCGCCTCTATATCACAAGGGGTTCTGCAAATAGACAACGGGGTATTTGTCAAGAGTCTCCGTATCGGTCGCTTTGTTACAATCCAAGACCCGACGAATTTAAATAGAAATTTAACAATGTTTGTAGGAGGTGCTTAACTGTATGGTACGTGTTAACTTTACTGGAGATTACGGTCCTAACCTACAGTTAGACCTCTTCTCCGCTTGGAGCTCACCAATTGAGGGTAAAAACGCCTCGTTGGTAAATGTCCAAGTTATCTTAATTGCAAATGGATATGCCGCCATTTACGGTTCATATCTCAGAACCTTATGGATTAATGTTGGCGGTATTCAGGAGCAAGTAACGGTCGATGTCGGTATTACACAAGGTCAAGTAAAACCCTTACTTCAAAAAGAACTATGAAATACCACATAATGCAGATGGTACAAAAATCTATAAATATTTCAACTGCTATCGATATTAATATCGGTGGGTATGGTGTTGCTAGGGCCGCATTCGATTTACAACTTCAAAATATAGCTCGTGCTAGTAAGGGTGGCGATGTTAGTGCGACAATCGGCTCGCCTGTAAACCTTACTATTAACCGAGCTAGCGACGCGTTCTTTCATTCTATATATGTAGAATACGGTACGTGGAAGCGTTCCATTACAGGAAATACAGTTACCACTAATTATAACTGGACACCTCCTATGGAGCTTTGCGAGCAAACTCCTGACTCAATTAAAGGTGAAGGTAGTATAACTTATATTACTTATCAAAATGGTAGAGAAATAGGACGGGATATTCGAAGGCTTACTTTGACTATACCTGATACAGTAAGGCCTAGTATCTCTAGTATAACCGTTAAGGATACCAATGAGAAGATAGCTAAGTTTATGAAGACCAACACTTTTGTAACTATCTTATCTAATCTTAAAGTAGACTTTGGCAGTGCTACCGGCGCATACGGTTCAACTATAACTAAATATAATGCGTTTATTGTAGATAAACCATACTCGGCGTATACAGAAGAAGGTATTATCGGTAATGTTCATTACGTTGGACGAGCGATTGTGCGTGCCACTGTTACAGATAGTCGTGGGCGTGTTAGTGAACCTAAAGATATTCCTGTAGAGTTTATTGATTACTATCTACCTCAGATAAGTTTTGATGTTAAACGTGTTGGTGCTAATGCAGATCAATTACAGGTAACTCGTAACATTAAGATTAACCCATTAACCGTGGATGGCGTGCAGAAGAATACCATGAAGATATCCTTTAAAGTAGCCCAGTTTGGAACGGAATCATTCATTGATGACACTGGCCCGGCTAACTTACAAGCAACAACTAATATATCAAGTATGGTTAATTCGATAGCGAATCTTGGCAGAACATATCCCGCAGATAGATCCTATATTGTTATAGGTACCGTTGAAGATAACTTTACAAGTTCGCAGTATCGTGTCGAAGTTGCTACTCGTTCTGTTGTTATGTCGATGGACCAGTCAGGGGTTGGTATCGGAAAGGTTCGTGAACGTGGCGCTTTAGATGTTGGTGGCGATATTTATGCCAATAACAAACCTATCCAACAGCTACAACTTACTCAGAAGAATGGTAATATCCAGGATATACGCTATAGTATAAGAGACTGTAATGACGCCCGGACAACAGGTTTTTATGTTATTAAAGGCACCCAAGATGGTACAAAGAATACACCATCTCCTAAACCCGGTATGTTAGAAGTATTTAACTTAAATGAAAGAGAATCATGGCAAAGGTATACCACGATTCAGTTAGAAACATTTATCCGATTTAGGAATTGGGGCAATGCTTGGTCTGCATGGACAAAATATGCACAAGATAATATCACTCCGGCTAAACCAGTAGAACCGCCAGCCCCAACTGTTATCAAAAAAGATATCACTTTACCTTGGGGTTTTACTGGTAGTACCATTCGTATAGGTAACATGATTACTTTAAGTATAAATCGTACGATAAAAGCCGTAACTAGTCAGTATGAGAACTCAAATATGCCCGAAACTATACCTGAAGGTTTTAGACCAGCTATAGACGTTAATATGATAATCTCCGCGAATGAGCGACATAATATAATAGGGAATGCAATTTTTCATTTGTTTAATACTGGTGAAATACATATGACATCAGGTATTACACAAAATGCAGTCTGGACAGGTACAATAACGTACTTGACCGAAGACCCTATGCCTAAATAAGTTACCCACCAATATTAAATTAGAAAGGAGATTTAAGTGTCTAAATTAGAGTTTAAATCCAAGTCATTAGATTACGACTTATCTAATAACAAACGAACGCATGTTATTCTCGTTGATGATAATAATTCTGTTGTTCATATCTACTTAGATGAGTCGGCTATCGAACTTACAAATGGTGAACTATATTCTATGGCCATGCAAGAACTTACGATATCAACTTCCCTAACAAGGCTGAAAATGATAAATTCAATAAAGTTGAAGAGAAGATCGATGCTGTAGATAGTGCCATGGATGTTATTGTAGCATTCGCGGTGTCTATTAAAGGCAGTATGAATACGCATGCCTACGCTAAGATCGCATCTGCCGCTAAACCATTAGTAACTGGAAAACGCTATGGTAATGGCGATGTGGTAGTTATGCCTTATCCATATGATACTAATGAAAAGTGGCCTAAAGGGACACCTACTATTTTCTCATTCACAATGCAAGAGAATGAAGGATATAACTATAAGTCACAAAAGGTTGAAGATATGATCAAACAAGGCTCACTTAGCATGGTTATGCCAAGGTTTGATTAGAGAGAGGTACCATGCAAGAGAAAGAACTTATGCACTGGTTTGTTACGGTTATTTTCCCGATATTTATTAGCGGAGCAAGTTTCTACATTGCCTCCAAGAACCGTACAACCGAATTAGAACATCGATTAACCGAACTCGAAGTTCGAGATGCCCATCATGAAAAGCTTATTGATAGTATTTCAAATAGGTTAGATAAATACGAAGAAGAGCAAAAAATAATCCGAGCTTTAGTAGAGCGTATGGATTATATGAATGATGGACTAAAGTCGGTTAAAGAAGATGTTGATGAGATCAAAGTACTCATTAAAAAGTAAACATAAATAGGAGAATATATAATGGAATTAACAAACAAACAATATGATATTGCAAAACGCATCGTAATTCAAGTTGTACCAGCACTTATTGCCCTTATTACAGGTCTTGGCGCTTTATATAAAGTTGATGTTTCTTTGATTACAGGTACAATTGCTTTATTTGCTACATTTGCTGGTACTGTACTCGGTGTATCTAGCAAGAAATATAACGAATCTAATCAAACAGATGATTTAAAATAGACTATCCCGAAAGGAGAATCTTATGGCAACTAAGTCAGAGGTTATTTCCTGGGTTTGTAGTCTAGCTGACCGTGGTATTGGGGTTGATGCAGATGGTGCCTATGGTATGCAATGTGTTGACCTCCCTAACATGGTCGCACAGAAATTCTTTGGTCGTTCTATGTGGGGTAATGGTATCGATATGTTAAGCGCGGGTCAAGGACTTGGCTGGCATACAACTGGCGGTAACGTATTACCTAGGGCTGGTGCTATATTCTGTATGCGAGTATCTTATCATGGATACGGACATACAGGTATTGTAGTAGGTGAACCCGATGGTAACGGCAACTTCCAGACTGTCGAACAGAACGTGGATGGTGGTTTAGCAGGAGGACCTGCACGATATCGCGTACGTTCACTCGGCAACCCTACAGAGAACATCATTGGATTTATTTATCCTCCATATTCAGATGGTATCGACGCTCCTGCCGGTGGTGGCCAAGGCGGAGGACCAGGTGGCGGAGGACCAACAGGCTATCAAGGAGAGACCATGGATTTACATTTATGATTAGTGGAGATGCTGGTTGGAACGCTCAAACTATTTGGTATTACAATGGTGCGATTAACGAAATCCAACCACTCCATAATTTAGAAGAGCTCAAATACCTACGTGCTATCTACAACGACACACATGGTGGACGAGATCTAAAACACTATGAGTGGAATACTCAGGCACCGGTATATGTGCGTATATTTGGTGCATTAAAACCATCTACCGAAGATAATAATATCAAAGCAGCATTGAACAAGATTATCAAGCAACTGGAAAACGCTACTTAAGCGAGGAGGTTGTACGATGTCTATATGTTTTACATTCCGTATTGAGGATAGAGACCCTGGGCAAGAATATCTCCAAGGTTGGGATCCTCGTAAAGTATATTATTATAACGGTGAGGTTAACGAAATCGCATATATTCATAATGAAGATGAATTAGGATTCCTAAGACAAACATATAAGGAGACTCGTGGACAAGACTTAAAACATTATGTCTGGAATACACAAGCTCCTGTATTTATACGTATATTTGGTGCATTAAAGCCTTGGACCGGTGCGGGCGGTATGAAGAAAGCGGTCGAGTCTATGAAGGCTAAAGTTGATGCCTATGAAGACGTATACTGGAAACCTAAATTCTTTATCCCTCGTGTAGCTCTGCATATTCGTAGAGAACCTACCCGTGTTGCAGAATCATTAGGTGTATGTGACATTAACCGCAAATACGAAGTGCTCGGTACAATCACACAATGCGATTGGCACTGGGCTAAAATAAACCATAACGGCATTATCGGTTGGATTGCTATGGGCGATTTAACTGGTGAATGGTATGGTGAAAAACTTCGCTATTGATCTTAAGGGCGTTGTGGAGTAAAATCTACAACGCTCATTTTTTCAAATTTTTACAGCCTACTATATAGAATAACATGAATATTTGGAGGAAATAAAAATGGGAATATTTATAGGAATTTTTATTGGTATTTTTGGATTCTATCATACGGATTCATAGCTATTCTAAAAGGAATCGGTAATTTCATTCTAGCTCTATTTGGGCGATAAATGAAAACTCCGGTTTTCTTTTGAAAGGAGAATAAATATGGGATACCCTACATTACCAACGGCATTTGACTTGAAAAAAACCGCGATAAGTTCCAACCACCAGCCGGTAGTGAAGAGCTTGTAAGATATTTAATTATAGAATTTAATAAAGTATATGAAAACTCTGATTTATCTAAAAATGGAGCTTTAAGATTATCAATAGATATAATTGATCATTTTAATTGTGAACTTAACCCATTTGTGGATTATCTAACTTTATTAGGATACTTTGTTGCATACGACCCATTGGAATATTATATTATCATAAGATGGTAAAATATTTACAACGCTTTATATAGAATAAAGAAAATGAGGTAAATATCATGAACAATACAAAATTGCAAACTATTTTATTCGAACGCAGAGATGCGGTACGTAGAAACTTATCTAAACTGTTGGATAAGATTGAGAACACTATTGCAGATGATTTTATGGAAGATCCTGAGAGGGTTGTTTTTTTCAAGTTAATCTTGATAAAGCGGCTGCTCATACAGGATTTGCTGTAAATCAACTGGAAGCGAATCTTGACCTTATCTACACAAGACTATTAGACAAAGGGTATAACGTCCAACTCTATGTAGATAATAATAGTGATAAACAATATTTGGTTGTGAGCGTTTAATACGCTCATTTCTTTTTTTACAGCGCTCATTATAGAAAGAGAGGTAAATAACTATGGATATTAATAAATTACCAAATGATATGATAAGGTACTATTTCAATTATGGTTCTAGTAGAGGACAATTTCAGAAGATCGTATATTCTTTAGTTTTTTTAAAGATAGCTGTTTTGAATTATTCAGATATGTAAAGAATGGTGATTTTTGTACATGATATGGATTTAGAACAAGAGTTCGAGGTTTTATTATGTAAACTTACCATTACTGTAGATAAATGGAGAAAAAGCTGACGGTTTATTTAGAAAGTATAAAGAACGACAAGCGATTAAGGAATTGGACATGTTAATGACTATGATTTTTTTCGAAAATACTTTATACTATTAAAATGTATTTATAAGTAAGGGTTATTATCACCCTTTTCTGAAAGGAGTATATATGTTAGAAAGTAAACTAACGGAATATATTATGTATGCTATATCTTTAGCCTGCGCATTTATATTAGTATTCTTACTTGGTATAAACGTTGTTAGGGATGACTATAATAAAATGATAAAGGTCAAAGAAAATGAAATCGAACGAGTTACCCAGCAACGTGATATTTATAAGAAACGTTGGGAGATACGGGATAAGGCCGCTACATATTTTTTATGATGAATATTTACATCTTAAAGAAAAAAATACGATGCATTAACAATCGACAAGGAGGAAGAAACAAATGAATAATCTTAAGAAAGCCGTTGAAGTAAAAAGAACAAATGGATAAGAAGAAAAAAATAATTACATTAAAGATCTAGATTTTGATACTCTATATGATGATATAGCAGATAAACTTGATAGGATGGAACCAGGATATACCAATCTTATTGTTAAGAACGATACAATATTTAAAAACGATCAATTCAGCTACATTTGATAATGGCAGATTTTTATATGAAAAAGAAATTCTACTAGAGGTTAAAAGTACTTTAACAAATCTAGGTTATGTCGTTGAACCAGCATATGCGCTTATCGGAAATTCACCAACTGGTATGAAGATTTACTGGGATCCTAAAGATGTGCCTAATAAGCAATAGCTACCTAATTTTTTTACATACCTCTAAATAGAAAGAGAGGTAAAAATAACATGAGAAAGTTATTACGTTTTATTGGATTCCACTGTCTTGCAGCATATGCTGTTATGGAGGAAGCTTATATTGATAGGCTTTGTGAAAAAAACGGTTATATGAAACAAGATGCTAAGGAACATGATGAAAGGTTAAAAGTAACACGATATGTTTTTAACCAAACTTAAGAATGAGTATTAATACAATACTCATTTATTTTTTATAATAGGAGAATAAAATGGAAGATATTGTATGTATCGGCGCTGAAGAAATGCGTAATAGATCTTTTATGGCTGTTATTAAAACATTATCCCAAGTAATTAAGATAATAAATGACAGACTAAATAATGCTTCGGATAAAGAACTTATTCAGCGATCTATTAGTTTAGACACTAGTCAACTACCAGAATTAGGGCGAAAATATAGTATACGCTTTCTTGCCAGGGATCTGTCTGACTTCCTTGCGCCTATAGGATTTAAGGTGGAATTATCAAGGTTTAAATCAGATGGTTCTGTATATTTTCAAACCCTATTTATATCCTGGTAACCTAATATTTACAACGCTTTATATAGAAAGAGAGGTAAATCACATGAAACTATTTAAGAAAGATCATGTAGCAAAACTTGAAGAAACTATCGAGGCTAAACTCGATGAGCTTAATACTAAGCTAACTACGGTACAAACCGGTACTGATGAAGAGGTTAAAATCATGGATGACATTGACTTCTTTACTAAAGCGCTATCTGATATTAAAGTCAGAAAGATGCAAGGTAAAGAGAAGATGGCGCCACAGGTCAAAGCCGCTATCATTACGACAATCGGAGGTGCTATTGCTAGTATTGCAGGTATTATAATCATTCGAGATTATGAAGCCGAAGATGGTTTGTTCACGTCTAGCGCAAAGAACTTTATTAAGAAGTTGTACTGATGTACACTTCTTTCTTTTGAAAAAGGATATTTATGCAAAAAGAATATATTTATTATGAAGAATATTTCACTAAAGATTTTTAAGAGAGCATTCTTCAATTACATATTTGGTATAATGTCTATAAACCATCTTGAGCCTAATGATGCTGATTTAGAAATGTTCTACATTATATTCTTATCAACAAGCTGGGAAATAAATGGGGTTCCGACAGCAATTATCCTCCAATATTATAAAGAGGATTTACGCCAATTATACTATGCATATTTCAAGATGCGTATTATCTCATCAACCACAGAAGATGATATTAATAAGATTGTATCACGTATGAGGGATAAGATTATATCTTGCGATCTCTCACCAACAGATATCGATTATGAGAATTGTATGGATATGGTTCTTGATGAGTTTGGTGGAGATAGAAAAATCTATGGTACGAGATATTATAGCATACAAGCCTAAATACTTTAAAGACTCATATTATAATATGATTAGGATTATTCATAATTTGAAAGGATATAGATAATGGATATTTTATCACATCAAGAATTACAAGAAATGCGTGAACAACGTCTTAAAGAGATGGATGATCTTTCATTTATCCGTTACATGGTCGTTGAAGCTGTCGTTACTCAATATCTAACAACTTATATGTTTGAAACGGCTGACGAATGGTCTGATTGGTGCAGATATAATTTTGATAATTATTATTGCGGTCGTAATATTGCACAGCTAGCAATAGATTATAAATATTATATCGAAGAATGTATTCTAAACGCAAACAAGGTTATAGACTCTCAAGTAATTTAATAAACGGAGGAAGAATAAAATGAAAAGAACTATACTACTTACTATGATGGTATTGATGACATTATTTGTTGCAGGAGCTAGCGTTTGGTATTTCACCATTCCGCATCCACCAAAGGCCGATATCACAACATTACAAGAACTTAAAGATAAAGTGAAATCAGAAGATGATTTTATCGATAAGGTTGTTCGTTGGGAAGTACGTGACCCACATCCTATTGGTGGATATGACCCAGATAAGAAGGCATACGGATTTCTAGGCAAGGTCGATGTTACAGGAAGTAGCGACCCTATCTATGCAGGATTAACCGTTCTTAACGCAGACCCTAATATGAAAATTCGTACAGGCGATGTATTATATGTTAAGACAACGGAATTCCAATCAGATTCACCATTTGGACCTTTCCTTAAAGGTAATGTCCTATATATTGAGAAAGGAAATAAGAAATAATGAATCATGAAATAGTATTATATCCAAACAATGTTATTCTTGTTGATGCTCTACATAGAACTCGTATTTCATATAATCGCATTGACAATACAGGTATTGAACTTCGAGTTGATCCGATAAGCGATGCATCTCATATCGAAGATGATTTGGATGTTATGGAAGACCTGGCTACACATATCTTTGATCTATATCTAAAAGACCCAACGTTAGCTAGCAAGATCGTTCGTCCTAGGTATTATTATTCAGATACCCATGGTAAATGGATTATCCAATATCTATTTAAATAAAAAAATTTTACAACCGTCTATATAGAAACGATAATAAAATAAAAGGAGGACATTAATATGTCAAATAAAGTTTCAGAAATTAAAGTTGCAGAAGAAGTTAAAGAAGAAGTTAACTCAACAGTTAACCAGATCGCAGACAATCTCACAGAAGAAGATCAAGCTAAACTTGCTGAGCTTGTATCACAACAAACTATTGTTGAATCTAAGAAAGAAAACCCTTTGAAGAAAAGGAATTAACTGGATTAAGAAACACAAATGGCTTGTTGCTGGTGCACTCGGTGGAGCTTTAGCTATTGGTTATCTTGGTAAGAAAGCCTACGATGCTGGTATGCCTGCTGAGTTCGACGCAAACTCTGACATTATTGATGCAGATTTTTAAGGTAACTGGAAATGTAGATGAGTATGAAAAATACTCCTGAAGTTGAAGAAGTTTCAGAAGATGAAGTTGTAGAATAATTCTACGCTTCTTCTTTTTTTTTTGAGTGAGGAGATACGAATGAAGAAAACGTATTTAGATAAATATATGTATGAACTCGAACGGCTGCCGCATAAAGACTCTAACCGAGTTGATGTTATTGTGCGTATTGACCCGATTGATGATATGCGTTCGACCGACTTATTGTTAGCTCTTGGGTCTACGCAAGACATTGCATCTATTGAAGCTATGCCATTTAAAGTTGAGGGGCAGACCACAACACCATCTGACCTTGAAGAAGGAATGCTTTGCACCATCCTAACCGGACACCAACTTTAAAAATTTTACCATCATCTATATAGAAAGGGTATCCTGGAGTACTTGGTGTACGATGAGAGCACACGAGTAGTATCGAGGCGTCGGTTTGATTCCGGCAGGAAACAGGAATCACCACTTTCATTTGAAAAGGAGAACAATATGACGGAAACGGATTACAATGCAATCCAAGCTAAGAACGTCGCTCAGGTATCTAAAGACACTGGTGATGTAAAAGATGTTGCTACAACCGATGAGCGTAAACCTAAGAAGGCGGTTGTTAAGTCCTCATCAACTGAAGAGATTAAGCCAGGGCTTATGACAAGGCTTGTCCGAGGTATCCTAGGCCCTAATGGGGCACGAGCCATCCTAACATATCTTGGTAAGGAAGTTATTGCTCCGGCCATTAAAGATACAGTAGTTAACTCGATTACTACTGGGGTTAATATGGCGGCATATGGTGAAGACCGTGGACGATATAACAGCCCTGGTTGGAATAATCCTTATCGTAGTGGTGTAAGTGGTCGTACAAACACTTATACAAACTACTCAAGTTCTTACCATAATAATGACGTAAGAGAAACACGAGGATTAAATCAGCCTGACCGAATTAAGGATATCTATCTCTTTAGTCACGAAGATGCGCAAATCGTATTAGATAGTCTACGTCAAGATATTCTAAACTTTGGCTATGCCCGTCTTGCGGATTATTATGACTATGCAGGGCAACCTAGCACAAATTATACAGACAATGCATATGGTTGGAGAAACCTAAACACTGTTCGTATTATGCCTATCCGTGGTAAGTATATTATCGCATTACCACCAGTTGAAGTTATTTAAGAAAAGGGGATATTTTATGGAAATCATTATTAATATTTTATTTATTATATGTGCTATTTGGACCATCATATCAATTGCAGCTTTGGCGTTTCTAACTCGCCCTTCTGCTAGAGAACACATCAAGGATCTTATTGCAAAATCTAATTAGTGATAATATTTCCGATTTTGTATATGGTGAGCACCGTTCAAATCGTAAAAAAATACCAATCATATCTACCGTTAATTAAAAAGGAGAAACCAAAATGAACAACAAAAAAATTTATGCTTAACACAATCAAAAATCGTAGCCTTTCGGTGTAGTACCATTTATGCTTGAGAATGGTAAAAAGATGTTGGATAATGCATTGGAAAAATGTAAACAAGCAAACGGGGGATAAATAATGTTATCTTTTTTTATTTACTTTAATAGGTTGGTTATTAATCCTTATATTTGGAGTGATCGCCTTTTATAGTATTTAAATTTTTTTCTTTTGTGATTGTTGTAATTACAATAGTTAGTTGGGTATTTCATAAGATTTGTGGATAAAGGAGTATATATAAAATGAAGTGGAATTTAGAAACATTTAAGGAAAACGTTAGCGTAGCGGCTTTTAAATATAAGAAGAAGGAACCGCTTATTATGTTGGTTACCGGTCTTGTCGGCTTTGGGGTTACAGCAGTACTTGCATATCGCGCAAAGGATAAGATTAATACAATTGTAGAAGATGTAGAATATCTGCGAGAAAACGATATGCCTGTACCTGTTGGTGAAACCATTCTACGTGTAAGTAAAGCTCTTGCGCCTGCTGTTACTACCGCAGCCTTATCTACAACCGCCATCCTGCGTTCATACCATGTACTTACTGGACGTAACGCATTATTAGCATCTGCATTGGCGTCTGCTACACAAGCAAACCATCGTCTGCGTAAGCAAATTCGTGAGCAATATCCTGACGACCCTAATGCTCAGTTTATTGGCGAACGTGAAGAAGTACTTGCTGGACCTGAGGAAGAAGGTAAGAAAAAACCTAAGACTGTAACCGTTGTAAATCCTGGCGATGTACAATGGATGGAATATACATATTTCAATAAGTCTAGCGAATTCTTTAAAGACGATTTGAACTATAATGAAATGTTTATCGCGTCTATGGAAAACGCATTGCAACAAAAACTTAAACGACAAGGTTTCTTAACACTAACATCTGTATACGATGTACTTAAGATTCCTTTGGAAAAACCTCAACGTCGTGCTGGTTCAGAACTTGGATGGACAGACCATGACTATTTCGCTCTTGACACACATGTTGTTATGGTTAAGGACGAAAACGGATATCCTTATCCGGTGCCAGTTATCGAATTTGAACCTGTACGCGATATCACATCAAGTGTAGATTTCGGTAGCGATATTGCAGATTACTTTATCTAAAAGGAGAAATATAATGGAAAAACGTGACTTAGTAGCAACTGGCGTCGGATTATTCGGCGCTCTTAATCTTGCTTATATTGGATATGCTCTATATAAGAATTATAAAGATTATAAGAATAAAGAAGGCGTATATGCTGAGGAAGAACCTAAGCAAACACAAACTGAACTTCTAGATTACGAAGATCTTATCTTAGTCGAAGAAATACAAGAACCAATTAAGGTATCTAAACGTAAGGTTAAGAAATCTTTCTATATTGGTGTAGGACTTCTATGTGTTGCGGCTATTGGTGGATATTCTTATGGCTATCGTCGTTCTTGGGAAAAACGTAGCGAAGTTGCTAAAGAATCTGAACGCGCACTTAAAGAACTTGTAGAAACCGGATTTAAGAAAGAAGCTGTGTTAAGAGACCGTATTGAGGCTTTATGTGTTGAACGTGAGAAAATCTCTCTAAATGCCCTCGAGCTTCTTGCGCCGGAACAAGTTGATAAGAAATGGATTTCTATTGATTATAATACAAAAGAAGTATTTGGAAATTATTCACCTAAGACAAATAAAGATCAAGATGAAGAAAAGGTTTCAACTATCGTTCAAGAACTTTGGGAGAAACTATACAAGCCCGTTATTGTAGTTCCTGCTGCAAATAATTATTTGACAAAAAGAATATAGAGAGTAAAGGACTAGGCCGGACAACTTCGAGATTCCCGGTCTTCCACTATATTCTCAGGAGGTATTATAATGGAATTTACATTTAAACTAAAAACGGAAACTAACTCTGAAATGAATATTATTTCTGATGATGATCTACTTTCTATAGAAATTATAGATTATACAGGCGATTGTTTTTTTCTATCCCAGTTACAAACAATGACCTTGACAACATACAGAAGTGTATTAATATTATTTTTAGGTAAAAAGGTGACTCTATGAATAAAGAAACTCTTGTTAAAGCCGGACTTATTACGGCCAGTCTAGCAGGACTTGGATATTTTGCTTATCGTTTTATTAAAGAGATGAAACAACAACTTAAAGATATTCAAGAAGCTGCTGAATTAGAAAAAGAATCTTTCGAAAAAGAGAAAGAAGAATTAAAAGCTACTATTCAACTACGTGATGATCAACTGGCTTTGGCAGAAGACCATATTGACCAATTGGTATTTGGTACACCTGACGAAAACGGTGAGCAAATCGATAATGCAGAACTTGAAGAAATGCGACGTCGTCAAACTCATTCAATTTTCGATAGACCTGAAGTTGTAGATATCGAACCTGTACCAAGTGAGGATGATGACTTCCATCAAGGTGTAGAACAAACCGCAAACGAAGAAGTCAAACATCATAACGTATGGCAGGAAAACGAATACTTTAATACAGGTGACGAAGATATCCCGTATTTTGTAGTTGAATCAGCAAAAGAATTAAAAGGAAATGAGGGCCAAAGTATGCGCCATGATACTGACCCGAATAGCGTAGAAGCATGGAACCAATATAAGGCAGTTATGATTAGCGAGCTATATGATGATGCTAAATCTGCTCAATATGTTTCAGAACGCTATAACATGGGTCTTCTCTTATCTCGACCTAATATCGAGGCTATTATTGACACATTCTCAGAATTACTAGAAGTTAACGATACTCGTATTGTACAACCATATAATCAGTTTGATAACAACGCATGGGAAGAAGTATACGAACGTCGTGAAGATTTCTTCGGAACAGATACATATTATTCGTCATCGCAATTCCCTGTAACATTTGGTGAGCTGTTGTACGGATATGCTGCTAGATTTGTAGATGACACTGAAGCTGGTGAAAAACTTCCTATGATTGCATATATGTTATATGAATCAGGTATCCTAAATGCTGAGAATATTGAACAAAAACTTCTTATTATCTCTAAAGTATTACAGCACCGTAATGTGCAAAATATTCAGAATAGTAGTATGAAGAAACTAGGTATGTTTGGACGTGTGGTTGAGTATGTTTCTGACACCGATACAGGTTTGATGTACGACTATATAACGAATATAATGAGTTCTTAAGCCGAGCTATTGATTTTGAAGAAGCTTATTTGGAACAATATGGAGATGATGAAGAGGACGAATAATGGCGAGTGAAGGATATATTCAAGTTAAATATTCCTTTAACGGTGAACAAGTATTCCTTGAAGATATTCCGCAATCGCAATACAAAACGTTTAAAGATGCGTTCTTTAAAAACGAGGTGTTTGTGATTAAATATAATAAGGGGTATGATCATGCTGGCCCATTCGGATCTTCTTGTAATGAGAAATATATTGATATGAGTAAAGTTGTTTGGATAGGATATTAAAGGAGCGATTTATATGACGGATAGAAAACCAGATTTCTTCAATATTACAGTTGAGGAATTGACTGGGCCTAATCGGAAAGCCGATGCCGTTATTTCTGCTGACTTTACTTATCTAGACGACAGAGGTAGTGATGTACAGGACATTGTCGTAAAAGGTGGAGCTTTTTATGCAATGTGGGATGGTGAAAAATGGTCTATGGAAAAGAACGATGTTGTTCGTGCTGTGGACCATGAAATTCCGTAAGAAATATACCGAGTTAAAAGCAAAAGGATACGACCGTATTTCTCTTAAGTTTATGCAGAACGCAGGGTCGGGTCTTATGCGAAACTTTGTTAAGTATTGCGAAGATGCGCCAGAGTCTTTACAAGTATTTAACTCTAAAATCTTATTTGATAACTATCAAGTAAAAACGTGAAGACTATTCCACATTTCAATTACCATATACACCTAGTCCTCAAGAGACACCTGCCTTTGATGAAATGACATCTGTATTATATGCGCCTGATCAGTTAGATAAAATCTTATGGTGTTTAGGCGCCTTATTTACAGGTGAGATTATTAATATCGATAAATTTCTATTTCTATACGGACCAGCAGGAACCGGTAAAGGTACTATTATTAGAATTATTGAGATGCTGCTTGGTCAGTATATCGGTGGTATAGACTTAAAACAACTTACTAGTGGGTCTGAGTATGCGACAGGTACATTACAAGAATTACCTTTGCTGATTGACTCGGATACTGACTTGAGTCGTATTAAGAACGATACCCCCTTACTTAAAGTAACATCTCACGAAGAAGTATTTGTACGTAAATTATACCAACGACCATATCCTGTAACATTTAAAGGTCTTATTATTACTGCATCAAACCAACGAGCACAATTCCGTGACTCCGAATCGGGTATTGTTCGTCGTCTCCTTAAAGCAGTCCCAACAGGTCATCTTATTGCAGGGCCGAGATATAAGGAGCTTATGAATGGTATCAAATACGAGCTTGCTGGAATTGCTCAGAAGGCCATCGATACATTTTCTCGTCTAGGTGCATTCTACTATGCTAATGATGTAGATATCGAGATGCTTGAATATGGGGACTCTATATTTGAGTTTGTACGTGAGAATGTGCTAATGATGCAGAATAATCCAACCTTATCTGAAGTTGAACTTTTATATAAAGCTATGCTTGAAGAAAGAGGATGGGAGACTAACGGATATAAGAATAGATTACGTCTTGGTCTACAACGTTTCTTTGAAACATATACCAAAGATACAAAAGATGAAGAAGGTAATCGTAAACGCAATTGGTATCGCGGTTTCAAATACGAAGAAGCTTTTCCTGAAACTAAGAAGAAACAAGAGGCATCTGATAAACCTAAAATCGACTTGACGGTTGGGCGACAAACCTCTCGTTTTGACTTAGAAGGACGGGATTGGCCTGCACAATATACAAATAAAGACGGTAATCCTCTTAAGAAGTGGGATGATGTTACCACTACACTTAAGGAGATTGACCCAACTAAATTACACTTTGTCCATGTTCCGACTGATCATATTATTATTGACTTCGATGCTAAAAACGAGAATGGTGAGAAAGATCTTGCTAAAAACCTTGAACTAGCATCCCAATATCCTCCAACATATACGGAAGTATCCAAATCTGGCGGTGGCGTTCATCTGCATTATTGGTATGATGGAGACGCTACTAAATTAAATAACCGTATATCTGACGACATTGAAATTAAGGTATTTAAAGGTGGCGCATCCTTACGTAGAAAGCTCATTTCTGCTAATGATTTACCTATTGCTCATATTTCAAGCGGTCTACCAATGAAGGAGAAAAAGAAGACAATGTATAAAGATGTCGAACATATTATGTGGACAGAGAAAAAGCTTATTGACTTTATTGACGCTTGTATTCGTAAAGAGCATCATGGGGCGACGGCTCCTGAGATTTCATTTATCGCTAAAGTTCTAGATGATGCGTATGAAGCTGGTGTTATTTATGACTTGCGACATAAGCAACAAGAAGTACTACGATTTGCACTTAGTTCTACCAACCAAGCCCCACAATGTTTGAAGATGGTATCTGAGATGCATTTCTTTAGAGTTCCAGAAGATGAAAACGAATCATATTCTGATAGTCTTATTTTACCAGATGAAGATATCGTGTTCTTTGACTCGGAAGTATTCTCTAACCTATATATGTTGGGTTGGAAGAAATACGGTCTGGAAGTACCAGAGGCCGTGTACCGAGGATTAGAAGACTGTACTAGTTTATCTGAGATTGAGAAGGTCTTGGTTAATGAGTGGTGGAAAGAACACGAGAAAGAGATTGGTATTGAAATTAACCCAACACCTCAACGTGTTCGTCATTTATTTGATACATATCCCATGATGGGGTTCAATAATCTAGGGTATGATAACCATATTGCCTATGGCCGTATGCAAGGCGATGATGAAATGGAATGTTATAAACGTTCCCAAGGGATCATCGAAAAGAGAGAGACAAACGTGCTAAAATCTGGGCCGCTAATGATATATCTTATGGTGATATTTACGAGTTCCTAGATACTAAGATGTCATTGAAGAAATGGCAGATTAAGCTAGGTCTACGCCATGATGAGTTTGAATATGACTGGACTAAGCCTCTACCAGAACATGCATGGGGTCGTTGTGCGGCATATATGCTTAACGACGTAACCTCAGAGGAAGAATTATTCAAATCTAAAGACGGTCAAGACGCATGGAATGCACGCAAAATCCTTGCTGAGATTAACGGACTATCGCCTAACGTCAAGACTCAGACACAAGCTGAGAAATTCTTATTTGGAGACGACCCGAACCCACAAGATAAGTTCAATTGGTATGACCTAGCTGAGGAATTTCCAGGATACACCTTTGATAAATTCCAGAAGAAATCCGAATATCTCGGGGAGGACCCATCAGAAGGCGGATATGTTCATGCCGAACCGGGTATTTACGAAGATGTTATTGTCTTGGATATTGCTTCCATGCATCCTCATAGTCTAATCGCTATGAATTATTTTGGCCCATATACACCAAAATTTGCTGCCTTAGTTAAATGTCGTATGGGTATCAAACATGGTAATATCGAAGAAGCATCTCATGCATTTGATGATGTTGACCCTGAGTTGGCAGATAAACTTCGTCCATATTTAGAAGGAGGTTCTGTTAAAGGTCTTGCACATGCACTTAAGATTATTATCAATATTGTATATGGTATGACATCCGCACCTTGGCCTAACAAATTCAAAGACCCTCGTAATGTCGATAACTGTATTGCGAAACGTGGTGCTTTATTTATGATTACTGCTCAGAAAGATGTTGAGAAGATGGGATACCAAGCTGCTCATATAAAGACTGACTCCATTAAGGTACCTAAAGGTGACAAAAAGATTATTGATTATCTAATGAACCTTGCGAACCAATACGGCTACACCTTTGAACACGAACATACCTATTCTCGTATGGCTTTGCTTAACCGAGCTACAGTTATTGCTGAAATCGGTTGGCCAGAAGATGAGAAGGGTAAATGGGAAGCTATTGGTGCACAATTCGGTAAGAAGACAAACCCATTTGTATATAAGACACTGCTTAGTCAAGAAGATGTTGAAGAAAAAGATTTCTTTGTAACTAAGGAAGTTAAGACAGCTATTTATCTTGATGATCAATATGTTGGTAAGAATGCTCAAATTTATGCTTCTGTCACAGGTCGTGAAATCTCAAGAACTCAACCAAGTAATGTTGCTCAAATGATTCAATCTCGATGGATCAAACCGAAATATATGTTACAACGTGAGATTGCGGGACTTAACGATTATGAGATTGAAGAAGCTAAGAAGCAGAAAATTGCTGACGAACTAGGTCTTGATGTATATGAGGTTAAACGTATTATTACTGAAGGCTTCCCAGATACAATGACTGATAAACACGTATCTGTAACAGGTACATCAGGATTCAAATGGGAGTTAGCAAGTAATTATAAAGGGTTTGATGATATCGATATGACATATTATCACCAACTTGTAAAAGAGGCCATTGAGGATGTATATTCTGTTGGAGACGGTAACATTATCTTCAAAGGTACTAAATATGAAAGGAATTAGAAATGTTTAAAAGAATTTTGAATTGGTTTTCAAAAGACTCAGGTGATGACGAAGCTAGTAAATCTGGCTTCATTGTCACTATTAGTAAATTTGATGAAGATTTAGGGATGAACCGAACTGATATTCTTATTGTAGGTAAAGATGAAGAATCTAATGTTTGTAGTATGGCAGGTTCTGAAGAAATTCATAAGGTGTCTTTATTTGATGGGAACATTCTTATGTATACTGCCGGCGCTAAATCTAATATCATGCTTAGCCCGTTTAACTCTGTTGAATATCTTGATGGTGCGCTTAAGGTGATGAAAGCACAGGGGGTTAAGCGTGTACTTGGCTGGGATATGCCTATCGATTAGGAGCTGCCATGATACATGTAATAGACTCAACAATTGGACAAAATAGGAAGGTTATGTATAAAGTTGTAGCTTTCTTAAAAGAGAACAATATTCCATTTAAGTTATACATTACAACCAAAGCTAAAGGAGACTGGGCTAAATACAATACTAGGGATATTGATCCCGCTATTATAAAAGGGATTATTAAATTCTACGATTATGATATCACTAAGATCTGTCGCTCAGCAAAAAGTAGCACGACGGTATATCTTCGTAAGATTCATCCACAAGCATATAGGATATTCCAATCATCTCGCTTATATGACATGAAGTTGTCTGAACTAACAGACTTCTTAATTAAAAATCCGTACTTCTTAAAGACAACTATTGTATATGATGATAGAAACGGTTGTGTTGCGGACTCAATAAAGGAAGGCGGACTTCGAGCGCTCATTCCACGAAAAAAAAAACGTGCGGTACGAGAACTATATCGACCTAAAGCTTTTGAGCAAGTCGCTAACGAGGATATTGAAGAAGATTAAAAATATTACATATCTCATTATAGAAAGCGAGGTATATATTATGAATAAACTTAAAAAAATGGATTTATTGTTGTATTGCTTGGTTCATATGCACTAACAGGTTTAATAGCAGCGACAGAAGCATATGAAAACTCTAGACTCCAGATGAAAGTTAATAACTTTATATCTAAGTTCAAGAAAAAGCTGAGTAAAATACTCGGCTTTTTTTCTTTTTGTTTGATTTATGTAGAAGTAAAATGGCCTATATAAATGAGGTGAATATGGAGGTAAAAATAAAATGGAAATGCGTTGTATTGATGAGAAAGAATTAAAAGAACATCTACTTTATAAAACTATTGTCAAATTTGAAGAAGATAAGTTATACCTTGACGATGGAACTATTGTTTCTATTGAGATGACGGATAATGATTGCTGTGCATATGCATTTGGTGAGTTCAAAGATGTTAAACTTGAAGCTCTTATTACTGATGTTAAAATTGGTGATTATGCGGATCATAGGTTTGATATTGATGCAGAATTCGATGACGAATACGAAAATCATAACACCGTAACCATTTATAGTAATCAGAACCCTGTTGCCCAAGCTGATTGTTATGCCAATGCGGGCAATGGCGGATATTATTTTAGCGTCTGTTCTCTTGTAATTGGAGACGTATATTTTCCAGTTGTTGAAGCATAAAAGGAGGTAAATAAGATGGGAAACGATAAATTTATCATAACTGTATTATGCATTATGGCAGTTATTGCCATTTTTTTGAAATGTGGACTAATCGAAAGGATAAGTAGGATGAAATTACTTGTAGCTGATTGGTACTATAAATATTATAAAGAAGATTTTGATAATTTTGTTAAAAACTCCGACGATATAATCGTTTTTGAATACTTACGCTTTCGACGTCGAAATGAGAACATGTAGTAGTCATATGCTTATTACAGATGATAAGCTACCTGATTATCTAGAAACATTTAAAGAATACATTTTTAGATAAGGAGAATCTATAATATGAAACGTGGAAAAATAATAAAGCAAAACTCGGAGCTAATTTACTTCGTAAAGTTAGAAATGCGGAGGCTGTCATTGTAGCTAATACTCCTAAACCAGTCAGAGGCTCAGGTAAAACCATACGGATTGCTGCTACTTTAATCTCATTAAACGCTATGAGGGTTTACGTTCTGAAAAACTAAAATTAAGAATCTAAATCCAAAAAAATCATTAGAGGTTTTCTAATATTATCAAACTTATTATGAGCGAATATTCATATGGCCAAAAATATATATCATGAAGAACCTTCAGTTGATAATGCATTTATTCCGGAAGAGGAAAAGGAGAAATTGAAAAATGAAACGCGGAAAGAATAATAAAGCTAAAACGTATTGTTAAGCTTATAAATCATATCGAAGAAATGCTAGAATATAATATTAAAACCTTTAAAGATCCTTCGTTATTAGATTTATATTTATTTAATACAGTAAATAAGCTTAAGAATACTAAGATGTCTAGAATCTCGAATGGCTATATTCGTTATTTATATGACGCATTATCTTTAAAAACAGGAGAAATTAAATGGATAAAATTGAAATGATTATTCAGAAGTATGGTGATAAAATCCAAGTAGGTTATCAAACACTTCGTAATCAGTATGTCATAAGTAATATTTTTTTACTTTTTGCTCTCATTTCTATATTTGGGTTCCTGGCAAGTGTACTTTTATTAACTTTTATTAATATAGAAAATGATAGCTTCAATAAAGACTATTTTGATAAAGAATGGTATGCATATGCGGATTATAAAATTAAACGTATATTGGTTTATCTAAATATCATACTGCCAATTATATTTTTTTATTAATGACTATTATCTGTATAATATTAAACGGAACCTTAGCACCAGACTATGGATTTATTAAATCACTTATAGGAGACAAATAATGAAACCACAAAAACTATCACTTGAAGCTATTAAAAACGCACATGCCGAACTTACAGATATCTTTGAAAAGAAAAATGCCGACTACGGTAACTCTTTTGAAGAATCTTTAGAAAAGCATGGTCTTATTGCTGCTGTTGTGCGTATGGAAGATAAGATGTTACGACTTAGTACATTATCAAAGAGTGGTTCTGAGCAATTAGTAAAAGACGAATCGCTTATTGATACACTTAAAGACTTGTCAAACTATGCGCTTATGACTGCTGTATGGTTGGAGCAAACCCAACTACTTCAAGAAGTTAATGATAAGATCGCATCATATAAAGAAGTTCCGTTTGCTAAAGAGGATGCGGACTTTTATATGTCTTACTTCGAGGGTTATGGTAAGAAATTTAAGAATCTTATTGAAGATATTATGAAATTTGACCCAGATCTTATTGACATTAAATCTATTAAATTCGATAAGTTAGTTTATCCAGATGAGGTTTCGTTTGATGTAAACAATACTATAAAGATTATTAGATGGTGGTCTGATAGCATATATTCACAAAAATTAAACTATAAAATTAGTCATTATAATGATATTGCCGATGATAGTCCCGGGCGCATTCGTATTATTATTAAAGGAATAAAACGCTAATGTTTAACTTCGATAACGGGCTAGATATCATACGAGCCATACACGAGCCAAAGCGTACCGGTAGGCCTCGTAAGTTCGTGAATGATGTGGATATAATAGCCTATAAAGAAGCAGGATGGTCTAATCGAACTATAGCCACATCTATGGGTATATCTCGTTCTACTGTAAATCGTAGAGTATCCGACCTAATTAAGCAAGGCAAAATAGACCCGGGATCATATGATTATAATTTCAACAACCCTAGTGCTGCTGAACAACCTCGACGTAAAAACAAAGAGCGATGGGAACATTGGCACGGCCCTGGTGTATAAAATAATTACATACCTCTAAGTAGAAAGAGAGGTAAACATTATGAAAACATTTATGTTTAAAGGAACTAAGACTGAAGTTACGGAAATTATTAAAGAAATCCGTTATACAGAGGCTGTAAATATGTATTATATGAATCGTATTTTACCAGAATATTTTGGTAAAAGATGGACATCTAATGCAGATTCATTATGGCGTTCTGTTAACAATTGCTTACATGATTTCTGCGATGAAGAACGTCAAAGTCTTTTAGATATGTCTGAAGGCATGATGGTTAAACTAAAAGAAGAGGTTGAATGGACTGAACTTGATCAGAAAGCGATTGAGTATTTAGGAATTAAATCATTCACTGAGCTCAGAGAAGAGCAACGTGATAAACTTAATTTCTTATATACCGCAGTTACTAGATAGATGAGTGAGGATACATTCCTCCTCTTTTTTTTTTACTTTAATATTATAGGGGGTATAATGATGGAGTTATATGTTAGTGATGATATGATGAGAAGAGAAGATACAGGTATAAAACTTGATGGGTACTCTTCGTTATTTAATCTAATAAAAGATAAGCCAGATGTCTTATATGGGATACTAAAATCAACATCTGCTATGTTAGGACTATACCCAAGTACTAAAAGCCAAGAAAAAGCGGGTCTTGCTGTCGAATATACACATCTTAATATACGAAAAGTTTTTTAACAATCCTAACATTTTTCTTTTCTGTGCATATTTAGACATCGAATCGCTTATTTTAAGAGAGCATAAAGGTTCTGACTTATATGGGAAATGTGTAAAAATCAACCAAGCAGTTATGCAGGTATATAAAGAAAGAAACGGCTTACATTGGTATATTTCCGATCGGCCGTTTGAAGATAATGGTCTAAATCCTATTATGATAGAAAATCGAGGTTCTGGGTTCTTTAGATATACTGGATTAGGAGCACCTCATGGAGCAGACTATTATATTAATGAATTTAAGGAGTGGTGATATGACTGGAGAATTAATAGAATTTCCTAATTTCTATTCTACTAATAAGAAAGATATTGTGGAATTTGCAGATAAAGTATATGGTCTTGCTAAGAAATATGGTTGGATCAATATAAAGGATTTTTGTTGATTTATGGGGTAAAGATACTAACATGCCGGGTTCAGTTGAATGGTGTGTTGAATACAAAGATCTACCTAAGAAACCTAATATTAAAAAAAGATAAGACTAAAGGTTGGTATCTTGAAATGCCTGCCTCATATTTGTTCTAATTTTTACATACCTCTAAGTAGAAAGAGAGGTAAATCTTATGGATTTTAATAAAGAAGATTTCTACGGATACTTTGATGGTGCCGAAGGAGACGATACAAAAATATGTATGGCTTCAACAAAAAGGAAACTGGTAAACATTATATCTTACCAACAGATGAAGAAACAGCTATTAGTATGAATGAAGAGTATAAAGAATTCTTTAAAGATGCTGATATGCCTGTTGGAATAAAAATTGTTTGGATATGGTATGATTGTTTCAGGGTGCCTTATGTTAGGTCATATAATCATGTCTGAAACCGAAGGCTACGAGAAAGTAGGTAATTGGATTAAACAAAAATCTAATAAAATTAAATCTAAATTCAAGAAGAAGGCTGAGTAAATTACTCAGCTTTTTCTTTTTTTGAAAGGAGAAAGAAATGATGAATAATGATATTGATACGATTATGGAATATTATAATAGACTATACGATAAAGGGTCAATATTAAATCTTAATACATTAATCAATATTTCAAAAAGATTCGACAACTTAGCGGTTTTAATGATGATACCGACGCACTTAGCGTATGTGCTTTATTTAAAGAGATTTGTGATATTGTTGATGAATTAGATTATACTGATTTATTTGTTTTATGGAATACCAATAGGTTGTTGCTTGTATGAGTATAATACAACTCGTGATACAACATTTGATAATGAACTATTTCTTAACTATCTAGCTTATTGCCCTATATATATATATGGTATATACTCATTGGAAAACTAAACAGCTATTTGTATCTAGATTCAAGAGACCAAATGTAACGCCCGACTCTGGTAGACGAGTAACTTGGCATGATTTTTGATGTTCATACCGCACATATAAGAAAAACAACGAAGTCTCTAGAATTAAAGGAGAAAGGAGAAAGAAAAATGACCAACCAATACGCTTCAAACGAACCTTATGCAACTATAAGTAATTCACCATCCGAATCATACTCAGAAATTAAGGATTATTACGATGAACTTCGCGATAATGGTAGTATTAGATATATTGATAGTTTAATATGTATATGCCGTAAACTTCGCTTTAATCGAAAAATTATACGACGATTCTTTAGAAGATGCTATCCCAAAGTTATTTCTTGAAATAGCCAACCTTTCTTGCTCACCATTCCAAGAAGTATTTAAAGCTTGGAATGAAGGAAGGCTAACGTTTACTTATAAAGACGGTACTGATTATGATAAGGATAATGGTTATGATAATAATTATTATATTAATCGTTATATTGTAGATAACTATGCAGGTGATGGTAATATCTATATGGTATATATCGACATAAACAATAGATTATCTATGGCTAGATTCAATAAGAGTTCAAATCCTAGACGCAAAAAAAGATAGCTACTTGTTTACTTATCTAATAGACCATATGAAATACGTAAAATATGTTTGTGATAATAAAGCGCTTAATTATAATAATTCTTACTATAATACAAAAAGTAATATTTAAATCCATGTTTGACTCGTCTAATAAAGATTGGAAGAAAGAGTTTAGAGAATACAATTATATGCTTTTTCGAAGATTTAAACGATATTACAGTAAGTAAATTAAAAAGAATTATGAACTTTATCCCTGATTATGAAATTGAAATTTTTGGATATTGTAAGTATCGTTCAAAATAGTTATAATGGATTATTATCATCTGATGATTTAGTTGGTAAAAATTATTTACAGTCTTTCTAAACTAGCTAGTGAAGGTAAACTTCGTAAGAAAGTCGAAATGGAGGAACCTAATAATGAATAACATCAATTCTAAAGGTAGAGTGTTTAGGAAGAATGGACGCCTCGTAGTGTTATTAAGCGTAAACTATATAGTATTTATGATCATGAAAAGCCAACGCCGTATTAAAATAGATGAAGGATGTCCTAGTTGGGAACGGTCTAACACATTTACAGATGCTCGCTGCCACAGATATCATGAGCGACTTTTAAAACATGATATTAATACTCTACGTAAACAATACGGTCTTAATGTTATTCCTATGCGTAGTAAAGATTGGTATGATACGAATTTTGTATTAGCCGGTGTACCTGAGCTAAGATACGCTAGACTTATTTAAGGAGGTTGTAATGGATAATATTACGCCAACAAAAAGATTTTTTTATCATTTCTATATGGTGTTATGGCAGTATTAGTCAAACACATATTGGATATATTTACTCTATTTTTTTAGTAGTATTCTATATAGACATTTACACATGGGTAAAAAAAGTTTCGTATTTGTTTTTTTGCAATGGTGTCTATTCAAATTGATATTACTGAAGTGTTTAATACATACTATAATAAGGAGGACTAAAATGGATTTAGGAAGAGAATGGGCGAAAAAACTAGGTATCTTACCCGATATCGAATATGTTCCAGAAGGAATTAAAGATGTATTAAAACCTGCATTTGATAGATTAGAGCTACCTTATTCTACAAGATGTGAAGAAGTTGACTCCACATATGATGTATTAGCTCGTATTAGAGAAGCTTCACATTATAGATTTGATGCTAAAGATTTATGGGATTTACTTGGATTAGATTGCGTGTTTATCGCTACGTCAGATACCTGGTTGGAAAGTATGACTGAGACGGTTGCTAAGCTATATCGCGTAGGAAGTAACCAGTCTGGTGCGCCAATTCTGGATATCTTTATTGATGATAACGATGAGTTTAGTGTACGTGTGATTTCACCTAAAGGAGGTAAATAGGATGTTTAGTTATTTTTAGAAAAGTCCGTTCAGAAAGTAAAACATTTATTGAAGATAAAAATAAAATGGTTTCATTTTATGAAAGGATTTAATGATCTTTTTACGAATATACATTATATAATATTCTTAAAAGATATCCTGATTACCATATTGAACAAAGAGAATATATTGAATCGATTAAGTACTTCAATAAACTATGCGAATGTTGTAGTACGCATTTTAATAAAAGATTAGATAAAAACAGACCACACATGGATTGAAAGCGTTTATAATGTAATTGGTACAAACTCATTTGCGAAGCCTACTAATGAATATAAAAAAAGGTAAACTGTTCGAGATCCTTATTATATTATATATAACAGAAGGACATAAAGCGATCAATAGTTTCCCCGAGTTTATTGAAAAATGGTTTAGAGACGGTATTCTTATTCTAATCACAGACCAAGGCGATGAAGTAAAAAAATGAGATGAAAAAAATAAGTTCTTTGATAAAAAAATCAGAATTTAGTTATATATACAAGACTAAATTCCATAGGTTTATCTTTGAGATTGAAAGAGAAACTGGTAAAAATTAATCTCTTAATTTTTTTCCTTCATATTGTGAATATTTCTCAAGATTCGATTCCCTTCAGTACTCACATGATAGCAAACCTATCGCTAAATGTTTATGGACTTCTAAGACAAAAGACGGAATCGAAGCTACTTTTTGTACCTACGCCATTATCTAAAGAAGAACATAAAAGAGCGCATAGTAAAGATAACAAAGATTGGAGTATCGTTGGTACTCGGCTTTTTAAATCAAGGAATAAAAAGTAGAGTTGAATCTTGATAAATTATATGAGTACGAGAAAAAAACGTAATACAAAAACGACTTATTCGGAAAGTGACAGGTATGTCGAATAAGAAGTATAAAGAATTTCTCAATGATATAAAACGAGGAGTATATAGATCCGATTTGGAATCAGAAATGCTTATTGCTAAATTATCCAAAGTGTCTTCGTTTCAAGTAGATAACCACACTGTTTCGATCGCAATGAGTTGGTTAAATATCGGAAGAGGTTGGAATGTTAGCCATATTAAAGTAACTGATTTACTAGATACTATTATTGAGATCCAGGAGGAAAACGATGCGTAATATCTATATTGAGCTTCAAGTAAATGATGAGATAATGGAAAAGATAGAAAAGGAAGATTCTAACTGGACGAATAATGCTAGGTCAGTTCAAGGTATTAAAAATCTATGTGAACTAATTGAGAAATATGGGGAGGGTAAAGTGATGATGACAGACAATTTATTAGAATTTTTTTAAATGAAATTCAGAAGTTTGCAGTTAAAATCAAGATACAAGAAATAATAAATACTTTAATTAAAGATGATCGAGTTCATAATGTGATTGATGCAGATATTGTAGTTGATTACTATGAAAAAAATGTATGAACATTTTGATAAGATCCCAGAAGACTTCCTCTTCCCAAATCGCGAATGGTTAGACGAGTCATTGGAACGACTTAATATCGATTTATCTGATGACTTTGACGAAAGCGTCACCCCTGACCAAATCAAAAGGGAAGAACTTATTACCCTCTTCCTAGTACTATGGGTTAATATGAAGATTCAAGATCCAGTTAGTTCCGAAAATGTTAAGGAGCCTTATAAATTATTCAATCTTTGGATAAATGATAGAGTTCTTATTATTAGACCTACAAAAAGAAGTTTATTTACATAATGGCGATAATAGCGTATTAAATCGTGTTTATAAAAACTATGGTTGGTATACGAGACTGCTTCATACTTTTTAATATTGATAAAAAGGGAGAAGTTAAATACCATTATAGTAGCCCTGATGGTATTACAAAGATTAATAAAATATATAAAAGAGAAGATACTGATGGTATTACAAAGATTAATAAAATGTATAAAAGAGGACGTGCTAATGAAATAAATGATCGCTGCTATTTATATCCTAAAACTATGATTCATAAGGAGCGGGTTTTAGTTCATATGTCGGATGAAATTAGTAAACCAACCGACGACATATTAGAAGAAAAAAAGAACGCCTTAAGATTATTCGTCCTCGTAATACTAAGTTTATAGTTCGTGAGATGACAGGTATGTCCAATAAGGAATATAAGGCGCTCCTTAATAAATATAATAAGCAAGAAGAACAACCCTGATTATAATTATGAAAAAAATGGTATAGAAATATTATAAAATTGTCTGGCTTAGATTTAAATAATGATTTTATTATCTATGTATTATATAAATATTTCTGGTTAACTTCTAGGCATCTAATAGAAGCACTACTTAAACTAAAGGATAAAGAAGATGAATAATACAGACCCGACATATAACTCAATCAAAGTATCAACTGATTTAGAAAAATGGATAGATTTAGGTCGAGTCGACGATGAAGATGGCGAATATAGATCGCAGTCCCGTAAATCTAAAGAAAGAAAGGCGGAGATGTTTGAATGGTTGAGGAACCGCAAGAATTAGATGAAGATGGCGAAATCGGAATACTTGTACCTGTCGGTGTTTATATTTCCGATACGTTAGAATATCTCTATCCTGAAGATAAAGTAGATATCGTATCGGAGAAAGGTATTGTATTATTTCGAGATGCTGTAGCTAGATTTATTTAAGGAAGGAGGTGATAATTAATGAAATTATTTGTACGACCGGATTATTATTCAGAAAAATCGTGAAGAATTAATAGATCTAGTAAAGGATAAAGGTGATATTATTATACTTAGCAATAAGTCTACGTTAATACCTTATTCAATGCCTGGTTATATATTGGTTTCAAATAAGCAAGTTGAAGAATACTATCATAATTTTGATCTTATTGCTAATCTTAATATGAAGCAGCCTATTGATGTAATTCATCGAGAGGACGGTAGTGTTGAATATATGCAAAAACGGTTTACAATACCGCCTTTAAACTACGAAATCGATAACAAAGCCTTTGATAATTATAAACCTAAGTTTAATTTATTTAAAGAGGACTTATAATTTCCTATAATAAATATATAAATTATTACAAAGCTCTTAATAGAGGGAAAGAGATGGAGAGTTTTTCTACATATATATTTTAGGTAAAACTTTCTACCTATTATATACATTTCTCTCTAATGTTTTGCAAAGCATTTACTAGAAAAGGAGAATAAAATGGCAAATAACAACGAACTTATTTTGGAAAACACTCGCATTGTGTACCCTAACTTCAAAGGGGCACCGTCTAGTGTCATGATTAATGGAAAAAACCGTGAAGTAAACACCGACGGTTCTCGTAAATTCAACCTTTCATTAGACCCAATGGTCGCACAAGAGTTATTAGAACAAGGTTACAATGTTAAAATGCCTACTGAAGATAAACCAAATCGTGCACCATATATTCCAATCGTTTTATCAAAAGGACCAAATGTACAACAATGGGTACGTGTTGCATTAGTAGATAATGGTAACGGTCGTTTTATTGATATAACAGACCCTAATCAACTTGCTATGTTAGACGATATTACAATAGGGTGTCGTGTAAATGCAGTACTTAGTCCTTATCATTGGGAAGTCGATGGTAAAGTAGGTATTACAGCATATACTAAAAAGTTGTATATCTATCTTGATGATGTTGATCCCGAACTCGCACCTACTAAATTAGGTTTTGAAAAGGATATTAACTTCTTGTAATGATTCCTAAGAAATTAGGTATTATATCCTTAAAACCCGAGCAATACGAAGCTTGTGGTAAACTTAAATCAGGCTCTATATTAATGGGAGGGGTTGGCTCAGGTAAGACATATACGTCTATATTCTGGGCCGCCTCTCAATATGGGGTCGACTTTTTTACTGAAGACAGGCCGTTAGTTGTTATCACCACAGCTATGAAGCGAGACTTGATAGAACGTGGAGCTGATAAACCAGATTGGCAACAGTCTTTAGAGAATTGCGGTATTACCAATTATATAGTAGATTCTTGGCAGAATATCGAGAAGTACGAGCATATAAAAAACAGCGTTTTTATTTTTGATGAACAGCGTGTTGTAGGCTATGGTAAGTGGGGAAAATCCTTCATTAGAACATGTTGGAAGGATAATAAATGGATTTTGTTATCTGCAACCCCTGGCGACGTATGGATGGATTATATGACCGTCTTTATCGCTAACCGTTTTTATCGTAATAAGACCGACTTCACGTCTCGTCACGTTGTTTGGGATCCGTATGTCAAATTCCCTAAGGTTAAGAAGTATATTGGGACAGCAGTTCTTGAGAAATACAGGAACCAGATTGTTGTACCGATGAAAGATAACCGAAAGACTATACGTCATAGGGATTATATATATGCGGAATACGACGCGTTTGCTTTAGATACACTGTCGAAAACTAGATGGAACCCTTATACAGATGAGCCTATATTAAATGTTGCAGAATACACCCAGTTAGTTAGACGTATTGTTAACACTGACCCTAGTCGTGCAAAACATGCAGAAAACTATATATTAAAACACAATAAGACAATCGTATTCTATAATTTTAATTATGAGCTCGATATCTTGAAGGGTATTTTGTGAAAAACATAACCTATTATATAAGGAATGGAACGGTAATCGACACGAGCATATACCTAATGAAGATAAGTGGGTATATCTTGTGCAGTATACGGCTGGTGCTGAAGGGTGGAATTGTATTACAGCAAATTCTATCTTATTCTACTCAGTTAATTACTCTTATCGAAAGATGGAACAAGCTGAAGGACGTATAGACCGCTCTAATACCAAATTCACCGACTTATATTATACTTATCTCACCTCTCTTTCTAAGGTTGATAAGGATATACTCAAGGCGGTTAAGATAAAAAAAGGTTTACTGAAGCTGCTTGGGGTAAGAAACAAGGATTTATACCTTTAGATATGCAAATGGAGAAACTAGAAGAGGAGTGGTTATATGGCGTCGAAACTTGAGAAAGATTACCAGGCAAGTCTACTTAGAAGGCTACGTAAGGCTTATAGGAGCCGTATATTAGCGACTAAGACAGACCCTGGGTCAGTACAAGGGATACCTGATTTAATCGTTATATGCGATTCTAAGTACGCCCTACTCGAGGTTAAACGCTCAGCCACAGCTTCTAAAAGACCTAATCAGGACTATTATATAGAGAAATTCGGACAACATAGCTTTACGTCATTCATTTATCCTGAAAATGAGACAGATGTTATATATGAAATGTGTGATTTCTTTGGTCTTGATTTCGATTTATTCTTAAAGGAGAGATAATGGAGTGGATACCGCACTGGAATTTACAAGGTAAACATGCCTTTCTATCCCCTTCAGGTTATTCTTGGTTGGGATATGATGAGGATAAGATGGCTAGGAGCTATGAAAACAAGCAGAATACCGCTCGAGGAACTGCCTTGCATGAATTAGCCTCCCAGTTAATCATGTCTAAGACGGAATTAGCGCCTAAAAAGAAGGCTCTAAATCTATTTGTTAACGATTGTATACGCGATAATATGTCTTCAGAGGTCTTATTATACTATTCAGACTACTGTTTTGGTACTGCTGATGGTATTAAATGGGACTCAGAAGCCAATGAATTGCGTATTTATGACTTGAAAACGGGTGTTTCTAAGCCGTCTTTCAAACAATTAGACATCTATGCTGCTCTATTTTGCTTGGAGTATGGAGTAAATCCTAAGAAAATTACCATTATTCAACGTCTTTATCAAGGAAATGGCTATTCTGAACAGGTTACTTTGAAGGATAAAGCCCGTCTTGAGGACGAAAATGATGGAAATATTGCTTGGATTATGGACCATATTAAGAAAATGAGCAAGGTTTTACAGGAAAAAGAGGACGAAATCAGGCCATTTAAGTTCTGGTAATGGCCATTTTCTGTATAAAAACATAGATAAAACATAGATTGTACTATAATAAATTAGGCGATTTTGACCTAATTTTGGGTTAAAACTGTTCTACATTTGTCGAAATTCGCTAATTTGCCCCTGACAAAAGTGGCTCAAAAACTCGGATTTTTTCCCCAATTTTTCCCCAAATAAAACTTGGGGATAGCGTGGGAAAAACGTGGGATTTTGGCTGTTTTTTGGCCATTTTCCCCAAGTTAGGGGTACTTTTGAGCCGGGTTTTGTGCCACTTTTTTTAGGCCTATTTTTTGCTATAATTTATTAGGATTTTTGACTAGTTTTTAGCCTATTTTTTTAGACTTGTTTTAGAGGTCTGAAAAGTGGCTCAAAAGGTGGCTCAAAACTCTGGTTGTTGTGGTGATTTTTGGCACTTTTCCCCAGGTTTTTCCCCAAGTTTTTTTGGAGAAATCCCCAAGTTAAATGTGGGGAAAATGGTGAGAGGTTGTCAGGGGCAAATTTGGCAAAAAGGGGTGTTTTTGGGCTATTTTTGGCCTATTTTTTTGCTATAATATTTGAGTTTTTCCCAAAAATCCCACGGTTTTTCAGAAAAAGTTTTTAAATATATTAATTAGATTTTATATGTATTTTTATTGGTTTATTATGTCTTATATGTGTTGTATTGAATTATATATATTTTTATATATTTTTTTAATAAAAGTCGCGCGTACGGGAACTATAATCTAAATATAAAAAAAATGCTATAATATCCAAGGTTTTTTTAATCAATATATATAAAAAGTTTCTGAAAAAAACGTGGGGATTGTGGGGATAGACCAAAAATCATTATAATATAAGCGTTGTAAAAAAATTACATATTTATTTGAGGTATGGTCTAGAATTGGTAAAATTGAATATTTTGACTTGTTAAACGTTGAGAGGTCTTTTAAGTTCAAATATATCCTTTCTGTTTTTACTGATTCTAGATTTTTTGTTGATTTGTTTGTCAAATGGCCAACTAATTAACTGACCAACCTCGGATACATAAATTCCAAACTGCGTATATTGATTTACTAATCGATATTCTGCATTACTCAATCATAATAGATTTACCTCCTTTAAAAATCTAAGTATATTAATTTACAAATTGGTTAAACTATATCAAGTTTAGTAAGCAGTTTTTTTCTTTTCGTTTTCTGCTTAGTATTTTTTTCTTGCAGTTTTTCGTCATTTTTTTCAGCAAGATATTCGACCAGGTTTTTCTTTCATTTCCCTGGTCGAAGATTTACATTTGATGTTCCTTTCATGTTTCCCATAACACTCTCTTTGTATTTTTTTATACAACAACAATGCGTTTCGATTGAAGTATTGGGTAATGATTAAGGGTGCTTGTTATTGCCATACAAGTGCAGCCAATGGATATTGAGGTAGTGATTAATATACGTGGTTTGGAGTTTATGTATTATAAATTTATATGTGATTTTTAACGTTTTTGATGATTTTACAGGTTTTGGTAAGATAAAACGCTAGGAATAGCCCTCAGAGGCCCATATTTGCTCTGTATTGCGTTTTACGGTTAAGGTCGGTAAATAGTTCCGTTTATGGCTAAAAATGCTGTGACGGGGCTTATATGGCCTTATATGACGTGTTGGTATTTATACCATTTTTACTAATTTTGAGGAGGATTGAAGATTGGATTTCGAAAATGTCTTCGAAAATGAAGATGAAATCATGAATGATTTAAGTCAACTTTCCGAAGAAGGACGAGAAATTATCCTCAAACATTACGGGGTAAAACGTCGTTCTGGACGATATCCTTGGGACCCATTTTTTTACATTTACCGAAGAATCATAAGTTCATCGAAGACCGGGATGAAATGAAAAAACGCGGTTTAAGCGATAATGAAATCGCAAAACAAATGGGGTTATCCACAACAGTTTACCGGTCAAAAGTAACAATTGCCAAGGAAGAATTGAAGCAATATAACATGCAACGGATTGCGAAATTACAGTCCGAAGGTATGATTATTGATGATATTGCCAAGACAATTGGAGCTACTGGACAGACAGTTCGGAACTATATTGATGAAATGAATAACCCGAATAAGACGTCTAGAGCACAAAAAGTACAGACTGAAGCCGTCGCAGATACCCTAAAAGATGCTGTAAATAGGTCGAAATACATCGATGTTGGTAAGGGTGTTGAGGTTCAAATGGGTATTTCTAAGGAAAAACTCAAGTCTGGACTTAATGCTTTGACTGAATCTGGTGAATATGAGGTCCATAATTTGCGTATTGCGCAGGTTACAGACAAGAATAATTCTACTCCAGTCAAGGTTTTAACTAAAAAAGGGGTCGAACGCAAGGAAATCTATCAAAACATGGACAAGGTTAGACCTGTTCAAGAGTTTGCGACGGATGGAGATGCGAGAATATTTCAACAAATGGAACGACCCAAGTCTATCGGATGGGATAGGGTAAGTATTAAATACGCTATTCCTGAAGGACAGCGTGGCCATGGTACAAATGAGGATGGCGCAACAATGGATGGAGCTATGTTCCTTAGACCCGGAGTAAAAGATTTAAATCTAGGTAAAGCATCATATGCTCAGGTTCGTATTGCGGTTGGTGATACTCATTATTTAAAGGGTATGGCTTTATATGGTACCGAAGAAATGTTTAAAAACGTACCAAAAGGCACGGATATTATCTTTAATACCAATAAAACGGCCGATAAGGCCCCTCAGGACGTCCTCAAGCCACTTAAAAAGAATCCAGATGGTGGAGCACCTATCGATGGTCCAAACCCATTTGGGGCCACTGTGAAGCGTCAGAACACGCTCCTTGATTCCAAGGGAAATCCTATTTATAAAAAGGGTGTCTTGGATAAAAACGGTAATAAGGTTCCAGAGATTGGTTCTGTTAATATCGTAAATGAGGAAGGTGACTGGTCTAAATGGTCTAAGACTTTATCTTCACAGTTCTTATCTAAACAACCAACTAGTGTTGTACATGAACGACTTAAGGCTACGATGAAACAGATTAATGACGAGTATGAAAGTATTCAGAAAGTTAATAACCCTGTTATTCGTAAACAATTATTGGAATCATTTTCATCGGATTTAGAATCTAAGCAGGTACATATGAAAGCCGCGGCACCTAAAGGTTTCCAAGGTCATGTTATATTACCTGTGCCTGATATGAAAGAGAATGAAATCTATGCACCTAACTATAAGAATGGTGAGCGTGTAGTATTAGTTCGATATCCTCATGGCGGTAGATTTGAAATGCCGGAGCTTACTGTAAATAATAATAGTATAGCTCGTAAGATGATATCTAAGAATGCGCCTGATGCTGTAGGTATTCATCCTAAGGTTGCTGCTAAAATGTCAGGGGCTGACTTCGATGGTGATACTGCATATCTTATTCCTAATAACAAAGGGAAGTTTAAGACGGCGAATAGCCTGAAAGAATTAAAAGGGTTTGACCCTAATTCATATGCGGATAAACCTGGTACATTCAAGCCTATCGATAAGAAATACCAACAAACTTTAATGGGTGTGGTATCAAATCTTATTACTGATATGACATTACAAGGTGCACCTACAAATGAGATAGCCCGTGCTGTTCGTCACTCTATGGTTGTTATTGATGCGGAAAAACATAAGCTTAATTATAAGCGGTCTGCAGAAGAGCATGGTATTGATGCTCTCATGAAAAAATATATGACCCATATTGACCAGGTTAAATACGGGGAGCTTGAAAGATATAATCCTAAGACTAGGAAAATAGATAGGGTTATTGACCCGGCTACTCTAAAAAAAGATACCATGCCTGGGAAAAAATATACATCCGCCTCTACAATTATATCCCGCCATAAACAAAAGGTTATTACTGACGGGTATCAAGTAGAAGTACCGGACCCCAAATCTAAAAGTGGGGGCACAAAAATGGTGTGGCGTAATAAAAAAGAAACCTTTGTTGTTAATATGGTTAAAGATGCAAACGTATTTCTTGGACCAAATGCTACAAAGACGGAGCACCATTACGCGGACTATATCAATGAATTAAAGGCATATAAGAATAAGATAGACAAGGAAATGGATGGTATTAAAATGCCAGCCCGCGATCCTAAGGCTGCCAAGATATATGCGGCAGAGGTTCTATCTATGAAAGATAAAGTTAATCAAGTTAAGATTAATCGTATCAAAGAACGACAAGCTCAACGTATGGCTGAGGTAAGTAGTAAAGCTGAGATTGCAAGACGTTCCGAGGATGAAGTTCTGAAGAAGGATGAGATCTCTCGTATCAAACAGCAAGCTTTAAACAAGGCCCGTTCAATGGTGGGTGCAAGCAGGACGCCTGTTAACATCACGGATGAGGAATGGGATGCTGTTCAATCTAATGCTGTTTCAGGAACTTTACTAAAAGAACTAGTATCCTTTATGGATGACTCACAACTTAAGACTCTTGCAACACCAAGAGACAACAAGGTTATGAGTGAAGGAAGAAAGAGTAAGGCTCGTGCTCTCCTTGCTAATGGTTATACTATCTCTCAAGTCGCTGAAGCTTTAGGTGTAAGTCCAAGTACAATTGGAAAGCTTAAGCTTGAATAGAAACTTATAGGGGTAGTCAGAAGAAGACATACTATGACACTCATAGGACTATAGCTATTAGGATAGGAAGGAGAAGACAATGCTAACTACCGAAGACAATCCATTCGACCCTTGGACTCAGTATGAGTTATGGAGAAGATGGGACATCGACCATGGTTACAACCTTGAGTCATACGTGGCAACACTCATGCCAATGCTCAACTCAAGTTCGATTGAAGACTATGAACACGCTTGGTCAGTGGCTGTTACTTCAATCCTTGAAGAGAACATCTTTGGAAACTTAAAACTTGTTCCAAAACCTGAAGATTATGAGGAAGATTTATCTTTCCTTGATGATTCAGAAAATGAAATAAAAATTATAAGACCCCCGGGGGGTGCCTCTGCAGGCCTCCCTGTTTCAGCATCGGGGGAGGTTTCAAAAATTCCTCCGTTGCGATTTTTTTCAAAATGGTTTTGGATTCTAACAGGCCGATTATTAGGATCAGTTCTAAAGCTATGTGTGTTTGCTCCTTTTCCACATAGGATTAGTGAATGGGTACTAGACAGGACTAGTATACACCAAACCAAAACCTGCTTAAAGTCGGTCTATTCGAGTCCGAAACCGTTTTGAAATGGTCTGGATAACTTTAAAAGAAAGGATAAGTACTGTGGCAGTTACAAAAACTACATATAAAGTTGTGGCACCTGCTGGAGTGTTCGTTCGATTAACGCCTCATCAGGAAGAAACAAACGTTGTCCGCGTCGCTAACAATGGTGAGCGCATTGTAGTTGTTGAAGTTCTTGATGGTTGGGTTCGTACCGAAGACGGTTATGTCATGAATGACCCTTATATCATCCAGGCCGATACAACCACACCACAAAAAGGAAAGGACGAGGCTGAATAGTTATGACTAATGAAGTAGCTAATTATGATTCTCCTCAAAGAGCCTATAAGCCCGCACGTTCTCCTGAACAACGCGAAATGCAAATGATGGCACTTGCGATGGAGCTATCAGAAAAGCGTCTTCAAGAAGGAACGGCTTCGGCTTCTGAGATCGTCTACTGGTTAAACCAAGCCAGCCCAAAAGCAAGACTTGAGCGTAAGCAACTTGAGTTACAAGCAGAGCTACTACAAGCACGTATTGATTTAATTCGTAGCGACCAGCAAGCTGAGCTTGACTTTAAGGAAGCGCATAAAGCCTTTCAAGGGTATGCTGGTAAACCGGCTGATGTTATTGAGGGTACGTTCTATGAAAAATAGACTTACCTATACTGAGATGTCTAAACTTGAATCTTATACTGAGCGACTCAATTATCTTAGGTTGCGTGGTGTACATCATGAAGCCCCTAGAGATATTTCTAATAAATTCTATAAGTCTCCTGCTTGGATAGTTTGTCGAAAAGAAATTATAAGACGTGACCTGGGACAAGATTTAGGGGTAAAGCGATTATTTGTGGATGGTCCAATAACGGTCCACCATATGAATCCTTTAACAAAAGAAGACATTGAAAACTTGACCGAAAATTGCTTCGATCCTGACGGACTAATTACGGTCTCCGATAGCACCCATAAACGAATCCACTATGATCAAAAGGAGTATCAAACGTGGGTTGAACGTAAACCGGGTGATACTAAATTATGGTAGGGTGAAGTAAATGGATACAATTTATAACGATGTTCTAAACTTCGTTGGTGTATTGCATGACTCTGATCCTGAGGCAAATAAAGTTGTGAGAGCTCAAATTGGAATGGCTATTGACTCCGCATTGGGTACGCTTGTACAAAATGGGGTAGGCCATGTTCGAAGTGTAATATCTGAACCAAACCTAACATGGGATGATTTCTTTTATGGCCATCTTGAATTAGATGAAGGTATAAAGAAGCGGATGGAAAATCCAAATTTCGCTAAAATGTTTGTTGGGATTAGCGTTATGATATCTTATGATCCGCCTCAGGCATCCGTACTAACAGCATTAAAAGAAGCTCGTGATGAAAACCTATCAAGGGCTAGATGGGAGGTAGAATATGTCAAAAGAGACATCTGATGAACTCCATCATGCTGGTCGAAAAGGTATGAAATGGGGTCTGCATATCTTCGGTCGACAACGATCTCGAACCGGAGGATTTGGCAGGAAATATCGACCACAGGGTAATCCTATTGTAAAAGGGTCCTCTCGTAAGAAGTTACGAAGAAGTGTCGATGAACAATTGCGAGAAGCTCAGTTTATTGAGCAGTATAGAAATCGTGATAGGATGTCTACGCGAGATCTAAAAAACAAAATAGCTCGTCTAGAAGCTGAACAGAAATTCAAGACATTGGTTGAGAATCCTCAAAAAGCTCGTCTAGAAGCGCAACAAAAGAAGCGACAGGCTCGTTTAAATTATATTGGTAAAATAGCATCGGCTGGTTTGGATGTTTATTCTAAGATGCCGGCTAGTTTTGCTGTTCGTAATAAGACCGGTAAAGATCGTGAGGCTGCTGCTAAGGCATTTAAGAAGAGTCAAGAATGGGCAAAGGCTTTTAAAGATGTTCCAACTACTATGACAACATTTAAACAATCAGGAGTTAACATGGGCGAAATAATTAACGGGGTATATATCCCATCACAAGAAGACCTTCTTTTACACTACGGTAAAAAGGGTATGAAGTGGAAAAAGCGTAAAGGGATCAATCCAGGTGAAGCGCTTGGAGATCTTATGAATGATGTTAATGAAGAACGTATTAGAAACGCTCAAAGAGATTATGATACTAGAGCTAAGAATATGGAATCTAATATTCGTAAGGTTAAGAGCGGTGTTCGTAATGGTAAGACTGTAGACCCTAGAGAACAGAAATATCATGATGAATATCGTAAGAATGCAAAAGCTGGTATGAAGGCTGCTGAAGAATTAACTAAGGCTAAAGATCTTCGTAATCGTATTAAAAAAGCTCGTTCTAAAAATATGAAACATATGGTCGCGGACGATACTTTACTTCATTACGGTAAAAAGGGTATGAAGTGGAAAAAACGTAAAGGGATCAATCCAGGCGAAGCTTTGGGTGACCTTATGAATGATGTTAATGAAGAACGTATTAGAAACGCTCAAAGAGATTATGATACTAGAGCTAAGAATATGGAATCTAATATTCGTAAGGTTAAGAGCGGTGTTCGTAATGGTAAGACTGTAGACCCTAGAGAACAGAAATATCATGATGAATATCGTAAGAATGCAAAAGCTGGTATGAAGGCTGCTGAAGAATTAACTAAGGCAAAAGATCTTCGTAATCGTATCAAGAAGGCACGAGCAAAGCGTAAATAAACTCATTAATTAAAAGGAGTAACTAAGTGGTATTTAGCAACACTGCGGTTCCTGTCGAGTACGGTAGATTTCGAGACGCTGTATTGCGAGGAGAGATTCCTGTAAACCGAGAAGTGTCTATGCAGATGAACCGAATCGATGCGGATATCGCTAACCCTAATTATTATTATGACAGCGATGCCATACAAGGTTTTATCGACTTCTGTGAGAATGAGATGACTCTTGTTGATGGTCGGCCACTTACACTATTGCCTACTTTCCGACTATGGGCCGAAGACTTGCTTGCCTGGTTTGAGATCAAGGAAGAAAAGGTTTATGATCCAAAGACTGGAAAAATTCAAAAATAGTTAAACATAAGCGCAGACTTCGTAACAAGCAATATTTGATTGTGGCTCGTGGTAATGCTAAATCGCTTTATGCAACATTACATCACGCCTATGGTTTGGTTATTGATACAAACTCAACTCAACAAGTTACAACTGCCCCAACAATGGCACAAGCAGAAGAAGTTTTATATCCTTTTGCTACTGCTATAACCAGGGCAGCTAGTTCAACAGAAGGCTTTCCGTTATTTAGAGTTCTTACTAAAGGTTCCAATAAAGCTC
>BNJU01001254.1_pt1 | contig 61738 bp, 59 predicted proteins | sample 8539281 | NCBI WGS metagenome assembly BNJU01 (sample SAMD00202456, study PRJDB9452) | human saliva metagenome | isolation source: human saliva | place: Japan
TTACGCTGACTCGCCCGGGAAGTTCAGCGCCGACCGTACCGTGACTTTCCGGGAGGAGGCGCATATTCGGCGAACCTTATCGAGACGATCCAGCAACCGTATGCGTTGATTCCTAACTGATGGGTGTAGCGGGTTGCCTCAGCGGATACAGGCACGATTGCGTTGTTCAGGAGCTGGTCTGGTTTCTATGATTTTTCGGGTAGTGTGTTCTTTTACCCGGTTGATTTTGCTTCACGGACTTTCTGGGGTGAGACCACGGAATTTTGCAGGGGTGTACGTATTTTTCACGGGTGCAGTTAATTGGCTCATTCTTCGCACAGGGTGCTCTGACGTGTCTTCGCTCTAATTGTCATGAGGACCCACGGCTTTTAACAGTTCGTATTACGCTGGGGATATACTGATTTTTCGGGTTCGCTCTATCACGGGGCTAACGTTTATGGGATGCGCTTCACGGGAAGCAGCGGCGAGCTTCAGAGTTCCGTCTTCGATGGTTGGGTGGGTTTACCGGTTCTTCGTATAGTGGTTTGCGTTTTGGGTACCTCGACGTACCGTGCGGGCTGTGACTTCAGCTCTTCGCGTTACAGGCAACAGGCTATTTTTGAGAACTCTTTCTATGGCGGGCAATATTCCACCACTCTGTTGTCGGAATGCGGTTCCGGTTTTCCGTGTATGCAGACCAGAGCAATTTTGTGAGTCTTATGCACGGTAGGATCGTTATCGGGGTCTGTGTGTGCGCAGACGGTTAATCACGGGGCATGATTGCACCCAGAACACTCTTCGTTTCGGGCACGAATGAGGATGATGCAGCTTCTATTTTTGGGTCACGATCAGAACACTTTTGCCCGGTGTGGGCTGAAACTTCAGGGCTTCGCTTGGTTGCTGGTTCATGAGTTCTACCGAAGTGGGTATCTTGCCGAGCATGAGCGGAACTCTCGCAGATTCTAGAAGAGATGCGCCAGACCGGAGTGGGTGAACGCAAGAAATTGCGCGGAAGGCTTCGAGTTTCTCACGGATGTACTGGTGTGGCGAGATTCGGCAACTGGGTTGGTGGTTAATGGATCGTCCATGGTGCACCGAATACTCCGTCCTCTGCTTGATACAAGAAGCTGCCTGGGATGCGTGGTTTCGAGCATATGAGCACTAGAGACTCTAAGTTTGTTGTTCACGAGACAGCAGCGATGTACTAACCAACAACTAGAAATCCTGTAGCGTACCCAGAAAATTGGGACGATTTCTAAAAGCCGTTGAGCTGGCAGCTCTGCCCGCTCCTTTTACGGCTGGGTGGGGTTTTATGCTCTCGTGGCGCTGGCGGATGAATACCTCGCCGATAAATCCTTGTCCGGAAGAAAAGCTACGAAATGACGCATCGTTGATATTCTCTGCGCCACATCCACTCGCTTGCAGGATGGCATTTCAATTTTGATGGGCTCTCGCAGAATAAAGCCCAGCCCTCGCACGGCAGTGTACGGGGACAACCACCAAGATTTCTATACGCACCAAAGCGGAGCTTCTGGCAGCAGCGAAAGGTTCGTCAGCAGGTTTCTGGGTGTGAAATTCACCGGCCGGTTGCGCATTTTCCTCAGGGCGACAGAAGGAATTATGTAGAAGGCTCGTGGTCTGCCTGAGTACGATTTCTCGAATAGCGTCTGCTTCTCACCCGGTTGATAAGGAAGGATCTCTGCTACCAGGAATTCCGTTGATTCAGCGGGTGCATCGGCACTCATGCCAGCGCCGAGTTCAGCGGTTCTACTATGAACGAAGCGCCTATGCGATCTCGTGCGGTTGACTGGGTTTTGGCTTTCAACAACTCAACCCATTGCGTATGAAGCCCAGTGGAGCGGATCTGCCGCACCATGATTCGCGCGTTTCAACTGGTCTGTTTACTGGTAGGAGGTTTCCTTCCACGACTCTGTTTGATTGTGGATCGGTCTTCTTCGACCAGTCTCTCTACCACGATGAGGCTTTTTATTCTGCCATGCTCACTTTGTCGCGCGCCGGGTTCGACGGCTCTCTGTACGCGGGGGCTCAGTTTTGCGAGTAGAAAGCTCGGTCTTTGAGGGCGAGGATTTCCCTGTACGGGTCTCGTTTTCTGCGCGCCTAGTTTTGGTACCGCTTTTCGGACACCGTTCCCTTCGCGGCTTTGTTCAGAGTGCGCCCTGCTTTTGTTGCTGAGAAGAAGGATGCGCGGGCAACGTTGTGGCCTCGTCCAGCAATAATTTTGTGGTTGAGGATTGCGGTTACCCTGTATCCCATCGACGCTCAGGCCTTCCGTTGGAATGCGGCTCCTGTCTACAGAACAGGCAGACTATCTTGCGGCAAAAGTTTCCGAGATGCACGAGGCGCGACCACATCTTCAGTGACTCGCAGGTGCCGCAGGAGTTGCGCAAGACCTTCAGGAGAAAGTGGAGAGCCTCAAGCCCAAGACTCTTCTGAGCGTGGAGGAAAGAAGCTACTGCTCTGCCGCATGGCGGCAACTGGCAGATGACGCTTTCCCTACATACGTGGGTATCTGCTGTGTAGGATGGGGGAAGAAATAAACGCCGCTCCACTCCACCTGTGAGGAACCGTTAGTAGCCAATGCCGCATGCACGCTGAAAATGTAGAGAACAATTCAAAGGTATCTCACCAAACCACGTTTGAGAAGCATAAGGCAGAGCGTTGAACGGTATCTTCAAGCGGTAAAACAGCTTCGCAGCAAAGGAAGCCTCTGCGCGCAGTAGAGTAGCGTACACACACTTTATTGTGCTTGTGGATGAGTGGCTTCACGAGACCTATCCGAAGATGATTAAAGAGGGGCAGATAATTATATCAGCTCTGCGCCTACATCTGCTTTCACCCTCGCCTCTGAGTATGATGAGCTGATTCAGGACAGCCCAGCAGCTGAAAGTCTCTACAAAAATAGAACAAGGGTTCTATATTCCATAGGCTGAACTTCAAGCAGAAGCAGACGTCCGCCTGAGCATTATGAAAGAGATTCACGCCCGCCTACAAGGCCCAAACAAAAACACCCGGGGCGTGGTCAGATTTTTGAATACGACTTCTCGGGAAGCACCTTCTACCCGTAGACCTCACACTGCTCTACTACACGAAACCCGTTCATTTCAGTGAATCCGTTTACCAGAGTTCGGCTAATTTGAGTGGATCTACCGGGACTGGGTAGGTTTCAGCGACTCTACCTCGGGGCCGGACTGATTTTGGCGGCTCCACCTACCAGGGGCGGGGCCGATTTCCACGAGTCCATCTACCAGGCTGAGGTTGATCTCAGCAAGTCTGTTTATCAAGACTGGCAGACTTTCACGAATCCACCTATTGGGGTGATGCCAACTTCAGCGGTCTGCTTATCGAGCTGGGCCATGATTTCTCACGATTCTACCTATCAGATGAGAGCTGTTTTACACTCCACTTACAGGAGGGGTTGATCTTAGCTCTCCATCTATTGAGGGTGGGGTCAACTTCGCAGTTCCATCTACGAGGATGAGGCTGCTGGCGGGTCTATCTTTCAGGACACAATCGATTTTTGGTAAAAGATACAGCGGCGGCTTTTCTGCGTTTCACACGATGCGCCCCTGCGTTCTATGACGCAGGCAAACCAGCAAAACACACTGGCGCACAATAATGAGCTTCTCCGTCCGAAAACAGCGAGGGCTGCAGTTCTCCCCTTACCTGACGATTACCCCTTGACTGCCGTTCCTATCAACCGCCCAGAAAGGATTACCTGCGGGGAATCACCCTGCGGATGTGGAAAGAAACGAATGATGAGTTCCTTGCCGCGAAGAATCATGAAGTGGAGAAAGAGCTCTCGGACTGCGGTCTCACCCAAGAATCCACTGAATGGCTTTCGAAAAAGTTACCGCATTACCACCCAACTCGCCGAAAAGCACGGGAACACCTCAGCAGGCCAAAGTTAGAAACGGGCTGAGAGGAGGTTCCATGGTTCCTAGGGCAGGGGAGAAGCATTTTTCTCTTGACGATCACTGAAAAACATCAACGACCACGCCAAGATTTATGCAGACAATAAAGATATTCTTGAAAGCCATGAAACAGCAGATAAAAATTCTTGCAGAATAGACCCAGCAATGCCTTGAAAACGCTTTTCAGGCAGCGTATGGCAGAGCGTCGGAGGACGGTACACCAAGCGGTAGAACAGCTGGGCGGCGTGAGTGCCCCAGTCCGTATGGGTGTGTATACTCTCGTTAGTCTAGTGGATGAATGGCAGAGAAGAGAATATAGAGTATAGAACGAATCGCAGAAGGCCAGATTATTATTAATAACCTGTGCGCATATATCCCCATGTTGCCTTTGGCCCACTATGATGAGCTAACTCAAGACAGCCCAACACCAGAAGGTGTTTACAAAAACAAATATCAAAAATTCTACATCGACAAAGCAGCGCTAGAATCCGAAGCAGTATTCGTCTGAGCATTCTGAAAGAAATTCGCCACCGCCTACGGGACCAGACGAAAAACACTCAGGGCGTGGTCAGAATTCGAATACGACTTCTCGGGAAGCATTTTCTTCTACCCCGAAGATCTCACAAACTCCTACACAGAAACCCATTAATTTCAGCTCTACCCACGAACTGGGCTGATTTCAGTAACTCCACGTATCAGGATGGGGCCGACCTCAGCACATCCACCTATCGCAGCTGGGCTGATTTCAGCAATTCCGCCTATCGAATCAGGTCTGTTTTCAGTCGTTCCACCTACCTGGGTGGGCTAGCTTCACGACTCTATCTATAAGGATGGGGCTGAATTCCGCGAATCCACTTACCAGAGTTCGGTTATGTTCCATGGTTCCACCTATCAGGGTGAGACTGACTTCAGTGTTTCTACCTCATCAAAGCTCAGCTGATTTTTACCGACTCCGTCTACCAGAGCTGGGCTGCTTTCTATAGTTCTACTTACCGGGGTTTTGCTGGCTTTCACGGTTCTACCTGACCAGGATTGGGCTTCATGGCTCCACCTACCCAGAAGGGGCTAACTTTCATGAGTCCATTTATCGAGTGTGAGCTGACTCCACAACTCCACTTATTGGGATTGGGCTGACTTTACCGGCTCCACTCTATCAAGACGAAGCTAACTTCAGCGATTCCATCTATTGGGGTAGGGCCAAATTCCCGCGGCTCTACCTATTGGAATTGTGCTGATTTTGAGTGGGTCTATTTTCTATAGCGACGCTTCTTTGGGCGAAAAAGAAGACAACGATAGCCTTTCCGTGCTTCACGCAATGCGCCCCTGAATTCTACAACGAAACAAAATCACCAAAAATACGCTCTTTGGTTCACACGATAATGACTTCGCCGCTGAAAACGGCGAGAGGTTATCCCATTTACCGCAACCTTGAAAGGCACCCTCGGCTGCACTTTCCCTAACGCCCACGCATCAAGGAAATATCTGACATATTCCAAGCAATGGAAGAAATCAGCAATAAAAATAAAATTCATGCCCCGCATAACCCAGAAGAGACAAAAGGAGCTCTCAGAAAAAGCTGCGGTCTCTCACCCAAGAACTCCACGACTGGCGTGAAAAAGTCACCATGCAGTAGAGAGGATCCGATAAGCAATGCCAGGAAAAACATAATGCAGAACGCCGAGAACGGTACGCAGAAGCAGTAGAACAACTTGGTAATGAAAGTGCCCCCTGTTCGTATGGGTGGCGTATATACGCTCATTGGTCTCGCGGATGAGTGGCTACTAGACGAAAAACCTGGCATACTTAGAAAGAGTTAGAGAAGGACAGGTTATTATTAATAACCCTGCGTACCATATTCGCCTCCTTCGCCCTTGTTTCCGCTATGATGAGCTAATTCAAGACGCCCCAACAGCCGAAGGTCCTACAAAAATAGAGAACAAGAATTCTACACTGACAAAGCAGCGCTAGAATCTGAGGCAAACATTCGCCTGAGCATTATGCAAAGAAATTCGCCGCCGCCTGCAGGACCAGACGAAAACACCCCGGGAACATGGTCTAGATTTTGAATACGACTTCAGGTAGCACCTTCTTCACCCTGTAGATCCCTACAAACTCTTACTACACGAAAACCTGCCGCATTCAGGCTAATGCGTGTGCAAAGACTGGGCTGATTTGGCGGCTCCCACTATTGCGGTGACGCTGATTTCAGCTTCTCGGACTACGGGGGTGATACCGTCTCAGCCATTCCATCGCATCAGGGTGAAGCTGACTCCGGAGTCCGCTCATACCAGGCGTCGGCTGACTTTAGCGCTCCACCTCACAAAACAGCTGTTTCGCGATTTCACTTTCTCCCTCCACATACAAAAGTGACGCCGATTTCAGCAGCTCAGACTCATGGATGATAACGCTGATTTCAAACTATTCCACTCTATCGTGCAGGGCTGATTTCCGCGCGCCTCCACCTACGCCGGCGAGGCGCGTATCATCGCGTCCAGCCACACGTAGGTACAGCTGATTTCAGTGATTCCGTCTCATAAGGGCCGGGCTATCTTCTGCGCGCCGCGCCACCCACCAGGGTGTAAGGCTAATCAGCGGCTCCATGTACCAGGATGAGGCTTCGCCTTCTACTTTCTCCACCTACCAAGGGCTGATTTCGGTGGCGCGCATTACCCGCTAGCCCTCACCGACTTCCAGCTACTCCACTTACCGTGCAGCTGACTTCCTGCAAATCAGCCTACCGGGTGGGGCTGACCCCTGCGGCTCAGATTATCAGAATGGGCCACCTTCGCGGATCCACCTACCAGAGGTGCTAACTTTGATAAACTCCCACCTATGGGAGCTGGGCACGATTTCAGTAGAGTCCACCTACCAGAGACGCTGACTACAGCGAGTCCATCCACCAGGAGCTGGGTTACCCTCAGCGGATCCACTTTATGCAGGATTAGCAGCGGCTTTTATGTCTATTTTGATTGCGACAAAATCTATTTGGTGAAGACACAGACAGCCACGCCCGTTTCACGCAGTGCGCATGTCATTCTACGACGAGACAAACCATCCAAAACGCACTCTTTTGGCTCGCATAAGCATAGTCACGGTCGAAAGAAAACGGGGCGGGGCCTACGTTGCGCGCTGAGGGATTGCCTCAGCTGTGCCTTTCCTGGCATCTGGATCAGGGGAAACTACCTGCAGAGTCTCTCCGCAGGTTGAAGAAATCAGCGATGAAAATCCTTGCCGTGAAAAATGATTGAAGAGGAGGGTCTATCGCCAAAAGCGTCAAACCTCTTGACAAAGAATTCAATGAATGGCGTGAAAAGGTCACCACAGTACAGCAGCAGAGGAACTGATAAGCAGTGCCAGACATAATGCAGAACGCGAGAACGGTACACCAGCAGTTAGAACAGCTTGGTAATGCGAGTGCTCCGTCCGTTTATGTGCGTGTACACGCTCGTTAGCCCTAGTAGACAGAATGGCTTAGAGAGAGACGCAAGATACAACAGACGAATCATACCGCAGGCCAGGTTATTATTAACATCCTGTGCGCACATATCCGACTCGTTTGCCTGTGTTGTACTTCCCGCTATGATGAGCTAGCTAGAGCAGCCCCAACGCTGAAGGCCTCTACAAGAATAGAGAACAAGGTTCTTATGTACATGGCCAGAGTTTCAGAGTCTGAAGCAGACGTTCGCCTGGGCATTCTGAGAGAAATTCAGCGCCGCTTTGCAGTTGACCAGACGAAAACCTCGCCGTGGTCTGATTTTGAATCATGATGACTCGAGGCTTGTTTTCTTCTACCCCGTAGATCTCACGCGCTCTTAATACTACGCAAAGCCTGTTAGATCTCGTGGTTCCGCCTACTGGGGTGAGGCCGATCTGGCTACCCACCCACATGGACGAGGTCGCTATGAGCAGGTCCAGCTACCAGGGCCAGGCGATCTTCACTGGTTTCCATCTACCAGGGTGAGGCCGATCTCCGTGGCTCCAGCGTACGTCAGCTGGCTTCGCCAGATCCACCTACCGGGAGGGGTGCACCGTGGCTCCACCTCACCTCAGTGAGGCCGTCTTCCGTGGCTCTGTTTACCGCGCGCGGCCGCTGCTAACGATTCCGCCTACCAGTATTGGGTTGATCTTTCGTGGCTCCACGTATCAGGGCGCAGCTGATTTTGGTGGCTCCACCTACCCGGTATTGGGCTGATTTCCGTGGCTCCACGTACCGGCGGTGGGCTTACTTCAACGACTCCATATGCTGCGGTTGGGCTGGCCTCAGCCACTCCGTCTACAGTGAGGCTGACTTTAGCGGGTCTATTTTCTGTAGTGACATTTATTTTGGCCAAGACGGAGACAACAGTAGCTTTTCTCGCTACAGGTTGCGCCCCTCGGTTTTATGACAGGATCAAAACCATAAAACACGCTTTTCGCTCGCGATAATGATTTCACAGTCGAAAACGGCGGGGGCTACCCATTTACCGTAGCCTTTGAAAGACTTTACCTCTTTAGCTGCTGTTTCTGGCAGGCAGCAAAGAAGAATATCTCAGCGTATCTTCAAGAGATAGAAGAGAGACGAGGAAAACTTCTTACCACAGATCACTTCCAGAAAAGATAGGACTCCCAGGAAGCTACGGGCTTTCCTTTAACGCTCCATGAATGGCGTGAAAAGTCACCACAGCGCAGAGGACCCGATAAGCAATGCCAGAAAAACATAATGCAGAACGCCGAGAACGGTACGCAAAGCGGTGGAGACAACTCGGAAGCAGAGCCCCTGTCCGTATAGGTGGCGTGTACACGCTCATTGGGCTCATTGGATGAGTGGCTACTAGACGAAAAACCTGGATTATGCAGAAAAGAGTCAGAAGGACAGGTTATTGTCAATATGCCCTCTGCGCGTATATCCGCTCCTCCTTGCTCTCGCCTTTTCCTACTGATGAGCTGACTCAGGACAGCCCAACAGCTGAAGGTCTTTACAAGAATAGAGAGACAAGATTCTACATAGATAAAAGCAGAGTTCAGAATCTGAAGACAGACATTCGCCCTACAGGCATTATAAGAAATTCACAACCGCCTACGTCCTGACGCCCGGGGGCATGGTCAGATTTTGAATACGATTTCTCAGGAAGCACTTTCTTCTACCCTGTAGATTTCACGAAAACTCCTACTACACAAAAAGCCTGTTAGTTTCAGTGGATCCACACTACCAGGACGAGTTCGCTTCGGCGGTTCCACTTACCAGGGCAGGCAGATTTCAGCGGGCTCTATCTACCAGCGTCGGCTGATTTCCTCAGTTCTACATACCAGAGTCAGGCTAACTTCGGCGGCTCCACGTACCAGGACAAGGCTGTCTTTAGCAGCTCCACCTACCAGGATGGGGCTAACTTCAGCGGATCCACTTATCAAGGTGAAGTCTTTTCTTTCCGTGGCTCCGTCTACCGGGGCTGGGTTGTTTTCAATGGCTCCGCCTATCGGGAAGAGGCTGATTTCGTGGCTCTACCTACCGGCGCGGGGCTGATTTCAGCGACCTACCCTACTGAGGGCAAGATTGTTTTCGGCGGCTCCGTCTATCAAGGCTGGGCTGTCTTTCGCGATTCCGCTTACCGGTGAAGCTGCCTTTAATGGCTCTGTCTGCTGGGGTGGGGCTGATTTCAGCGGCTCTATTTACCGGGGCAGGACTGGCTTCGGTAACTCTATCTACCAGGAAGGGGGCTGATTTTCAGCCGATCCACTCTACTAGCGAGGCTGACTTTAGCTGGTCTATCTCTGCAGTGACATATATTTTGGCCGAGCACGATACAGCGAGCAGCTTTTCTCGCTTCATAGGGTTTGCGCCCCTCAGTTTTATGACGAGACAAACCATAAAACACCCTCTTTGGCTCGCATAACAATGATTTCGCATGTCGAAAACGGCAGGGGCTACCCCATTTACTGTGAGCCTTTGAAGACTTACCTCTTGGCTGTGCTTTCTCTGACTGTAGAGCAGAAAGAATACCTTGAAGATAAGTTCAAGAAATAGAGACGAAACGAAAGAATAAATTTCGTAGGTAAAAGATACCGAGAACAGCTATGACTTGTCAACACGCTATCTCTGTAACTGTGAGATCCGTGTTTGGCGTGAAAGCTACCACGGTAAAAGGCGGAGGGCACAAACATCCGGAGAAAACGAATAACTAGGCGCCCGGTTAAGCTGAAGATGCGGTGGTCAAAAAGGAACAGCACCATCACTTTAAGGAGCAGAACGCCAATGCCAGAAGAACGCGAAAACTATAGGGGCTAGATTATCTACTAGTCGGAGGGTATATCGGCATACCCGCTTTATACGGTTTGAGAAGGCTTTTCCGTGGCTTGGCTGGTGGTGGGCGCTTGTCCTACTTGAAACCTACGCAAGAATACTAATGACCGCTAAGCGAATGCATATAGTCAGCCGCCCTAAAACCAGAGCACCAGGCGGAAGTTCTCAAAGAACAAATCCGGCAATTTCGACGAAAAATGCTTTCAAAGAACGCAAAAGCAGAACGCCGAGGCGGTACAACCGAAGCGGTCGAACAGCTCTGGGAAGCAAAAAGCCCCTGTCCGTATAGGTGGCGTATACACGCTTGTTGGGCTCGTGGATGAGTGGCTACTAGACAAAAAAACCTGGATTATGCAGAAAAAAAGTCAGAGAAGGACAGGTTATTATCAATAGCCTCTGTGCCTATATCCGTTCCTCCTTCGCTCTCGCCTTTCACTACGATGAGCTAACTCAAGGCAGCCCAACATCTGAAGGTCTTTTACAAAAAAATAGAGCAAACAAGATTTTCTACATAGATAAAGCAGAGTTCAAATCTGAAGCCGACATTCGCCTGAGCATTATTAAAGAAATTCACCACCGCTTGCAGGGACCAGACGAAAAATACCCCGGGGGACGTGGTCAGATTTTGAATACGATTTCTCGGGAAGTACTTTCTTCTACCCCGTTGACCTCACAAAATCCTATTACACAAAACCCGTTAATTTCAGTGGCTCCACCTACCAGGACGAGGTTCGCTTCGACGGCTCTGTCTATAAGGACGAGGCTGACTTCGGTAGCTCCATCTACAAGAGTTGGGCTACCTTCGACGGCTCCACCCTACACAGGTTGGGTTGGCTTCAATTGCTCCACCTACCAAAGCTGGGCTGACTTCAGCGCCTCCACGTACCAAGACGGAGCTACCTTCATGAGCTCCACCCTACCAGAGTGAGGCTGACTTCAGTAATTCTACCTGCCAGAGTGAGGTTTACTTCAGCGACTCTACCCTACAAGGGTAAGGCTGACTTCTGCGGCTCGACCTACCAGAATGAGGTTTACTTCAGCTACTCCACCTACCAGAGTGAGGCTGACTTCAGCGACTCTATCTGCCAAGGCAAGGCTGACTTCAGTGACTCCACCTACCGAGGCTGGGCTGACTTCCACAACTCCGCTTACCAGGGTCGGGCTGGTTTCACCGGCTCCACCCTACCAGAGTGAAGTTTACTTCAACGACTCTACCTACCAGTGGGCTCATTTTCAGCGGCTCCACCTACCGAGGCTGGGCTGACTTCCGCAACTCCGCTTACCAGGGTCGGGCTGGTTTCACCGACTCCATCTACCAGAATGAGGTTTATTTCAGCGGCTCCACCTACGAAGATAAGGCCGACTTCAGTGGGTCTATTTTCTGCAGTGACGTTTATTATGGCAAAGATAGATACAACAGTAACTTTTCTCGGTTCACAGAATGCACCCTCAGTTTTATAATGAGAATAGCCATCAAAATACACTTTTTTTGGTTCACCTGATAATGACTTCTCCGTCGAAAAACGGCAGGGGATACCCCGTTTACCGCAACCTTGACGGCTTACCTCTTGGCTGTGCTTTTTCTCACCGCAGAACAGAAAGAATACCTTGAAGATAAGTTCCATGAAATAGACGAAACGAAGAATAAATTTCTTGAGGTAAAAGACCCCAAAGAGAAAGCAGAACTCTCGAAAAATCTGCAAGCTCTTAACGAAAAAGCTCTATGAATGGCGGGAGGAAGCCACCACGGTAAAAAGCGGAGGATACAGCGCCCGAAGAGGAAGATAACAATAACTAGCCGCCCCAAAAGGATTCGCGGTCTCCACCTCCTGCCGTATAAGAGCACTAAGATTCTACGGTGCTGTTTACCCCTATGAGTTTGACCCTGCTCTGACGTGGCAGGTTTGTTTCGACCACAGGATTTAACCCGCAACGACCTCTGAATATGCGCAGGGCCGGGCTGTTATCTGCCTGCTCAGCAAAGATTTGCAGGTAAACCTTGAGTCAAAATTCAGGAAAATCTGAAAGGTGAGCTGAAGATGCGGTAGGGTGGTACTTGCACACACTCACAGCAAGGAGTCTACTCACCCTATGAGCGATAGAAAACAGCCGGAAATAGAGCAAACTAGGCGGTCGCATAAAGTATGGTTATGGGTAAAAACGGTGGTGGTTGCTCATCGCTATTCTGCTGATTACTGGTACCGGGCTAGCGTGTGCTCTATCTATCCCACAGCAAGTTTTTGAAACCCCTAGAGAACCAGCCAACGACAAGAGTGCCCCCGTCTTACTGGCTCAGAGCAACCTCCGGTTAGCTTTTCTCTATATCACCGGTGGGGCTATCGCGGTGATGGGTCTTATCGAAACTTTTCGCAAAAACAATAACGAAAAACCCCAAGAACGATCAGGAAAAAGAGAAGAACGATAGAGAGCACCTGCGCCAGGTCAGGGCAGGACGCAGAGAACGGTACACCAAAGCGGTAGAACAGCTAGGTGATGAGAAAGCTCCTATTCGTATGGGCGGCGTGTACACACTCGTTGGACTCGTGGATGAATGGCTTGAAGACGAGTCTATAGACAAATATGAGGACAGGCTCAAAGAAGGACAGGTTATTATCAATAACCTCTGCGCTATATACGCTCCCCCATTCACTCTTGCTTCTCATTATGATGAGTTATCTAAAGCCAACCCCACATCTAAGGGAATATATAAAGGTAAAAAAGAAAAATTCTATGAAGATAAAGCAACATTAGATTCTGAAGCAGACGTTCGCCTCAGTATAATTAAAGAAATTCACGACCGCATACAGGGCCCAGACAAAAACACACCGGGGGCATGGTCAGACTTTTGAATACGATTTCTCGGGAAGCACCTTCTTCTACCCCTGTTGACCTCACAAAATCCTATTACACAAAACCTATTACTTTCAGCGGCTCCACCTACCAGGGCAGGGCTTACTTCAGCTGCTCCACCTACCAGGGTGAGGCTGACTTCACCGGCTCCACATACAAGAGCGGAGCTGACTTCACCGGCTCCACCTACCAGAACTTGGCTGACTTCACCGGCTCCACCTACGAGGGTTGGGCTTACTTCAGCCGCTCCACCTACCAGAACTTGGCTGACTTCACCGGCTCCACCTACCAGGGTGAGGCTGACTTCACCGGCTCCATCTACCAAAGCAGCATGGCTGGCTTCAGCGGCTCCATCTACGAGGGTTGGGCTGACTTCAGCCGCTTCACCCTACCAGGGCAGCATGGCTAACTTCAGCGGCTCCACCTACGAGGGTTGGGCTGACTTCAGCGGCTCCACCTACCAGGGCAGGGCTTACTTCAGCCGCTCCATCTACCAGGGCAGCATGGCTAACTTCAGCCGCTCCACCTACCAGAACTTGGCTGACTTCAGCGGCTCCACCTACCAGGAAGAAGCTTTACTTCAACAACTCCATCTACCAGGGCAGCATGGCTAACTTCAGCTGCTCCACCCACAAGTGGTCTTACTTCAGCAATTCCACCTATCAGGAAGGGGTTTATTTCAGCGACTCCACTTATCAGTCGGCTGACTTTAGCGGATCTATCTTCTATCAGAAAGTTTATTTTGAGCAGACGGAGACAACAGCAGCTTTTTCTCGCTTCACAGACTGTGCCCCTCAGTTCTATGATGAGACAAACCATAAAAACACGCTTTTTGGCTCACCTAATAATGATTTCACAGTCGAAAAACGGCAGGGCTACCCCATTTACCGCAACTTTGAAGGCTTACCTCTTGGCTGTAAATTCCTTACTTCAGAGCAGAAAGAATACCTTGAAGGTAAACTCCAAGAAATAGAAAAAATAAATAATAAACTTCGTGAGGTGAAAGATCCCAAAGAAAAGGAAGAACTCTCGAAAAAGCTGCAAGCTCTTACTGAAGAGCTCCATGAATGGCGGAAGGAAGCCACCACGGTAAAAGTGGAGGGTACAGCACTTGGAGAGGATGATAACTAGCCGCCCGAGGGATTCACGACCTCCGCTTCCTGCCGTATGAGAGCACTAAGATTCTACGGCACTGTTTGCCCTCTAGGGGTTTGTTCCTACTGGCGTGACTGGTTGGTTGTTTCTGCTACAGGGTTCAACCCGCAATGACCTCTGAATATGCGCAGGACTAGGGCGTTACCTGCCTGTTCAGCAAAGATTTGCAGGTAAACCTTGAGCCAAAATTCAGGAAAATCTGAAAGGCGAGCTGAAGATACGGTAGGGTGGTACTTGCACACACTCACCACAAGGAGTCTACTCAGCTATGAGCGATAAAGAACAGCAAGAAACAGAACAGTCTAGATGGTGGCGCGAAGCGGGGCTATGGGTAAAAAACCCGTGGTATAGGTTCCTCCTCGTAGTGCTAGCAATAGCAACCCCTTGTATCTGCTTATTCTGTTTATCTCCCGAGCAACGGGTCGCCAACAACTTATTTTTTTACAACTGTACCTAGGAACCCTAGCTGTTACAGGCGTGGTAGCTTTATGTAAACCACAAATCATTACTTCGAGCTCTGAAAAATACTTTATTACCAGAGTTCTTGTCACTGGTATTACAGGTGGGGTATTTGCACTTCTTTTACCCATAGCTGTCAAAAGCACTACAACAGGTGTTGGCGGGCTACGACACTCTATTCTACTAGCAACCGGTGGTCTTCTCGCGATCCTTACCTTGGGCGAGACTCGCCGTAAGAATGATAACGATCTTAAGGCAGCTAACGAACTTCAAATTCGCCACGAGGAAACATTAGGCCGACAAAAAGAGCAGTTCGAGAAGCAACTAGGGAAGCAACAAGAACAGTTTGACGCGAATGCTTTCAAAGAACGCAAAGCAGAACGACGAGAACGCTATACCAAAGCGGTAGAACAGCTCGGAAGCAAGGAAGCATCTGTCCGTATGGGTGGCGTATATACACTCGTTGGACTCGTGGACGAATGGCTTGAAGAAGAGTCTATAGAAAAATATGAAGACAGACTCAAAGAAGGACAGGTTATTATCAATAACCTGTGTGCCTATATCCGTTCTCCATTTACTCTTGCCTCTCGTTATGATGAGCTATCGCAAAATACTCCTACAACTGAGGTGATTTACAAAAATGATCAACAGAAATCGCATAAGAAATGGCAGATTATTAGCAATAATCTGTACGCCTGTATCCATTCTCGGTTTACTCCTGATTCTCCCCATGATGAGTTATCTCAAGATAGCTATACAGCTTTCTACAAAGATAGGGAGCAAGAATTCTACGCAGACAAAGCGACTTTAGAATCTGAAGCAGACGTTCGCTTAAGTATTATTAAAGAAATTCACGACCGCTTACAAGGTCCAGAAGAAAATACCCCGGGAACGTGGTCAGATTTTGAATATGATTTCTCAGGAAGCACTTTCTTCTACCCTGTTGACTTTACAAAATCTTATTACAAAAAACCTGTTAATTTCAGCGGCTCTACCTACAAGGGCAAGGCTGACTTCAGCAGCTCCACCTACGAAGGTAAGGCTGACTTCAGCGGCTCCACTTATCAGGAAGATGTTACGAGTTTCCGCTCCATCTACAAGGTTGAGGCTAACTTCGCCGGTTCTACCTACCAGGGTCAGGCTAACTTCGCCGGTTCTACCTACCAGGGTCAGGCTAACTTCGCCGGTTCTACCTATGAGAAAGGCGTTATTTTCAGTGCTTCTAAAGTCAGCCTCATCTTCGCAGGTAAGGTTGACTACGCCAAATCAACCTACCAGGGTCAGGCTAACTTTAGCGGCTCCACCTACAAGGATTGGGCTATCTTCAGCGACTCCACTTACCTGGGCGGGGCTGACTTCAGCAACTCCACCTACCAGGGTCAGGCTAACTTTAGCGGCTCCACCTACGAGACTAAGGCTGAGACTAACTTCTGCTACTCCATCTATGAGGCTGAGACTAACTTCAGCAACTCCACCTACGAGGGTTGGGGTCAGGCTAATTTTTACGGCTCCATCTACGTGGGTCGGGCTGACTTCAGCAACTCCGCCTATGGGAAAAACGTTACTTTCAGTGGTACTTTTATCGCCCGCTCCATCTACGTGGGTCGGGCTGACTTCACCAACTCCACCTACAAGGATGCGGCTGACTTCAGCGACTCCACTTACCTGGACGGGGCTGACTTCACCAACTCCATCTACGAGGATGTGGCTCATTTCCGCGACTCCATCTATGAGGCTGAGGTTAACTTCAGCGGTTCCATCTACGAGGATGTGGCTCACTTCCGCAACCCCACCTATAAGAGTTGGGCTGACTTTGGGGGGTCTATTTTTTACCAAGAAGCTTATTTGGGTAAAGGTGGAAACAGCAACAGCTCATCTCGCTTCACAGACTGTGCCCCTCAATTTTATGACGAGACAAACCACAAAAACACGCTTTTTGGCTCGCATAACAATGATTTCATGGCGATTACCAATGAACGTTATCCCTATCGATCTAAATTCCGAAGGCTTACCTCTTGGCTGTAAATTCCTTTACTTCAGAGCAGAAGAAATATCTTGAATATAAATTCCAAGAAATAGAAAAAAATAAAGAACAAACTTCTTGAGGCAAAAGACCCCAAAGAGAAAGCAGAACCTCGAAAAAAAGCTGCAAACTCTTAACGAAAAAGCTCCATGAATGGCGGGAGGAAGCCACCACAGTAAAAGTTGAGGACGGCGCAATTGAAAACACAGAAAGCTAATCAGCTTGCGAAAAGGGTTATCCCTCATCAGAAAATCAGCCCACGAATGACCGTGAATACTCTCTAGTGCAAGTCTAACTATCACGAGAACCACCCACCGATATGTAGACCATATACGGCGGCTTTCCTTGCCTACATAGGTTCTCTGTTGTAATGTGGAAAGAAGATACCCTAAGGAAGAGAACACCAATGCCACAAGAACATGAAGCGAAAGATAGTCAATTACTAAATAAAATAGAGAAATTTCAACAGGCCAAGTTTATGGTCTGGGTTGAGAATAATTTTATTAAAAATTGTTTTTGTGTATTAATATTCTATGTTTTTCCTTCGATTTTTTTCTAGGTGCATTTTTCAAATAAACAATTTCAAGAACAAATTGCTTTACCCTTCTTTTTTTCTGCTCTATTATTATTAGCAGCATACTCTTACTGCTTATGCTATTCAGAATATTACAGTTTTTTCTTTTCATTATTGCCACAATAATCAGAGTTACACAACAAAATCGTCAATAAAACCATATCGTGGGAATGATTTTAAATCTGCATAAAGTGGTGAACCCTGCTCCTTCACCGGGATCTCAGCTCAGCAGCATACTAGTACCTTCACCAGGTGCTCCAGCCGCATCAAAACCAGGCCCTCACACAGGGCCTGATAAACCCCTGCAGCATATGCTATTCGTCTTCTTCGTAGACATAATCCTTGAAATAGTCAGGGTCGCCGTCGCTATCCAGCCAGAGCTCAAACCAGCCGAGGAAGTCCTGGCGCTCACAGCAGGGGCTAACGCCCACATCCGAGAAGCTCCACACCTCACCGGCGCACGGCCCGGCGGTAATCAGCTCATAGGTCATGCCGCACCCCTCATCCATGAGCTCAACACCCTGGTTCCCCAGCTTACGCTCAAAGGACTCATCGCTAAGCTGCTCTTCGTCCTCCTCATCCTCCCAAACCCAGCCGTCCGTGAGCGTCATGGGGAGGGAAAGGTCTTTGTGCTCAATCTCTGCGAGCCGGTGAATGGGGCTGGCGCTATGCTCTCCGTCTCCGGGTCGTTCCAGCCGTCACCAACCTCCAGCAGAAACAGCCGGTACGCCTGCGGCAGGCGGGTGTTGCAGGCACTCTCAAAAGCAGCAATTTCCGTCTCCGAAATGGTAGGCCCCATGCTGATATTCTTCTGAGCAATTTTAGTCTTAATACGCTCGATCACGGCCGGGTATTCTTCAGGTGTATAGATAGGCACAGAAACTCCTCAATATAGATATAGTCCAGTTCACAAGTCAGCACAGGGCCTTTTTACATGCTACTGCACAGCCGTAACTGTTTCTATCCCGGCGGTCATCGAGGTACGGGCAGATTATGCGCATTCAATTCCGGCTGAATTCATGCAATAATTAAATATAAATCCACTTTAACTACAATTAGTGTCACATGAACGAATTTAATAACTCCATCATTATTTACCAGCCACATACCGATCAGCCCGCTATTGATGTCCGAATAGAAGGCGAGACAGTGTGGCTCAGCCAGCAGCAGATGGGCGAGCGTTATTTCGAGTAGATGTCGCACCATTAGTTGAGCACCTATCCAACATATTTTCTGAGCGGTGAGCTGGTAGAAAGAGGCAACCATGCCGGAAATTTCCGGATAGGTTCGACGGAAGGTACAGCGCAATGTAACGCGGAGTGATCGAGCACTACAACCTTGATGCCATTATCTCCGTGGGCTACCGGGTCAAATCAGCCACGGCCACGCAGTTCCGCATCTGGGCCACCAAGCGCCTGCGCGAATACCTGGTGCAGGGGTACAGCATCAACCAGCAGCGGCTTGAACAGCTCGGGCAGATCGTAGAAGTCATGGCGCGGGCAGATAACCATCTTGTGGCCGGTACCGGTGAAGTACTCGCAGCCCTATCTGCCGAGCCTGCAAGCCCCTGCGCGACTACGACGAAGGCACGCTCTCTGCCAGCGAATCCACCGGGAACGCGCCGGTGTGGCAGCTCACTCATGCCGAAGCGCAGGCGATCATTGCCCGCGCCCGCAGCGAATTCCCGCAGGATAGGCTTTTTCGGGATTGAAAACGGGGATAAACTCAAGTCGGTTGTCGCCACCATCTACCAGAGCTTCGCGGGCGAAGACCTCTACCCAACCACCGAGCAGAAAGCAGCGAACTTACTGTACCTCATGGTCAAAGACCACCCGCTGGTTGATGGGAATAAACGCAGCGCCGCAGCCCTGTTCATTGAGTTTCTGGCCCAGAATAACCTGCTGTTTTTCGGCCGATGGCACACCGCTCGTCTCAAACAACGCCCCTAGCGGCAATGACCCTAATGGTCGCCATGAGCAGCCCGAAAGAAAAGGACCTTATGGTAGCCCTCGTGGAGCGGCTCATTAGCCCAGCCGCGCACTAACCTTCGCTTCGTGGCCCGCAGTGCGCCGCTACTCCCCCACCAGAGTCTTCGGATCCAACGGGGTGCTGGTGCCCTCCGCCAGGTGCTCTAGGCGCCTCAAAGATAAGGCCCTCACGCAGCGCCCAGGGCAAACACGCATCGTTTCCACACCAAACATCTCCATCGCAGCCTCAGCCGCCATCGCACCCGCAAGAACCTGGTCGGCGCGCATCCGGGAAACACCGGGCAAATCGGCGCGCTCGGCGGGAGCCATAGCCTCCATGCGGCGAGTCCACAGGCGCAAATCCGTCACATGCATCTCACGCTTCACATGCGGCCCCGCAGAATACGGTGCCGCCCCGCAAATACGCGCCAACGAACGGAACGTCTTCGAGGTGCCCACCACCATATTCGGCTCGCCAAATGCCAGCAGCTGCTGCGCCACCGCCTCAATCTGCTCACGCACATACCCGCGCAGCCGCTTCGTCTGCTTCGGTGCGGGCGGCTGCTCCTCAAAAAACTCGCGGGTCAGGCGGCCCGCACCCAACGGAACAGACATCGCCGCATCCGGTAAAGGCATCCGTGCCCGTGGAAAACTCGAACGAGCCGCCCCCAATATCAAAATTCAGGATGCGCCCCGCACCCCACCCCTGCCAGCGGCGCACCGCGAAATAGGTGATAGCCGCCTCCTGGTCGCCTGAAATCCCGCTCAGGCTCACCCCGGTTTTCCGCCGCACATGCTGCAGAACCTCGGCACCATTACCGGCCTCACGAATAGCGGAAGTCGCAAAGGCGAGCAGGTCCTCGGCGTTGTTCTCAATGGCGAAATCGCGGGCAGACTTCACGAACTCGGTCAGCGCGGCGCGGCCCTCATCAGAAATATCACCCGACGGCGTCAAATACTGCACCAGCTGCAGCGGAATCTTATGCGAAGCGTACGGTTCGGGGCGGGCGCCCGGGTGCCCGTCAATAAGCAGCAGGTGAACGGTGTTCGACCCCACGTCAAGAACTCCAAGGCGCACGGCGCGCTCCCCTCCCCCAGCAGGTGCCGGGATAATATACAACTCCGTTAAGTCTGGCACACTGCGCACTCATCCAGCGTCAGACGGACTAGTCCTTCTAGCCGCAGTCTTCTTTGCGGTAGTGGACTTTTTAGCGGTTGTCTTTTTCGCGGTGCTCTTCTTGGCGGTCGTCTTCTTTGCCGCAGTCTTACGCTTCGCAGGCCCCTTAGCGCGCTTCTCAGCCAGGAGTTCAACGGCGCGCTCATGGGTGAGCGATTCGATGGTTTCCGAGCGCGGAACCGTAATGTTGGTAACGCCGTCGGTAATGTACGGCCCAAACCGCCCGTCTTTGACCACGATATTCTTTTCACTGTTCGGGTCTACACCAAGCTCAGCGAGCGGGGGCTTAGCGGCGGCTCGCCCGCGCTGTTTAGGCTGCGCATAAATATCGAGCGCCTGTTCGAGGGTGATCGTGAAGATTTCTTCCTCAGACCCAATCGACCGCGAGTCGGTGCCCTTCTTCAGGTACGGGCCAAACCGCCCGTTCTGCACGGTGATTTCGTTGCCTTCCGCATCGGTGCCGAGCACGCGCGGCAGGCTCAAGAGCTTGAGCGCATCCTCTAGGGTTACGGTCGCCAAATCCATAGATTTGAAAAGCGATGCGGTGCGCGGCTTAGCGGGCTTAGGGCTTTCTTCTTCGGCTTGGGTTTGCCGTTCTTGTAGTATTCGGTGGGCTGCGCATCCAGGTACGCCTGAATCTGCTCCTCCGTCATCTCTTCGATAACTTCGGTAACGTAGGGGCCGTAGCGCCCGTCGCGGGCGATAATCTGGTTCCCGGAGGCCGGATCGGTGCCGAGCACACGCCCATCGGATTTGCCCTGCTCAAGCAGCTCTTTCGCCTTCTCAGCGGTCAGCTCATCAGGCGCCAAATCGGTGGGAACATTGGCACGCACAGGGTCAGAGACCTCACCGGTTTCGGTATTGACGGTGCCTTCAGCCTCAAGGTAGGGGCCGAATTTACCCACGCGCAGCACAATGCCGTCAGCAATGCGGATCGAGTTAATATCGCGGGCATCAATATCACCCAGATTATCCACAATCGGCTTGAGCCCGCGTTTCTTCTGCGCCCCGCCACCAAAGTAGAAGGCACCCAGCCACTCCACACGCGACTCCTCGCCGCGGGCAATGCGGTCAAGGTCTTCTTCCATCTGCGCGGTGAACTCGTAGTTCACGTAAGGGCCGAAACTGTTTTCAAGCAGCCGCACCACCGAGAACGCAGTCCACGAAGGCACGAGCGAACCGGAACGCACCTGCACATAGCCGCGGTCCATAATCGTTGAAATCACGGCGGCGTAGGTGGAGGGGCGCCCAATGCCCAGCTCGTCAAGAGTTTTCACGAGCGAAGCCTCAGTGTAGCGGGGCGGGGGCAGGGTCTCATGCCCGGCGGCTTCAAGTTTCTCGGCGGTGAGCGGGTCGCCTTGGGCGAGCGCGGGCAGGCGTTTCTCGGCGTTCTTGGCGTCGCGCTCTGCCAGGCGGGTTGCGTCCACCCCTTCCTCATAGGCGGCGAGGAAGCCGCGGAAGGTGATGACGGTGCCGGATGCTGCGAACTCGGCGTCGCGCCCGTTGGATGCGGTTGCCCCTAGCCGCACGGATGCGGTCGAACCGGTGGCGTCTGCCATCTGCGAGGCGACGGTACGTTTCCAGATCAGCTCGTACAGCCGGTATTCGTCGTTGGAGAGCGCGCCGCGCACGGCGTCGGGGGTGCGGAAGGCGTCACCTGCGGGGCGGATTGCTTCGTGCGCTTCCTGCGCGTTTTTGCTCTTGGAGGCGTAGGTGCGCGGCGCGGAGGGCACATATTCGGCGCCGTAGAGTTCGGATGCTTGGCGGCGTGCCGCCTTCACGGCCTGATCTGAGAGGGCCACCGAGTCGGTACGCATGTAGGTGATGTAGCCGCTCTCGTAGAGGCGCTGGGCAACCTGCATGGTTACGCGCGATGAGAAGCGCAGCTTGCGTGCCGCCTCCTGCTGCAGGGTTGAGGTGGTGAACGGCGCGGCGGGGCGGCGTTTGTAGGGTTTGGTTTCGACCGAGCGCACCGCGAAGGGGGCGGCGGTGAGGGCTTCGGCGAGGGTGCGTGCATCCGCCTCTGAGAGGTGGGTGACTTTGGTGGAGGTGAGGGTGCCGTCGTCGGCGAAGTCTTTGCCGGTGGCTACTCGGGTGCCGTCAACCGCCACGAGTTTGGCGTCAAAACCTTCGCTGCTGGTGGTGATGAAATGCCCGGTCAGATCCCAGTAGTTGGCGGCGACGAAAGCCATGCGTTCGCGTTCACGCTCAACAACGAGGCGGGTTGCCACGGACTGCACGCGACCCGCGGATAGCCCGCGACCAACCTTGCGCCACAGCACGGGTGAGATTTCGTAACCGTAGATACGGTCAAGGATACGGCGGGTTTCTTGAGCATCGACCAGGTGCAGGTCAATATCGCGCAGTTCCCCGAAGGCGCGTTCAATGGCTTCGCGGGTGATTTCGGGGAAGGTCATGCGGTAGACGGGAACCTTGGGTTTCAGAACCTCTTTGAGGTGCCAGGCGATCGCTTCACCTTCGCGGTCACCATCGGTTGCGAGGTAGAGGGCGTCAACGTCTTTGAGTTTGCGTTTGAGTTCGGCGACTTTTTTCTTCTTGTCGGGGTTGACCACATAGTAGGGGTCAAAATCGTCGTCGATATTGACCGCGAACTTGCCGACCGGGCCTTTTTTCAGGTTTTCGGGCAGTTCGGAAGGCTGCGGCAGGTCGCGGATGTGTCCCATGGACGAATCCACCAGAAATTCGCCGCCTAAGTAACCGCTGATGGTCTTCACCTTCGATGGGGACTCAACGATCAGTAGGGCTTTTCCGTTCTTTGCCTTGGTGGGCACGGCTCTCCTCGTGTGGGGTGGTTTTCAGTCTAGATGCGATTCAACAATAGCGCATAGTGCGCCCGAAACTCCCATTGGCGGCGCAACGCGCCGGGTGTTCCCTCTATGTAAAGCCATTAATGTGGCGGGCGCAAGTTAGGGTGCGGTGGGGCAACGCGCCGGGTTCGCCCTGCGGGCTGGTGCCCGTGGTGTGGGCTGTGTCTACTGCCCGCTGTCGGTTTCAACCAGCCGGTATTCGCGGCCGTATACTTTGCGCGGCTCAATGCGCACCCACTGCATCTTATTGCCGTCGCTAAAATGACGCAACCCTAGAGTGTGCACCACATCCGGGGTCATTTCGTTGGGCAGCCAGTGCGCCACCCCTTGGACGATGACGGTGCGTATGCCTTCCGGCAGGGGCTCGTCGATTTCGAATGCTACGCGGCGGCTGACCACCACGGAGGAGAGTTTGTCGCCGCGGGTGGTGCGCAGGTAGATTTCGTCGCCGGTGACCCCGTAGAAGGCCGGTAGTACGTCTACGAACTGGCCGTCGGTGATAACGAGACGCCCGAGCGTGTTTTCCCGTATTGTTTCCCAGCAGGATTCGGTGCTCATCATCTGGTTGTGCTCTTGTATGCTCATTCTTTTAGTGTAGGGGGTGCGCCGGGCGGGGCATAAAAAGGCTCTTTATTCCAATAAAGCGTTAAAAACACCGCTTTATTGGAATAAAGAGCCTTTTTAGCATGGGGCGGGTGGGGTTAGCTGTTTTCGTCTGCGAAGTGCAGAAAGCTTTTTTCGATGAGTTCTCGAATAGCGACCAGCAGGGTGTCGCGCGGATGCTCGTTCTCGGTGCCAAAGGCGGCGCGCGCATCCGGCGTGTAGTCTTCCCAGCCCAGGAGCATGGCGAGCGCGCCCAGAATCTGCCCGATGCTCAGCTCGCCGTCACATGCGGAGACGAATCCCGGCGGTTTCGGTTGAGAGCAGGATTGTGCGGCACAGCCCGGATCCGGCGCGCAGCAGGATCACGTTCGGATGCTCGGCGCCGGGGCGGCCGTGGCGTTCTTCGGTCACGTCTTCGGCGACCACCAGGTGGGCTCGGCGAGCGCCTGATCGGTCAGGGCGGTAAGGCGGTCGAAGCGTGCCACGGCCTCGGTGATGCTTTGCGCGATGGGCTGGGCTATGGGGTAGGTGATGTCTTCGAACCGGTTCAGGGGTGCGGTTTCGGTGGTGTGCGCCGGGCGGCGGAGCCAGAGCATCCCGAACCCAATAGAATGAACGTTCCGGTTTTTAAAGTCGTCGAGATAGGCACGGTAGGTGCTCTCGTAGTGGTCGCGGTCGCGGTTTTCACTCGCGTCTTTGAGCCAGGTTTCCGCATAGGATTCGGGGGTGAGCACTTCGCGCTGAATTACCCACGCTTCGCTCGGGGTGCCGGTGGCGGATTCGGCGAACCAGGTGCGCAGGCGCGCGTCCCAGGGCTGCGCCTCGCCGGTGTTGTCGCGGTGAATTTCCCAGTTGCCGAGCATCTGGGCGCGCCCGCCGGGCACCAGAACCTCGGGGATGCGCCGAATGAGTGTGCTGACAATATCGTCGCCGGGCAGCCCGCCGTCGCGGTACGTGAACTGGTCGTCGCTGCTTTCGTTCGCGCGGCGCGGGGTAATAACGAACGGCGGGTTTGAGACCACAAGGTCGAACTGCTCCCCCGCCACGGGGTCCAGCAAAGAGCCTTGTCGAAGGCTGACGCGTGCTTCAAGGTTCTGCGGGTCGAGTTTCAGAGCGGGGGCATTCAGCAGCAGGTTAAACCGGGCGAAGGCGAGGGCGCGCGGTGAAATATCGGTGGCCGTCACGTGGTCTGCGTGGGCGAGCAGGTGGAAGGTCTGAATACCGCATCCTGCCCCCACGTCGAGGGCACGCGCCACGGGGGTGCGCTCGGTAATCTGCGCCAGGGTCAGGGATGCCTGCCCAATACCCAGCACGTGGTCCTTGCGCAGCACCCCGGGTCGCTGATGCGCCCCCAAATCAGAGGCCACCCACAGCTCGGTGCCGTCATCAGCCGAATGCGGTCGCAGGTCAAACGCGGCGCGGTACTGCGGTTCTTCGCCGGTATTCTCGGGGGTGCGGGCATTGTCTGACTCCGCCGGTTCCACGAGGTGTGCCGCGATAAAGTCATCAAGTGCGGGTTCGCCGCCGAGCGCATCGGCAAGTTCCGTGCGGGTTAGGGTGCGTGCGAACAGGAAAAACCCGATTATGCGCGCCAGGCGGCGGTCAGGGTCGGTGGTGTTCGCATCATCGAGGATGTTCTGTACCCGCCAGGTGCCGGGCACAACCTGGTCGCGCGCCATTGCCTCAAAGGCGCGTTCCCCCAACAATTCACGTACCCCGTCGTAGCTGTAGTTGAGCTTCTCAAGGGCGCCCCGGATGCGCTCAAGCCGGGCGGTATCGTCGCTTATGGGGGTGTCGGGGATGCGGGAGTACAGTTCATCAGCCATGCTCCCCATTCTATAAAATGCTGCGGGCGCGGATGGGGCGCTTTTCTCTTAGGTTTCTAGTTGCTGCCCCAAAGCTGGTGTGTCTGGGTCGGGTGTCTTGTGTGGGCGGATTATGTGACGCGCCGTGACGGGGTTTTTATGCTCAGCTTGTGGATATTTCCGTTTAAACCGCTATTATCCACAGGCTAGGGTACGCCGGGAAGCGAACCTTAGGCCATAATGCTTTTATAAACAGTATGGAAAAGCATGAAATACTATCTAATAAAATAAAAAATATAAAAACTGGTCTTAGTGGAGGGTCTGACCCCCAGTTTTCTCACGGTGGGCTGCGCGGCGGCGATACGGTTCGGCTCGCCCAGGGGCAGTACATGAGCGCCCCCGAGTGGGCTGAGCTGAACCCTGCTGATAAGCATTTGGCGCGTATTATTGCGCACGCCCGCGTGCTGCGCGACCCCGTCTTTAGCCACCGCAGCGCAGCCATTATTCACGGTATTCAGACGCTGAGCATCCCCGATAAACTCCAGGTGCTAGGAAGCGGCGGGGCAACCAACAGTGGCCTGCAGTACCGGCAGGATGAGCCCAGCCACCGCGCCACCATACTGACCGGCCCCGGCGGTTTGCGGGTGGTTGACCCCGTGACCGCGACCATTGGGAGCGTGCGCGATACGGATTTCGCGGAGGCCATGGTGATTGCCGAAAGCGCCCTGCGTTCCTTCCCCGAGCTCACGCATAGTGAGCTGCACGATAGCCTCATGGCGGTGCGCAGAAGCCGGGGGTCTAAGAATGCGCACCGTGTGGCGGCTGCTATGAGCCCCTTATCCGCTTCACCCTGCCGAGACGCTGGCACGGGTGGCGCTTCTGAACCTCGGGTTGGAGCCGGTGCAGCAGTACCAGATTTCTACCCCGTTGCAGACGTTCCGGGTGGGTGCGGCACTCGTTGAGCACGGTGTGGTGGTTGAGGTTGTTGGCGCACCGGGGCACGCCCCGCCGCAGGATGTTTCACCGCAAGATACCCCGGCCCAGAAAGCCCGCGAAGAGGCGATTCGTGGCGAAGGCTGGGATTTTGTGTATCTCACGTGGGCGGATGTGCGTTATCGCCCCGATGCGGTGGAGCGTAAGCTCCGCCGCAAAGGCGTTATCTAGCCATCCTTTACTATCCAGCCGTGCCCTGCCGGGGCAGTCCGGGGGCTCACACAGGCAGGGGGTTCAACCGTTCAGCCGCGTTACGCCTTCACCGTCAGCGCGGGTTTAATGTCCTTCACAATGGATTCGAGCATCCGCAGGTTGAAGTCCACGCCCAGCTGGTTCGGCACGGTCAGCAGCACGGTGTCTGCCGCCTGAACAGCCGCGTCACGCGCTAGTTCTTCGGCGATTAGGTTGGGGTCGCCAATGTAGCTGCGCCCAAACCGCGAGAAGGTGTTGTCGATAATACCGGTGTAATCCTGCGAATCTTCCTCCGCGCGGCGGCCAAAATAACGTGCCGACTCGGCATCAATAATGGGGATCACCGAACGCGAGACCGACACACGCGGCACGCGGGTATGCCCCGCTTTGACCCATGCCTCGCGGTAGAGGCGAATCTGTTCGGCCTGCTGCTGGTCGAAGGGCATGCCTTTATCTTCGAGCATCAGCGTTGAAGACATGAGGTTCAGGCCCTGCTGCGCGGTCCATACGGCGGTGTTGTCGGTCCCCGCACCCCACCAGATGCGCTCACTCAGACCGGGCGACTGCGGCTGCACGGGGGCGTACTTGCCCTGTACTCGCGCAGAGGGTGCCATGCCTTCACCCTGAATTGCTTTCATGAAGAGGTCGAGGTGACGGCGTGCCATCGCGCTCTCATCTTCACCCTTCGGCGGGTAATATCCGAAGCTCTCGAAACCGCGGATAACGGATTCGGGCGAGCCGCGTGAGACACCCAGCTGCAGGCGCCCGGCGGAAATCAGGTCGGACATCGCGGCGAGTTCGGCCATATACAGCGGGTTTTCGTAGCGCATATCGATCACGCCGGTGCCAAGCTCAATGCGGCTGGTTTTAGCGGCGATCGCCGACAGAAGCGGGTACGGGGTGGCCTGCTGCTGGTCAAAATGGTGCACGCGGAAGAACGCGCCGTCCAGGCCGATCTCTTCGGCACCTACCGCCAAATCGATAGCCTGGTGCAGCGAGTCGGAGGCGCTGTTCACGCGCGATCCGGGAATTTCGGCCCAGTGCCCAAAGGAGAGGAAGCCGAGCTTCTTGCTGGTGCCGGGCGCCGGTTGGAGGTGTTCGAGGGTGGGAGTTGTTTTGTGAGCGTTCATTGTTCGCTGCCTTCCGTGTGTTCCGTGTGCTGTTATCACAGGATGTCTAATTCTCGGTTATGCCCACCTACCCTAAACCCAATTACTTTACAAGTCAAGTATTTATGAAGGTTTGTGTCCACATTAAAAATATTCCGCGAAATATTCATCACACTACTTATTTTTATACAACTTTGCACGGTTGATTTTCAAGGGTTTGCGCATAAATATTGAAATAAAAATAAATGTCTAGTTGAATGTCACCAAATAGTAGTTCTGCACCTTCGTATGGCAGAATGACGGGTGAATACTCAGACGCCCGCCGAAGAGCACGCGCCTATTAACACTATCGACGTCGCGCATAGATATGCGCCAGCAATAATGTGTTGAGTTTTCACACCCTTCATATCACTCACGCTCATATTCAAGGACACATGCCATGACCCGGGGATTTTCTCGCAGAAATCTTGTTAAAGGGGCCGCTTGGGCTGCCCCCGCGGTGGTAGCTTCCACCGCGATCCCGGCGTACTCCGCCTCCATCATGGACCTCGCTCCCTGTCTGCATTTTGACCTCGAACCCGGTGAAGATTCCGCCTACGGTCTGCGCCAGTACATGCACGAAGTCGCCCCAGAACGCACCCGCGCGAGCGCGCAGTTGAAGACATCACCATCCCCGACGGTGTCTCGTACATGCGGTTCTACATTGAAGGCGGCCAAGGCGGCGGGGTTGATATGGACGACTACTCCGGCGGCTCAGGCGGCTACGGCGCGGAAGTAAGCGGAGTTATCGCAGTCACCCCCGGGCAGAAGTACCGTTTCTACTTGGCGGCTGGCGGTATCGGCCACTACTATGAGCCCGCCGACGGCGGTGACGGCTACACCCGCGGCGGCTCATCGGCGCTCATGCCGGAGTACGTGTACGAAGACTCCGATAAGGAGCGCATGACCAGCGCAGACTACAACCGCCTGATCATCTACTCAGGCTCGGGCGGCGGCTCATCGGCGCTGGTGCTGCTTGACGGTGACGCGGAAACCCTCATTGCCGTTGCAGGCGGAGGCGGCGGAGGCGGGGCACGCGGCATTATCGCCACTTCCCGCACGAACCTACCCGATGGGGCGAAAATGCCCACCTGGCGGCAGTTCGACCCCGATGTTCCCAAGTGGGCTCCGCGCTACAGCCCGCCCTACCTGGGTAACGGCGGCGACGGCGGTGAATCGAAGGCCAGCAAACCCAGCAAAAACGCTGAAGAGGTATACGCCCAGTACGGCGCCGGCCGAATTATTGCCCCCTCAGGAGCTACCGCAGGCAGGAACATCGGCCGAGGCGCACGCGGCGGCAACAACCCCACGTTCAGAAGTGCCCGCGGGCTCTCGTTCACAAGCACACCGCAGTCGCAGATCCGCTCACGTGGTGTCGCAGGGGCTGCTGGTGGCACTGGCGACTTCGGGCACGGCGGTGACGGTGTGGCCGCCTACGGGTATGTCACGAATATTGCCGCTACCCTGCCGGAAAACGCACAAACCTACGACTATAACGTGGCGGCGTACATTGTCTCTGGTGGCGGTGGCGGCGGCTATGGCGGCGGCGGTTCGGGTGCGGCTGTGGTGGTTGGTGCGCAAACCACCGACCAGCTTGCGAATAACTCCAAACCGCAAACGTACGCGGTGAGCGCCGGCGCGGTCTCTGGTGCTGGCGGCGCGGGCGGCAACTATGTGAACAGCAACGTGCTTGACGCACATGTTGAGATGGTTGGGTACAGCCGAGGCAAGAACCGTGAAGAGTTCACGGACGGTACGGCACAGTACTCGTTCTGCCCGTCACGCAACAACCAGATCGACCATGACGGGAAAATGTATCCCTGGCCTTAACCAAGGTTTACGAGCGATCAGCACACAGACTTATCTGGGCCCCATACGCTAATTGTGGGTATAGCGTGTGTGGCCCAGATAATTTTTATCCCCAAATAGGTTTAGTGGCGGTTTTCTCCTTGGCATGAATGGGTTCAAGGGGCAGGTTCGAGCGCCAGCGAATAGGGGTATCTTTTACTATTCACTTGAGTTTTAGAAAACTATTCAATACCGCTTCTGCTGTGGAATAATAAACAGGTCTCTTCAAGGCGTTTCTTACGTGACCGACTTATCATACGGGCACGAATATTTTTGCAGTCCGCTGCGTGGCGGGCCTTATGACCTGCTGCATATGCTGCGCCCAGCGTGATGTGCACCTTGGGTGGGACGCTCACTCACATTCACTCAAACACAAGGAAAATTTCATACGATGACCCAAGAGATTTCACGCCGAAAACTCGTGGCTGGTACCGCCTGGGCGGCACCTGCAGTGTTAGCTTCCACAGCAGTACCCGCCTATGCGGCATCATCGACACGTCTCATCTGCCCTAAAAGCAGTAGGATTACCGCCGCAGAAACAAACTATCACGAGATTGTTGTACCTGATGGGGCAGCCAGTCTGTACTTCGAGCTTGTTGGAGGCGCAGGCTGGATCAAAACCCGCTCGAATCGTATGCTATCGGCGGACATGGAGCAAAGGTCTCGGGGGATCTTGAGGTGATCCCCGGTCAGATCTTTAAAATTTATTTGGGTTCCTCCGGCCAGGCTTTCGGTACCCAACCAGCAGAAGGGGGTGCCGGATACGGTAAAGGCGGTTCTTCTAAGCTTTCTCCCTCATCGGTTATACCTGCTGAAGAACAGAAAGATCCTGTCAGACCTTAAAGCAGACAGCATAGTGATATACGGCGGATCAGGCGGCGGGTCATCAGCGATTGTGACGGGTTGATCCTGCTAACCCTGCACAAGAAACAGTTCTTGTGGTCGCTGGCGGCGGCGGAGGCGCCGGTCTCCGAGGTACCGCAGATGATTCCAGAAATACATCTGATCATAAGAGGGATGCCTCATGGGAGAATTACGGTTCCCCCTACATGGGGAGTGGGAGGAGACTCGATTCATCGACTACACTACGGTGGAGATGGTTGGTCCGTTGAGGAAGACTTTCTACGGCTACCATAATTACTACGGATTCTACGAGGGGAAAACAACTATTCGTACATGGAGGCAAAAGAGGATACGGTGGAGAAGGGGGCAAAGGCTCAGAACCCGCCGAACTCCCCACTATTGACCCGTTTGTTTTTCAAAGACCGTCGAACAGACACCTGTCACCATCCGCACCATGAGCACCACCGGAGGGCATTGGAGGCGACGGTCTGCGTGCTCATGGAGCGGACGGCGTGGCAGCGTATGGGTATGCCTACAGCACCCATAAGTTTTATGGTGATGACGCTAATGCTTCAGAATATGTGCATGCCGTCTCTGGGTATGCGGTTTCACCCGGTGGCGGAGCAGGCTGGGGCGGTGGCAGCTCAGGCGGTGTTCTCGCACTTGGAATGCAAAAAGTATGATGAGCACAGCGGCGAAGTGTACGCCATTGGCATGGGGGTCACGATGGGTGGCGGCGGTGGCGGCGATTCTTATATTTCTCCAGACATAGGTGAACCCTACTTTTACGAGCATCTACTGATCTTGAGCCGGGGTACCTGGAATATGGTTTCTGTTTCCCCGCCTAGGTCTAATGATGAACTTATGTCATAAAACCAGGTTATAGGCCTCTCTGCGTATCCCTAGCTGCGGCTTCCAGCCGCACACAGGTGAAGCTCTCAATCCTACCCGTATTTCATGCCCTGCCAATGGCATGAAATACGGGTATACACCAATGACGTGTTCTACGCCATCAGTACCGATGTTCACACTGCCGGCGGACGGTGTTGGCTAGTGTTTTTGCAGCTGATTGCATGATTGGAACAGCCTATATTTATGCATTTAGCGGTGGCGCGGTCAATAGTGGAGCGGTGCATATTCTCCACCCCACCCCACAGCAGGAGCATCACACCTAGCAACAGATGCACAGCAGCAATAATGCAGCTGCGTACCTGGGGTTCACCCACCCCTTGATTCCCCTGAAATACAGCGGACTATAGAGCTTCTGGTAAAGCTTTATATAAACCTATAGTTGGAGCAACGGACTTTCTCGTTTGAATGTTTAACTTTCAAACGAGAGGGTTCGTTTTTTGTCTTTTCATGGCTCCCAAGACACTATTTTTAAGGTGTTTTCCATCACGAAAAACCTGTTTTTTATGCGATGCGCATCATAAAATAGCCACCTGTCACCGGTTTACTACACCGGTAAAACATTAAAACGTATCAAGGGGTGGAATAAGTACAACCAAAAAGTAGAGTATATGCAACCTGGATAGGTTGTTTATCATATTTTCAAGAAAAAATCTACCCAATCGTCAATATTTACTTGAGTTTTATGAGTCCTGCGGGCACACTGAGGGGAGGTGCCTTCTCAGGTGCCGTAGTACTCGCTCAGCTTTCAACTGTCATCAGTAGGTATTGATTTCCCGCACGCAGTATTCACCCTCTTGTGGCTACCACGCGCCCAATACCCACGCAGTGACACGTTCACACTCGAACTACTACACTCAAGGACATGCAGACCATGACCAGGAATATTTCCCGCAGGTCGCTCGTGGCAGGCGCCGCTTGGGCCGCCCCCGCAGTGCTGACATCTACAGCTATACCCGCGTATGCATCTTCAGTTAACCCCTGCCAAAACCTCAATGACTTCGAAGCACGCCAGACAGTTGCCCCAGGTCGTGCAAATAATAAAAAGGGCTACGAAGAAATAACTGTCCCCGAAGGTGCCACCTACATGTGGTTTAAGATCCAGGGCGGTTACGGCGGCGGCGTCGACCATGCTAACCGCAACGTCGGTGATGGCGGCGCAGGCGCAGATATTGAGGGAACCATTAAGGTCACCCCCGGACAGACCGTGAAGTTCCATGTGGGCGCTGGCGGCCTTGGCCTCTACGACAAGCCTGCCGCAGGTGGTGAAGGCTACGGGAACGGCGGTAGCTCCAATACTCTTCTTGAAACCGGCGTAGAAGTATCTGACCTGGATGAAATGCAGAGCCCCACCTACAACCACATTGTGGTGTACTCGGGCTCAGGCGGTGGCGCAAGCGCCGTGCTTATTAGCGATAAGGGATCTTCGGAAGAAAAACTGCTCGCCGTCGCTGGCGGCGGTGGCGGCGGTGGCACCCGCGCTATGACCCAGGCAGCACGTGAGACTCTGAACGGCACCAAGCTGGCTGGCTGGAAGACTGACGGTGGTTTCCCGGTACTCAGTAATGGCGGCGATGCGAGCGACTTCCCGCAGGCTGGCAGTAACGGCACCGAGGTGTACAGCGAATACCCCTCCGCAATAGTAACTGTACGCGGCGGTAACCCCGGCAGCGGCGCAAACGGCGGCGCAGGCGGCAGCAAAGCCACCTACAGCACCGCTAAGGACCTTTCCTTCTCCAGCACCACCGAGTCAAATATCCGCACCAGCACCGTAGCAGGTGTTGCGGGCGGTTCAGGCGCGAAAGCTAATGGTGCCGACGGTGTGGTGGCATACTCCTACTCGATCAGTACCAAAGAAACCGACCAGCCCGACGGCGGAAGCCCTTACAAGTTCAACGTAACCGCATACGCTGTTTCTGGCGGTGGCGGTGGCGGCTACGGCGGCGGCGGTTCAGGCGCAGCAGCAGCTATTGGCGCACAGACTATTAACGTGCTGGGAGATGGGAAGACCGTAAGCGATGCCTACTCAGTGAGTGCAGGTGTGGTCGCCGGTGGCGGTGGCGGTGGCGGCAGCTTTGTCGCGGCGGACGTCATCAACCCCACCTTCCAGCGCTCAAGCGGGCAGGGCACGGTTCGCGGCGAGTCCCGTGACGGTATTGGCCAGTACGCATTCTGCGTCTCCAAGTAGCGGCTGATCCGGCCCCCATATCGGCCGGTTAGCCTAAAAATATATAAGCGTGTCGCACGGCGGCGCGGACACCCGGGATTATTTTAGGGTTTATCTCTTGGGTGTTCGCGGTGCCGTGCGGCTTATTTATTGCTCCTCCCGCACCACCTTGAGTGGATAAAAATGCATTCTAAGACCAGTGACTTAATCTTCTCTTAAACACCCCAAAAAGTCTTTATAAAGCTAGACTTTACGGTTTAGTAAGCCAACATCACACCGCACTATAAATGCATATATATTCTTAAATATCGGGCTTATGTGGCATACTTATGAAGGAGCGCCGGTCGCATTGCTGCGGCAGTACGGCAGACTCAAGTATTCACTCAGCTACAGTAGTCTAGCCCCATTGCGCCTCTCCCCCATTACGTGGGAGAGGCGCATAAGCGCCGGGTGCTCTCAGCTCAAACACAAGACCAACCCAAGGACTACATCACACATGACACGGGGTATCTCACGCAGAAAACTCGTCGCCGGTGCGGCGTGGGCGGCACCAGCCGTCCTCGCCTCCACCGCCGTATCTGCCTCTGTCACGATAGCACTGCTGTCCATGACATCGCGTACGCATTGTGAAGCCTCATCAGCCCTAACCTGGCGGTGCAGCGCATTGTTCCTTGGGGATCATTGTGCACGGTAAACACTCACAACAATTTCAAACACAAGGATATTTTCTATGAGACGAGGCATTTCTCGCCGAGATCTGGTGACCGGAACCGCATGAGCTGCGCCGCTTGTGCTGAGCACCGCCGTTATTCCGGCGTATGCATCATCATCTGCCGACGACGGCCCCTGCCTAGACCCCGATAAAAGCTACGAGATTTTTGCCAAGGATATGCGCATGGCGGCGGAAAATCGTGCAGCCGGTGAAAAAGGCTATGAAGAAATTGTGGTTCCCGACTATGCCTCATATATGCGCTTTGATCTACTCGGCGGTGTAGGCGGTACCCTTATTGCACCATACTCGGAGTTCACAGGACCTAACCGAACCGGCGGTACTGGAGGCGGCGGCGGCCACATCAAGGGAACCGTCAAGGTAACACCCGGGCAGCGCATCAAATTCTATGTGGGTACCAGCGGCGTCGGATATTATGACCGCCCCGCCAAAGGCGGCGAAGGGTACGGTAACGGCGGTTCGTCTGCGGCACTGCCCACCGAACTGGGGTCAGACGTACAGGGTAAACTGAACAGCCACAGCAATAAGGTTACGGTCTATTCGGGCTCCGGCGGCGGTTCTTCAGCAATCGTCATGGTCGATGCACAAACCTCCCAAGAAACCGTACTCGCCATCGCCGGAGGCGGTGGAGGCGCGGGCGCACGCGGATTCACACACGCTACCCAGGAGGGAGGAACATGGATAACAGACGACCCAACCTTCTATGAAAGCCCTAATCTGCATATTGGTCGGGGCGGTTCCGCAGGTGATGACTATGTGCCAGAAGGCTTGGGATTCTCGGGGCAGGAACGTTACCACCAGCACTACGACGCCGAGGTTCTAATTCCCTCCGGATCGAACGGCAGCAGCGCGATCGGTGGCTCTGGCGGTGCCCTAGCTACCGTCACGGGAGATAAAGAGCTGACCTTTGACTCTACTGCGCGAACAGAGATTCGTACCGGAAACTCTGCGGGCAAATCTGGTGGCTCAGGCCCCAACGGCAACGGGGCTGACGGCGTTGTCGCCTATGGGTACGCACTCAGTACCATAGGCAACACGAGTGATGACCGCAATGCTACCGGGTACATTGTTTCCGGCGGCGGTGGCGCGGGCTACGGTGGAGGCGGGTCAGGTTCGGCGGTGGCTGTCGCATCCGAAAGTCTCAAAGTCTGATACCGCGTTTGTGGGTGTTGCCTCCGGTGGTGGCGGTGGCGGCGGAAACTTTGTTTCCCCTGACGTAATCGATCCCTATATTACCGCTGAAGGCGGCTCATCCGTAGTGGTGGGATCAACCACAGACGGTATGATTAGGTATTCTTTCTGCCCTTCAGATCCGAATAAGCAGCCCGATCCGGAGCCTACCTCGCCCGAAGATCCAGAATGGATGGCGCGGAACTCGTAGCATAGAGGGTACCTACACTAATGTGGGGCGCTCGCATCCCTGTTCAGATGCGAGCGCCCCACAGGTGCATTCTGCCTCAATATTTTTGGGCAGACCGCTGCTGTTTTACCTAAGAGCGCAGGTCTGCGGCGGTATAGTGGGTGGATGCGTATTTGGTCTGCCCACCCGTCCCTTCTTGACCGTCGCGCCCTGATCGCGTGCTGGCGTGAGAGCTTGCTTGCGCAGAAAGTGCTGCGCGGGCTCACCCGAGGGTACACGAATCACCCGCAGCTCATTCGGTTTCGTGCGCATTCGCAGCCGGTGGAGGCTATTGGGGCTTATCTGCATGGGCTCGCCGATGAGGCGCAGCTGCGCGGGTATTCCTTCAACCGTTCGCTGATTACCGCTGAGCGGGGTAAGAACCTGAGCTCTATTCCCGTGACCGAGGGCCAGCTTGCCTACGAGCTGAGCTTTCTGGCGCACAAAGTTGCTGGGCGAGATGCCTATTGGGAGCCTATTCTTACCGAGCGTCTCGCGAAATTCACCCAGGCCGGTAAGCCCGCGGTGCACCCCGTGTTCGAGGTAGTCCCCGGCGAAATAGAGGCTTGGGAGAAGACCAAGGAGTTCTAGTCGGAGCGCTTTATACCGATGCAGGAACCTCTAGCAGCGGCACCCACAGTTCCATCGTATAATCTGCCGCCTGCATATCGCCGCGACCGTACACCTCCAGACCGCCTAGCGGGCGGTACTGTGGATGCGCCGGGAAGAACTCACGCTCAAAACTCTCAAAACCTGCCGGAATAGACCGCGAAATCGGCCCGGTAACCTCAACCACCGCATAGGTGCTCGCGGGAAGTTCCAGCAGACCCAGCCCAAGTTTATGTGCCGAGGCACGGTCATCAACCAAAATGCCGGCCGTGTAGCGCACGAAACCATCGGTGCTGGGTTGGGTGCACACGCCAATGTACTGGGTGACCGCCAGAATATCGAGCATCGCCGGGGATGCCTTCTGATTCAGCTCATCCCACAGCGGTGTGAAATCGTCCCCCAGCTTATACACCTGGGATGCTCCCGCGACCAGCAAAGAGCCGTGTTTCTCAATGCGCGCGGGTGAAACCGTTACGGGCGCCTGTACGGAATCGCTCATGAGATACCCGCGTGGGCGCTCTGGCGGTCCACCGCGCATTCGGGCACGCAGCGGCGTTTCGCATCGTCGGTGGCGCACTCGGGGCACAGGAGCACGAGTTCGCGGCAGCTCTCATTCGAGCAGTTCTCGAACTTATTAGACGGTGCCGAGCAGCGCTCACACTGGCCGATCGTGACGGTATCCGGGGTGAACTCCATGTGCATGCGCTTATCGAACACGTAGAGCGAGCCCTCCCACAGGGACTTATCGCCGTACTTTTCGCCGTAGCGCACAATACCGCCGTCGATCTGGTAGATCTCTTTGAATCCGCGGTTCTTCATGAGGGCGGAGAGGATTTCGCATCGAATGCCGCCGGTGCAGTAGGTGACGACGGGCTTATCTTTCAGATCGTCATACTTACCCGATTCGATCTCGCGAATAAAGTCGTGGGTGGTGCGAACATCGGGCACCACGGCGTTCTTGAACTTACCGATTTTGGCCTCGAATGCGTTGCGTCCGTCGAAGAAGACGACTTCATCGCCGCGTTCTTCTACAAGCTTGTTCACCTCTTCGGGTTTGAGGTGCACGCCGCCGCCGACCACGCCGTTTTCGTCTACTGTGAGCTCGTCGGGAGCGCCGAACGCCACGATTTCATCGCGCGCTTTGACCGACAGACGGGGGAAGTCTTCGGCACCGCCCTCAGACCATTTGAATTTCCATGTTCTTGAAGCCGGGGTACTGGCGGGTCTCTTTGGTGTACGCCTTAACTGCGCTGATTTCGCCGCCGAGCGTGCTGTTAATGCCGTGTTTGAAATGAGGATGCGCCCGCGCAAACCGAGCTTCTCGCACAGGGCACGCTGCCAGAGCATGACCGCCACGGGGTCGGTTATGGGGGCAAACTGGTAATACAAGATAATTCGATTCTGAGCCACCCTCCTATTTTACGCTTTCTGGGTACATCGTGTGTGCCGTGGCGGCGGAGCTCGTCCCGTAACGTGGCCGATAATCCCTGTTCTCCTGCAGGATGCGCCCACGATGATGGGTGCATGTGGTTTCTTCACCATGAGGTATATCTCGTCGTTTTTCTGCCCCATCGCACCGGCTGATTTCGCCGTTTTCTGGTAGCGAATACCTTCCTGCTGGGGCGAGCGGAACATACCGGGCGCCCTGCGATTGCCCACGCCGGTTTACCGTACCCGAGGTTTTACAATGGTGTGATGCGCCCCGAACCTTCCCCGCGACTCCCCCGGCTGATGAGCACCCCGGACTCTCCCCTGCCTCGCGCCCCGATGAGAACCTTCGCGAGCAGCTGAGCAGGCTTGTGCCCAAGCTTCCCGACGACGGCTCGCTGCCCCCGCAAATCACCCATGTGCACCGCATCCCCGCACGTGAAGGGCAGTATTCGCCGTGGCCGCACTGGCTGCACCCGCGCGTGATTGAGGCATTCGAGTCGCTGGGCGTGCACGAACCGTACACCCACCAGGTGCAGGCGGCACAGGCAGCGCATTGCGCCTTCGATGCTGCACTCGCCGAAGACGCGCACCGGCTCTCCTTCGGGCGAGTTTCCGGGCAGGGGCACGATGAGTCAGGCACAACGGCGCGGCACGTGATTGTGGCGACCGGGACCGCATCCGGAAAATCGCTGAGTTACCTCATGCCCGCCTTGATGCCCTCTACCGCGGGGCGCGCCGTGAACCGCTCAGCGCCACGGCCAGCTAATGCAGGTTCCACAGGTTTTCATCAGAGAGCGAACGTTCTATATATTTCACCGGCGCGGGCACTCTCAGCCGACCAGCTCAACGCCATCACCGCCTATCATCTTCCCGGGCTCAACGCCGCCACCTATGACGGCGACACCCCGGCGCAGGAGCGGCGGTGGGTGCGCGAACACGCTAATTTTGTGCTCACCACACCGGATATGCTCAACTACGGAATTCTGGGCAACCACCGGCAATGGGCGAACTTCCTGCGCGGGCTGCGCTATGTGGTGCTTGACGAAGTGCACAGCTACCGCGGCGTGTTCGGCGCGCATATCGCCAATCTGCTGCGCCGCCTACGCCGAGTCTGCGCGCTCTACCGCGTAAATCCGGTGTTTTACGGAGCATCTGCCACGAGCGCGAACCCTGCCGAGTCTTTCGCCAAGCTCATTGGAGTGCCCGAGGGGAACGTTGACGCGATTACCACATCGACCGCACCCCGCGGAGAATCCACCGTCATCCTATGGGAACCGGAGTTCCTGCCCGATACGCAGGTGAGGGATAAACTCGCCGCCGGCGCGAGCACCTTCGACACCCGTTCCGAGGCAGAAAAGCAGGCACCACAGCGTATCTCCGCTATCGAACAGGGCGCGCAGATGCTCACCGACCTGGTACTCTCACGCACCCGCACGCTTGCCTTCACCCGGTCGCGGCGCGGCGCTGAGCTGATCTCTCAGCGAGCGCAGCGCTACCTTGATGAGACCGAGGCGGGGCTGGCGCATCGGGTGGCGGCGTACCGTTCGGGGTATATGCCCGAGGAACGCCGTGAGCTTGAGCATCGGCTGCGCACCGGCGAACTGCTCGGGCTGGCAAGTACCTCTGCGCTTGAGCTGGGTATCGATATTTCCGGGCTGGATGCGGTGCTCGTGGCGGGCTGGCCCGGAACCCGCGCATCCTTTATTCAGCGGATTGGGCGCGCCGGTCGCGGGGGTCAGGATGCGCTCGCTGTGCTTATCGCCGGGGACGATCCGTTGGATACGTACCTGGTGCATCATCCGCAGGCGATTTTCGGGCAGAGCGTGGAGGCTACCGTATTCGACCCGACGAACCCGTATGTGCTTTCGCCGCATTTGTGCGCTGCCGCGGCGGAGTCGCCGCTGCGTGCCGAGGAGCTTTCGCTGTTCGGCGAGCATACTGAGGCTCTGCTTAACCGGTTGGTGCAGCAGAATTATCTGCGCCGCCGGGCGGATGGCTGGTATTGGGACGCACGCGGAGTCGGCGACGAATCTGGTGGATCTGCGTGCCACCGGCGGTGGTCCCTATCAGCTGATTGATGCCGAGGATGGTTCGCTGATCGGCACGATGGATTCGGCGCAGGCAATGACTCAGGGTCACCCGGGGGCTATCTATATTCACCAGAACGCCCAATACCTAGTGGAGTCCTTGGATGAAGCGGCGCGCGTTATCCTGCTCTCGCGGGTGTACCCCGACTATTACACGCGGGCGATTGAGGCGACCGAGGTGAAGATTCTGCAGGAAAAGGCGGGTGTGCGGTACGAGTTCGACGGCACCAGCCCGGTACTGCTGGTCTGACGCTGCATCGCGGGCGGGTTCAGGTGACCGATCAGGTTATGGGTTTTCAACGGTTTTCGGTGTACGGCAGTGAGTACCTGGGCGATGAGCCGATGGAGATGCCGCCGAGCATCCTGATGACCGAGGCTATCTGGTTTACCTTTGAGCCGAGCTACCTGTTTGCCGCCGGTGTGGCTGAACCTGATGCACCCGGCACCCTGCACGCCGCAGAACACGCCGCCATCGGCTTATTACCGCTGATTGCGACCTGCGACCGCTGGGATTTAGGCGGACTCTCCACCCTGTACCACGCCGATACGGAACGCCCCACCATCTTCGTGTATGATGCAGCACCCGGCGGAGCAGGCTTTACCCAGCGCGGGTTTGAGGCGGTTCGCACCTGGCTGGGCGCAACCCTGGATGCTATTGATTCCTGCGGATGCGAGAGCGGCTGTCCCTCCTGCGTGCAGTCCCCCAAATGCGGCAACCGCAACGAACCACTGTCGAAGGCGGGCGCACAAAACCTGTTGCGGGCAATGCTGCACTCACTCGATGAGGCCGGGTAGCGGCACCGGCGCGGTGAGGGCAGACGTGCCCTTTACGAGGTGCCGTTTTGGGGTGGTGGTTCCCCTAGCGGCACCATTATTGATACAGCACCGAGGTGCCGTGAACACTTTGCGGCAGGGCCCGTTATGGCCCGCACATGGCTACTCGCCACCGGTGTCATCGGGTGCCCCCGCTCGCGCCTGGCCTTTTGCGTCGCCTAGGAACGCGAAGGGGCCGGTAATGGGAACACTGACGCGCACATCCATCGTGTCGGGGCGGGAAGGTTCGGTGCAGGCGGCTAAGTTCGCCCCGTTTTCCTGGGCGATGCGCGCAGCATTCGCGCACGGTTCTCCTTCGCTCAGGCCCCTGAGCGTGTCGGCGGCGGCGAGAGCGCTCAGGTCAGCCGCAGTGGCGGCGCGCCGGTGGGCGGTGTAGGCGCCCGCCGCTCCGAGCGTGAGTACCGTGAGGATAAGCACCCCGGCGATAATGGTGAGGGCAAGCACGGTGCCGCTGCCTTCTTCTGTGGCACGCCCAGCCGAGGCGGTGCGGGGTGTGGGAGCATTAGCACGTATTACAGAATGTTTATTCTTCATGGTGTGCGGCTTCCTCAGTATCTTGCAGCCCCTCGGATCCTTCGACGCTGGCGGTTGCCTGTGCGCGGAGCGTCCAGCCGGTGGTTGCGCCGATAACCCCGGGGGCTTTCCGTTCGGCGCTCACACGCACCGTGTTCCCTTCGCGGGCAATGCTCACGGCGGCATCCCGATCCGTTTGGGAGACGGCCGTGTGGATGCTGGCTTCGGTGTCTCCCCGTGCGGCGGCGCGGGCGGCAACCCGCGCAGCGTCCTCTAGCCGAACCTGTGCCGCCCCTGTTGCGACGGCACCTAAGCAGAGGGCCAGTACGAGGGTTACCCCCGGCAGCACCACCGCGAATTCGGCGGTTACTGCCCCGTGCTCAGCGTCAGAGGGGTCTGCGGAACGTATTTTTGAGGGGCCGGGTGCTGGGGAAGGTTCACGCACCCGCCACGGCGAATATATACGCATGATTATTCACTCTTTACTGATGTATTACGGCTGCCAAGGCGTGCAATTCCCACCGGGTAGAGCAGGGAATCACACACCGCCCCGGGTGTACCAGCTAAAGGGGGAGCACCCGGGCGGCGGCGCATAGTTCTACCCAATGGAGAGGGCATTACGGATTACCCCCAGCAGCATTTCACGTACCTCATCTGATTTGAGGATGGCTACCAGCAGCCCCGCGAAACCGACGGCGGCGAGCATCACAATACCGTATTCCGCAGTGCTGGCGCCTTCTTCAGGGTCACCCACCGGGGCGTGGGCGGCGGTGTTAGCCCCGGTGGCGGTGTACGCGGCGGTAATACGGTCGGTGTCGATCATCCCGGTTGGCAGCTGGGCGAACTGGGAGGCTTGGCGGCACAGGGGTGTGCACACTTCGGTGGTGCACCCGGTGTCGTGGGTCGCCAAAAATTCCTGGTTTGCCAGTGCGGTAAGGGAGGGGTATACGGTGGTCATGGTTATTTCCTTTCATGGATTTTTATTAGGTTGCGGTGTCTTACCCTGCCAAGGTAGGCAGCAGCGACACCAAAATCGGTATGATGCTCAGGCAGATAAATGCTGGTAGCGAGCACAGTCCCAGCGGCAGCACGAGAGCTACGGAGAGTTTCCCCGCGGCGCGTTCGGCGGCACGGCGGTTACCGGTGCGGTGCGCATCGGCTTGGTGCCTGAGCAGGGTGGCGCTGGGTGCCCCGGAGGCGTAACCCGGTGCGAGGATGCGCCCCAACTCGCCTAAGAGCGGGTCGGTAGTGTGCGGTGCCCACGCGGTTTCCCAGTCTGCCCCCAGGGTGAGGGCAGCGCATATACTGCGCAGCCGCCCGGGCGTTCCCTGAGGCTGCGATGGTGCGGCATTCTCAGAGCGTTGTTTACGTTTTCGCTGAGTTGGCGGAGGGGTGCCGGGCAGCGCATCGGCTAAGGCGGTGAGCGCTTGGTGCAGTCCCAGCCCGGAGTCGAGCTGAGCGGCGAGTATTTCGAGAGCAAGAGCCGTGTCGATACGGGGCCCTGCGCTTTTTGCGGCCGTCTGCCCGGTGCGTTTAGTGCGTAACGGCAGACGGGTTTTTACACTCTGCGAGTCCAGATGCGCCGTAGTGTGAGAACGGGAAACCCCATCAGAAAATAAAGAATGCTTATTCTTTTTTGTTTCACGTTGAACATTTCTGCGGTTGATCATACGGCGTGCAATCGACAGGGCGCAGGCCGCACACAGGGCGAATAGGCTGGCGGTTATCAGCAGATCATCCACGTTTTACTCCTCTCACGGTTTTCCGGCAGTTCTTCGGTGTTTTAGAAGGTCTCGGTTTCTGCGGCGTGCACTAGGGCCGCCGTCCAGCGTCTTCCGGCAAGCGCAAGCCCAACCCCCACTAATCCGGCACACGCCCCGGCAATCGAACCAGTCAGCACACTCACCGGTGAAGTGCCCATTAACTCCCCCAGCCCCAACCCAATAAAGGGCAGCAGCGAGAGGATCCGGCCCGTGGCCCGAGGTGCGGCGAGCGCGCTTTCTCGCCCCAGTAACGCATCAATGCTTTCTTCAGCGTGCTCGGCGGCACGGCGCAGGGTGGCCGATAATGCGGACCCGGTTGCCTCACTCAAATGCAGACATACCAGCAGCTCATTAACACGCTGCACGCTGTGCTGGCGGGCGGTGCCGGTGTGGGTGTGAACCCACTGTTGACAGGCTTGAGAAAGAGGCAGCCCCAGCTCGGCATTGGCCCCCAGGGCGGTGAATAGAGTGGCAATATCCTGTGTCGCCTGCCGGTATCCGCGGCGCGCAAACCAGGACAGCTGAGCGGGGGCGGCCGGTGAGTGCTCTGCGCGGTCGGAGGCGATGCGGGTGAGGGCACCGGCGATAGCTTGGGCCTGGCTCAGCCCGGCATCAAGCTGAACGGCAATGGCACGCAGGGCATCAGGCCAGAGGCGAAGTTCTTCTGGGGTGGGCTGTTTAGGCAACATAGAGGCGCCTTTCCATAACAGGCTCGGATGGAGCGAGGTCTTCGGCGGTGGCAAGTTTCAGGTGAGGGGTAGTGTCTGCACCGGCAGGTGAAGGAACACCGACTGGGGTGTATTGCGGAAGTTCAAACTCTGAAAGTTGTATTTTGGGTACCGTGTGGGAGGGTACGGGCCGGACGGTAAGCTCTTCACGCTCAAGCGCGAGCTCGTAGATCCCCTCCACCCGGCGGGTGGGCCCGTCTTTCTGCAGATGGATAATACGGTCGAATGCGGTGGCCGCGTGAAGAGCAACAGTGCGGGCGTCCAGCCCGGCAAGCGCCCCAAGAGCAGCCAGTCGCATAGGGTACGGCACGCGCCGAGTTGGCGTGCAGGTTGGTACCCTGCACCGGTGTGCCCGGTGTTCATGGCGGTGAGCAGGTGCGTGATTTCTGCCCCGCGGCACTCCCCCACGATAAGACGGTCTGGGGCCATGCGCAGCGCCCTGAACAATCAGCTCCCCCAGGTTGATTTTCTCCGGTTCCTTCAGTGTTTGCGGCGCGGGTCATCATAGCCACCACGTGCGGGTGGGAGGGTGCTAATTCGGGGGTGTCTTCGAGGGTGAGAAGCCGCTCATTAGCCGGGCAGAGGGCAAGCATCGCGTTGAGCAGGGTGGTTTTTTTCCCGGTTCCGGTGCCGCCGCTAATGATGAAGCTTTTTCTTCTCGGCAATAATGTTCCCGCAGTTCTGCGGCTGTATCGGCGTCGAACATACCCGTTTTTCTCCAGGTCTTCAAGGGTTTGCCTGCGAGAAGCCGCCACACGCACCGACAGATGGGTGCGGGGCACCAGCGGAGGTATAACGGCGTGGATGCGCCGCCCGTGGGTATCCTGCACATCGGCGGCGGGTGGGCCGCATCGAGCCTGCCGCCGGATGCGCGGATAAGCCGCTGGGCGAGGGAACGCACCCGCGCCTCGTTGCCGAGGGTGAGTGCCGTTGGCTGGGTTTGCCCGGCGGCCTGCACCCAAATGTCGGCGGGGCCGTTAACGTATATGTCGCTCAGGTGGGGTATGCCGGTCAGGTTTTCGAGTGCCCCCATGCCGTGCAGCTCGTGGTGCAGGTAGCGCAGGGCGGTGTCGTGCAGGGCGCTGCCGGGGGTATCGTCCGGGTTTTCGAGGGTGGGCTGACGGCGCTGGTTCCTGCGCCGTCTCGGAAGAGGCGGGGTGTTCCGGTGCGAGCGTCACGGTGGCGCTAATGCTTTCTTCCCGCTCGTCAATGGCGGTCTGCAGCGCGTTTTCGCAGGCTTCACGTCCGTATTCTGAGGATTCGCCCAGTAGGATACGCATTGCCCGCAGGGCTATCTCTCGGGCGGTGGGGTTTTCGGCGGTGCCTATGATGGCGGGCATGTTGCGGGATTCTGCCGCCGGCTCTTCGGGGTTTTGGGTGGTGGGCTGGGCGGCTGTAATGGTTCCGGTGGGTGCGGCCGCACTGGGGTCGCTGGTGGCTGAGCTTACCAGAAGCGGGGCGAGGGGCGATAGGTCATTACCTGTGTGGATACCCACCGCACCTGGTGCGGCAGGGGCGGCGAAGCTGTGAGGGCGGGGTGTGGGTGCCGCCGCGGGGTGACCGGCGTGGGTAGCGGCCCGGGCCGGTGCCGGGGTGTTACTCGGTGCTGTCATGAGGTGCGCGGTGTTCATGGCACTATTTCACCGGGTTTTGCGCGTACACGGGGCGGGGCTCTGCGATATTGTGGATAACTTTCCATTTTGGGCCGTGCCCCCGGCTTTCCACACGTTTTTTCACAGTGTTTCATACGTATTATTCACATATGGAGCTCTTCTATGACGTTTTATGAAATAGTATTTTGTGGGTTTATGTGCTTATAAGTCCTTTTCAATACTTTTACTGTTTATAGACGTTGCTGCAAGGGAGAAGGGGTGTGAGGATGTCCGAGGCAGCGTCCATATCTTTCATCTTCACGCACCTATCTCATGCCCCTTACCCAGGAGACGAAGTATTCTGCCGTTATAGCAGTACCACTCAGGAAGAAGCAGCTACTGAAACCCAACACGTTCATACCCAATAAGGGGAAAATAGGATTTGGGCGTGCTGCCAAGAACATACATGGACTCTTAGGAAGGTAAACGGAAGGTACTTTCCTTCTACATCTCGCAACTTAGCGGTTTTCAGTATGCACCATACAAATTACCCACAGGACGGGCAGTACGGCCAGAGGAGATAATGGAAGGTATGTACATTCTCGTTGTTCCCGCAGATAACGCCGACGCCCAGAACCCCGGCGCCGCCTCTGCGCGCAACACAGTGAACGATGCTGCGAAACAGCGGGGAACCTGTGCATTTTCAGAACCCTGCGGGAGGCTCATCCACCGCATACTGGGGTGTTTTCCATGTGGAGGCTGCCGCCGAGGCCCACGCCAACGACTCTGCTGATGCGCCAGCCAGTGCGGGGGAAGAAACGGTCACCTCCAGCACCCCCGGCACGGACCCCACGTATTGTGCGTGCGCACAGGGTGAGCGCCGAGAACCTGCCCGCCTATGTGCGTGAGGTTGAGTCCCGCGCTGATGCGCGCAAGAGTGCGCGGGTGCGGTGGGTGTGGGCCGATACGCGTGTGCTTGGCCCTCTCCTGTTAAAGGCGCAGGTACGGGTGCATCTATGCCATGATTTGCGGCTGGTGCAGCGTATTCTCAGTGCTGCCGCGACCCACCCCGGCGGGCATGTTCGTTATTCGCCGGTGCTTGAGCTGATGCACGAACCGCACCACGAACCACCGCACGGGCACCTGCCGCCCGCCCGGCAGGTGAGCGGTCAGCAAGCGCTCTTTGATGATCTGAGTTTTTCTGCTACCCAGCAGTCTTCAGCGGATTCTACCGAGCCAGCCGTGCGCTCCGATGATATGAGTTCCCCAGCATCACGTACCCCGCTTATTGCCGCGACGTTCGGCGAGTTCACGGCGCAGCTGCACGCTATTGCCGCTGCCGCGCACCCTGACCGGCTTTTCTCTGTTGGCTCACGCGGAGTCGGCCGGTGCTCTTGTTGCCGCGGAGATCGGGCACTGGGGCATCCCGTTTCGATGCGCAGGAGCACCATAAAAATCTGAGCAGCAGTTAGGGGCCAGCGCCCCTGGTGAGGGCGAGCATCCGGCGAAAATGGTTGAGCTTGCTGAGCATATTCGGCGTGTAGCTGTTCGCCCGCAGCTGAACCCGGATTCCCCTGCAGGATCTGCTGCGGGCGCTTGCGATGCGGGCGCGCAGGTTGAGAGCACCCGTTCAGCGGAAATTGAAGGCGTGGGCGCAGCAGAACCCGGCGCGGGCTGAGGAAAGGCACGCCACGATCGACCCGGTGCTGCGGTATAAGAAGCTGTACCGATATGGACTGCTAACGGCTGGAATTGGGCTGATACGTGGTGCACCAGGGGCGTTTCCGCCCGCATCTTGAGGTGGGCGGTCAGCAACCGGACGGTGGGTGCTTCCGGCGGGGTGCTTTGCAGCTGCCTGCGGAGATCCGTTCGGCAACACTAGCCCCGCAGCATCAAGTGTTTACGGTGGCCGATGGGTCACAGATTGAGCCGCGTATTCTGGCGGCACTCAGTCGGGATGAGGCGTTGGCTGCGGCGGGACGTGGCGTTGCGGGGCACAGCACCGACTTGTACGAGGGCATTGCCGAGCTGAGCCGTTCTCACGGGCTGGCGCTGACTGAGCGGGCGCAGGCGAAGGTGGGGCTGCTGGCCATTATGTATGGGGGCCGCAGCGGCGAGGTTGGGGCGCTGCTGCCGCATATTGCGCAGCTTTTTCCGCGCGCTATGGAGTTTACGGAGCGGGCGGCGCGTATTGGCGAGCAGGGCGGGCAGGTCACCACGTTTTTAGGCCGCACCTCCCCTGCCCCTTCCGATGCGTGGCGGCGCACGGTGGCGGATCGTTCAACGGGTGCTGCGGAGGCTCGGGCGGTTTCTGCCTCTCGTGCGTGGGGCCGTATGACCCGTAATTTTGTGGTGCAGGGTACGGCGGCGGAGTGGGCTTTGTGCTGGATGGGCAGGGTGCGTTCGCGCCTGCTGAGTGAAACAGTTTTCGGCAGCCCGATGCGCACAAAGATTGTGTATTTTCTGCACGATGAGCTGGTATTGTGCGGCCCCTCTGTTGAGGCGAAACGTGTTGAAGCGATAGTGCGGGAGTCTGCTCAGCAGGCTGCGCAGCTGCTCTTTGGTAGGGTCCCGGTGGATTTTCCGGTGTCTGTGACGGTTACGAGGAACTATGCGGAGGCGAAGTAGTGTCTTTAAAGAGAAGAGATACTGAGTCTTAGATGAGTATTTTATAAGGTTAAACTTAGTTTCTGTGTCGTTTTATGATTTGGGCCTCTTAAAAATATTTTGGCATTTTTAACGCTTCAATTAAGTTTCAGAAGGTGCCTTAGAGTTCTTTCCAGGGTGCTTGAGTGCCTGAATGCCGGGTGAGCGTATATTTCTGCGGCGCATCGCATGACCCAATTATTACGAAATGATTAAAATGCATCAAAATACATAATTTATAGAATAATTATTCACTTACTGACATGGGGTCCACGCGGTAAATTTTGAGCTATAGCTTGAGATTCAGGGTTACAGCAAGGCATCCAGTACATGCATGAATATATGGAAGATGAAAGACTTTACGAGTAGAATATTCACCGTATACGCGGTTCTACCGCGCATCACAACACTCAATATACGCTCGTTGTGTTCATGTACCCGCCCTTTTTCCGCTAGGGGCGGCACGGTACTGGGCACCGGCGTGTATATCAGTACTTCGCAAGGATATAAACATGCAGAATAAACTCTCACGCCGCACGCTTGTTACCGGCGCGGCTTGGGCGGCACCCGTGGTCATGGCTTTAGCTCCATCCCGGCGTTCGCCACATCGCCGGTCGAGCCCTGCGTAGCAGATAAAAACGTCTAACTCACAGCACTACGCTAAGCTTTCCCCGCGCGGCAACACCCGCGAAAAAGGTCTCACGACCACCGGACAGTCCCCGCCGACGTGCACCAGATCAAGTTCTATGTGCGCGGCGCCGCCGGTGGCTCCACTCACGAAGACCAGTACGGTGGCGGCTTCGGCGGCGCTGGCGCCGAGGTAGCCGGCTACCTTGATGTGACCCCCGGCGAAACCCTTTACCTTCGTGACCGGCGCAGCTGGTACCGCAAACTTCGACGGCACCCCTCGCTGAAGGCGGTAAAGGATTCGGTGACGGCGGTTCCTCAGCTGCTCTTCCCACCGACTCTCAGGTAGGTATTCGCACAACCAGGCGCAGTTCATCCTGATAAGCTGAAGCCCGCAAAGATCCAGTACGGTGGCTCCGGTGGTGGCGCATCCGCTATTGTTCGTATGGGAAAGCGATGGGTTCACCATTACGAAGTTATCGCTATTGCTGGCGGCGGCGGCGGCGCGGGTGTTACCGTGCAGCACAACACCAACGACTACCCCCGCACCAAAGGAAGGTAGCTATAAGATCTGCCACCCTCACCATCGGTGAGCAGGGCAGCGGCGGTATGCAGGTGCAGCAGAGCCCCCAGAGCGTTGAGGGCCAGACCGTCACAGTAGTGCAGCATGTGGACAGCATGGACGGCGGCGGTGCGAGCACCTCCCTGGAGAACTACCCCTGACTACGAGCAGACCGTCTCACGGCGGTAGGGCAGCGGCACCGCAGAAGGCGGCAGCGACGGAACCGGTGGCGCTGGCGGTGAAGCACCCGCAGCAGATCAGGACCGGGTCACCCAGAAATACCTGAGCTACGCCCACTTCGATAACTCGACGGGTGCAAGATTAACTACTCAGACGATGGCAATATCTTCGCTCCGCTTTTGAAGGCGCAGAGGGCAACAGCACTTCCAACCCCACCGGAGCCCGTTAACGGTGCTGACGGTGTGAGTGCTGGGTGCGGTTGAGACCTACGGCGGTCACTACGCCGATGGGTACGACAACGCCAACTACTACGTGTACGCGGTCTCCGGCGGCGGTGGCGGCGGCTACGGCGGCGGCGGCTCCGGCAGCGTCATTGGTCAGGGTGTGCGTGTTACTGCCCCGGATCAGGAACAGGATATTGAGGGCAGCTCGAACAAGTTCCGTTACTCAGGTGCTTTCGCATCCGCTGGTGCTGGCGGTGCTGGCGGCAGCTACCTCGGGCACCGGGGAATCGAAATGTGATTCCAACGGTAGGGAAGTTCTGGGCACACAATAACCGTACTTTTCGGCACCAATGACACCAACGGTCACGGCCGTATTACAGGTGATCTGGTGCGACCCGAGCGGTTCACATAAGGACTACCCGGATGACCCGGGGTTCCTGCCTCGGTGGTTCCCCAGCCACTAATTCCGGCTGCGAATATCTTAGTTAGGGCCTGCTCCCCGCATTGTGCGGTTCTGGGGAGCAGGTCCTTCTGCATACCCGGCCCGCTTATTTTAAGGCGGGCGCAGAGTTTCATCACCGAGGCATCCCACGGTACCGTCCAGGTGAGCGCATCAAAAATCTTATCGAGCACGATCGCGGTGAATCCCCCACACGGTGAACTCGACCCGCGCATCGCCGCCAGAGTGCGCAACCTCAAACGCCGGGGTTTTATGGGTTATGCGCCCGCGCTTCACATATGCCGTATGCCGGTTGGCGGGTTGAGCAGATCCCGCACGGGCACCCGCGCAATCAGGGCAGACTCTGTTCGTATCGACCACGCCAACCCGCGTGGGTGAAGCCCACCACCCCAGCACCGGGGTCACCCTGAAATCGCTCACGGCAAGCGGCAGGGTCGGCAGCTCCCCCAGAATTTCAACACCCGCAGGGTCAAGCCCGGTCTCTTCCACGGCCTCGCGCAGGGCGGCGATGCGCCCCACCGGAACTCTTCGCTGGCGCGCCAGTTCATAACCTCGGGGTCGATTTTTGCCGCCCGGGAACGCAGGCTGACCGGCGTGTGAGCGCAGAGTATCCGCCCGCACCAAAAGCAGAACGTCCAGGTTCTCGCCCACGCACTCTGGGCATCCGTCAAAGTTCGCGGATGCGCTCGGTTCATCATCGAGTACCCCGAAGAGAACGAGCACTGCCGCCTCTTTTGGAGAGGGTACTGTGGGCGCGTACCGCATGAGGGAGTCTATGTTGACATCGAGTTTTCCTACGGCAAGGTTCGCGAGTGCATCGCGGGCTTGTTCGGCGGCGGTGTTCAGGGTGTTAGGCACTCAGCGGGTATCCTTCGGCGTGCAGTTGGCGGCGTGGCACCGGTGAGGAAGCGCAGGTGCAGGCGTTCACGACCGGGGCCATTTCATATTTCATGAGTTTACGTGCTTTGATTTCGTCCGTCTCGCCTTCGCCCCAGGATGGGCACAGGTCGGCGATGGGGCAGACCTCGCAGGCGGGTTTGCGGGCGTGGCAGATGCGCCGCCCGTGGTAGACCATGCGGTGTGAGAAGTCGGTCCATTCTGCGCGGTTCGATAAGCTCGGCAACGTCGTGTTCGACTTTTGACGGGGATCGTCTTCGGTGGTGAGTCCCCATGCGGCGCGCGAGCCTGCCGAAATGGGTATCGACGGTCAGCCCTGGGTACCCCGAAAGCGTTACCGAGTACCACGTTTGCGGTTTTGCGCCCGACTCTGCCAGTTTCACCAGTTTATCGAGTGTTCCGGCACTTCTCCGTCGTAGTCGTCGGTGAGCTGGCGGGCGAGTTTGACGATAGATTTTGCTTTGGCGCGGTAGAACCCGAGGGATTGAATATAGGGTTCGACCTCTTCTTCGGTGGCGGCGGCGAGGGCGGGCGCATCCGGGTAGCGGGCGAAGAGCGCCGGGGTTACCTGATTGACGCGCACATCAGTGGTTTGCGCCGAGAGCACCGTGGCGATCAGCAGTTCAAAGGCGTTCGTGAAGTCGGAGTTCAGCCACGGCGTAGGGGTAGGTTTCACCCAGGATGCGGTTGATTTTGCGGGCGCGGCGCACGGTGGCAAGGTGGCTTTCGGGGGCTTGGCGAGTGCTTTTCGCGCGGCGACGTGCCGCCCTGTGCCGCTTCAAACTCGGGCACGGTGCGGGATGCTTAGCAGCTCACGTTCTTCCTCGGTGAGCTGTAGCTCTGGGGCTGTGTCGGTAGTGCTGGTGCGGATGAGCTCATAGCGCGAGCCTCACCGGTTTTTTGTCTGCTTTTTCCCAGCTAGGGGTTCCAGTTCGCTGTTACCGCACGGTTTCTGCCATTTTTGAGCGGGTAAACATGCCATCACAGGATATGCCTGCAACGATTTTTTTGTTCTGAACAATCTTTAGAATTCCTGGCGCAGCATCTAGAGCCGGAACAGGTATCTGCGTTATTTTGATAATACTAATGCGCCCCAGATGAGTCATGCTCGACTCTGGGAGGGTAACCATGATTAATCGATCTACATTAACAATTTCATAGTGGAGTTGTACCCACCTCTGAAAGATTTCTCAGGAGGACACATGAAGATCGCTCTGTAGGTGCCACCGGAACAGCTGGTCGCGCCACCGCTCACGCCGCCCAGCAAGCAGGTCACGAGGTCATTGCTCTCTCGTGCCACAGGCATCGATCTGCATACCGGAGAAGGACTAGCTGAGGCTCTGAACGGCGCTCAGGTGGTCATCGACACGTCCAACGCTTTTCCTGCAGACCCCGCAGCCAGCCTGGTTGATACTTTTCTCAGACGTTACCAAAACCCCTGGAGAAAGCCTCGCCAGCATGCTGGGGGTACAGCATCTGGTTCACCTTTCCATCTGCAATATTGACCACCCCGCATTCGACGATTTTTGACTACTATCTCGCCAAGCGAGCGCAGGAGAAGGTTTTAGAGGACAGTTCCTTCCGCACTCCATCGTCCGTTCTGCGCAGTGGATGGAGTTTGTTTTAACCCTGCAGCCGTCACACAGACCGAGACCAACGTGAAAGGTTCAAAACTGGCTGATTCAACCCATCGCTGTGGAGACTGTGGCTAAGGTACTCGTTCAAACTGCGACCGAAAGCCCGCGCAACCGGCAGATCGCTGGGCCCGAGCAAATTTCGGCTTCCAGAACTGACCCAAACATACCCTGCACGCCATAGGTGATCGTCGAAAAGTAAGCGTTGCAGATCCTGGTCTTAGATGCGCTCGCTGAGGGGTGTTCTGCGTGCCCCGAGAATGCAGAGTTACTTGGGCCCACGGTCGCTCAGTGGGCGGAGGAGCAGACACCCGCACATGGGTGATGGCGGCAGACTTCTTGGCTCAGTGTCTGGGGTCAGACTAGTTTTTATGCTAAACCGCTTGGTGCTTCCGTTTCTCAGCACTTCATGCCTGAGGGTTTTTCCACCCAACATGTGTAGAAACGCGGGAAAAACCGGAATTTTCCAGTTTTCCCGCGTTTGCCGCTGCTAATGAGAATATACTGATGGTTTCTCAATACTAGTTACACGGTCACTGCAGAAACAGTGTTGCTGCCGCCAGTCTCAAGCGGCTGGTTCACGAACCCAAATAGTGGTGGCGGGGTGGTTTGGTGGGCGTGCATCCTGCGCGGGACGCTTCAATGTGCCACACCAAAAAGCATGTCTGCAACTATTTTTGTGCTGAATGGCCCCTAACCTGAACCTGCTGGGGCACCGCCGCCCCTGAAATCTACGGGCACACCACCCTGGTTGATATTGAGTTGTCGGTGCGTGAGCGTGCCGCCCTGCACGGGTTTGATGTTGAGTTTATGCAAAACAAACCATGAGGGGAAGCTGGTGGATGAGATTCAGCGGGCCCGCACCCGTGGGGCTGCACTCGTGATTAACCCGGCAGCGTACACGCACACGTCGGTGGCGCTTCACGATGCGCTGGAGGCCGCCGAACTGCCCGTCGTCGAGGTGCACCTGTCGAATATTTACCGGCGTGAGGAGTTCAGGCATCACTGTATGTGTCCCCGCAGGCAACCACCGTGATTAGTGGTGCGGGTGCTTATGGGCATGTGATGGCTATTGATTTTATTGCCGAGTACCTTAAAGACGATATTTAACACGGGGCTTTTAGATCAGGGAACGGGGCGCCCGGTACCTTTTTCGGTACCGGGCGCCCCTGTTTTAGTCCGCTGTACGCGGGTTATGAGGGTGTGTTGCTCACCCCTAGCGTGCTTTACATTGGCCGGTTGAGACGGGCGTGGTGTTATTGCTGTTGGCAGCCAACGCCTGTTTCAGGGTGGATGCGGTTATCGCACAGCCGGTCTGGCCTTCGGTTGCTTTTTGCGAAGACCACGCCCACTACGGTGCCGTCTTTGGTGAGTATCGGGCCGCCGGAGTTACCGTGCCGCACGTCTGCGGCGATCTCGGTACACCTGGCGGGTGGGGTTGGCTTTTACCGGTTTCAGAGTCGATGGTCTGAATGTTGCCCACACCCCTGTACGGTGGCGGGTTTTGCGGCGAACGGGCCGCCCTTCGGCAGCCCATGAAGGTCACGGTTTCGCCGGATTCGGCGTTAGTGTTGGCCACCCGCAGCGGTTGGATAGGCAAACGCGGTACACGAATGAACGCTAGATCTTGCGCCGGGTTGTTGTAGACCACGGTGCCGGGGAGGTGCGTCCTCGTGAGTCCTGCACGGTGGGTGAGGTAACCCGGAAAGCACATGCGAGTTGGTGACTACGAGGTCCTGCCCAGCGACGAACCCGGAGCCGGTGGAGGTGTATCCGCACTGCTCAGCGGCACCCAGGATCTGCACTACCGAGGATGAGGCGTTCTCGGCGCATCGGATTGAACCTGCTGGGTGGGTGCGTTCGTCCCGGGGTAGAGCAGCTGTTTGACTTCGGGGATGCTGCCTGCGGTGAGTACATCGTTGCGGACGCTGTCGATGCGGTCTTTCACGGCGGATGGGGGTTGCTTCAACCATCCAGGTGAGGGTTTTCGATTCGCCCAGCGCCGTGTTCACTGACGGGATGGGTACCGTGCGCATGGATAGGGTGATGACGACGAGTACGAGGGCGCAGGCGGCTACGTTCAGCACGCCGCCGAAGAACCTCTCCACACCCTTTATAGGTGTGACATCTGTTACTTTACGGATGCTCCTGCCAGCAATGACACCCAGCCACTGCCCAATCACCAGGCATAGCAAAAGAAGCCCGATAGCGGTGGGAAGCATCCACTGCGGGCTGACTGCGGCAACCGCCAGCGGCACCAGCCATGCGGCGGCGCACACACCCAGTGCCAACCCTAAGAACGTTCCGAGCGTGGTAAAGAACCCGCTTCGTAAGCCCATAAGGAAATACAGCACGAGGATGATGGGAATAATAATGTCGAGGGGGCTCAGGTTAGCAAACACAAGCGTTCCTCTCTTGAAATATAAAGAAATAATGAATGATGGCGTGGAAAACGCCGCACTCATGTACTGATGCTAAAGGGTTAAGCTGTGAAAATCTTTAGTTTTTTAAAAAATTCCCAGGGAAGTTTTGCTTTCGGCCAACCGTTTTCAGATGCATAACAAGATTTTTGAGGTAATCTCAATAACAGTAAGTTGAATATATCACATCCGGTTCTTGGGCCTCAGCTCATAGGTTCGAGCAGGTGCACCAGCCGGAATGTTCATACAAGGGTGCTCGCACCCCACCCATATTCTGGCGAGAACAAAACAATGGATCTAGATATCCTGCGCCGCTCGCCGCTGTTCGCGACCTCGATGACGCCGCGTTCGCTGCTCACCGACGATATTACCGAAATCGACCTTCCCGTAACGCCGTGCTCTTCTACGAAGGGACCCCGGCGACCAGCTCTCACGCCGTACTCTCCGGCAAGGTTGCTTGGCCGCACCGCCGCCGATGGGCGGAGAACATGATCGCCATCATGGGCCCCGGCGATGTCTTCGGCGAAATGGCACTTTTTGATCCCCTCCCCGCGTTCTACCAATGCCGTGGCTGTCTCTGAGACCCGTCTGGCTGCTATTAGCACGAGTCGTTCAAACGCGCCCAGCAGCAGGACCCCAGCATCTCGGACCAGGTCATTAAGACCCCTGGCACGCCGTCTGCGCCACTCAAATGAGGCCTGGCAGACCTGGTGTTCTCGGATGTTCCCGGGCGTCTCGCTAAGGCCCCTGCTGGATCTGGCGGATCGCTTTCGGTCGCCCCGCAACCGACGGCATCCCTCGTGGCCCACGAGCTCACTCAGGAAGAGCTTGCGTAGCTGGTGGGCGCATCCCGTGAGACCGTGAAACAAGGCTCTGGCCGAGTTCGTCTCCCGCGGCTGGATTCGCTTGGAGGCACGCGCGGTCGTCATTCTCGACCTGCCGCGTCTGCGTCAGCGTTCACGCTAAATTCTCTGAGGACATCTGAAGTTCATCACAAAAACCGCATCCGATACGTCGTTATTCGACGGTTTCGGATGCGGTTTTCGCATGCCCGCCCCTCACGTTTACGCAGGCGAGCAACAGGTGCCCTTTTCTCCGTGAGGTATCCCCAGTTAGCAACGTAGACGTGCTGCCGGTTCAGGTCCTCACGTTCGGCAATATCGAGCAAACGCAGTAGCCATATCCGCTGGGTAATCATCCAGCCGCGTCGAAGCGGCTTTGTAGGGCATCTGAGCCGATAAGAACCTTTAGCTTTCATCGGCTGAATGCGAGGGGCACGCACCGCCGTCCACTGCGCGGTGCTTTTCCCACAACACCACGTCCATACGCCGCATATCATCGTAGGTCGCGCCCAAAAAAATGCTGCAGCAGCGGCAACACCACCCAGAGCTTTGAAGAGCCCTTGATGAGCCCAATGTCTGCAGACCTCCGAAGAGATCACAACCAACGTGATACCCCATGCTCTGCATGGCGTCCAGAAGATTCTTTTGTCCCGGCAGAGTAAAGGGTTGTCGGGCGTTTTCGAGGTGCCAATCCCTTACGGTACTAATGACCGCATCTACGCCTTGAAGCCAGGGGTTTGAGGGCCTGAGCATCAAGAATATCTACAGCGCCCGTGGTTAGGTTCGGGTGCTCAAGCTGAAGATTCTGCGGGTTCCGGGCAAGTGCACCACCTCATGACCACGCGCAAGCGCCTGTTCCACGACCAAACGACCCACGTTTCCTGGTAGCACCAGATACCAAAAATTTTCATAGTTTTCGACTTTTGTTAGGGAACAGTGACCACAAGTTTACAGCGCACATGCCCCGTGCCCAGTTCCTTATAGCCGTCACGATGGAATCAAGTTTGAACGGGCACATGCGCCAAGGTCACGTCAATATCTCCCGATGCCACCAGATCGGCGACTTCTTTCAGGTCACCAGGCTGCGCATGCCGCGCCCCCGTAAACTGCGCGCCCTTCATCATCGCCTTCGGCGTAGGAATCAGCGTGCCCATCGCGTCCTTTTTCAGGCCGAGCTCTGCCCCTAACGGAATGTAGTCACCGCCGTAGCAGCCAGCATTTTCGTAACCGGGCCGGGGCAGCCTTGAGAATACGCTCCTTCAAACCGTCACCGTATGCAACCGGAATAGCACCCAGAGAGCGTACGAACTCCGCGTTTTTCTCCGATGCGATACCGATAACTGTTGCTCCCTCGATGCACCGCAAGCTGAACCGCCACGGTTCCTCACACCGCCGGATGCGGCACTGATAACCAGCACATCCTCGGGTTTCAGGTCGATTGCGCGGAACGCCCCGCATGCGCTCTCCCCGGCGACGCCCAAGGCTGCGGCAACCTCAAAGTTCAGGTTCTCAGGTTTCGCAACAATATTCTGGGCAGAAGTCACCAGCTTCAGCCAGGAGCCTCGTCACGCCGGAGCCGGGAGCGCTGCGCAGGGTTCCCAGTACCGCATCGCCCACAGCAACATTGTTCACACCGGGGCCCGAGGGCATCTATCACACCAGAAAAAGTCACGCCCCACACCCTTCGGAAAACGTGCGGGACCGCGGCCAAACCACCAGGACGGGTGACGCAAACGGTTGCATCGTCTCGCAAACACGAAGCGGCTTATACCCTCAAAAGGTTTTCAGATCCACGGGGTTCAGGCTGACCGCTTTGACGCTCACACGGACTTCACCTTCGCCCGGTGTAGGCTCATCTGTCTCAACCATTTCTAGAACGCTGGGATCACCATAAGCGTTGTACTGAATTTTGCGAATCATCGAGGTTCCTCCTTTCACTGTGACTATCTACATACAGGCCGGATTCTCCGCGCATGCGGAAAATCCGGCCTTCCACGTTTTTAGCGAAGGGTGATCAGGAATGACTGAGGTTGCTGAGCAGCCACCGCGCCAAACTTTCCGGTGCGCGGGGCGGCCTTCACCACCTCAGTGAATGAGAGTACACTGTCCGTCGTTCTAACAAGGATGGGTTTTTTCACCTCAACCGTTCGTTTCTTAGCCAACCAGGCCACGCTCGTACCGACCTTCGCCAGGGATTCAAGGGTACACATGACCCCGGGGGTGACCAGCTCATCAAGGGTTTTACCGGCGGTATCGGGCTGGTTATACGGTCACCGAGGTCGCTAGTGGCCCGGCCTGCAAGCAGCTCCCGCACGTTCACCCAGTCACCCCAAATACCTTTTATCCTTCAGCAGGCTTGCCTGCTGGCCGACAGGCACTGGCGGTGGTGAAATACGCGACGTCGTACCGTTTGTGGCAGAAGTCCGGCGACCGCCAGCGCACCACAGGGCGCAGCAGATCAGCCCGGATTTTTAGTCCGCTCATCGCCAGGTATTTGCTGAGGGTTTCGTCGCGGTCCGAGATCGCTTCCCGGTGGTTCATCTGGTCGCTGCCAGCGGTGTATTCGGCTACGCTCCCCTCGTCCTCACCAGCCAATAACAGCCCGGTTTCTTCAAAGGTTTCACGCACCGCAGCGACCACCACCTTGTGGGCTATTGTTGCGTCGCCGAACGCGAAGGTGCGCGCCAATGCCCGCATCCGCGCCACACCTAGGGATATTCTGTGCATCTTTCTGCGGTGACCATACCGCCGAAAAAGCAACAATCCCTAAAGGAGAGCAGCCGGGCCGGTAGGTACGATAGTTTCCAGCCCGTCGTCGCCATCACGCACAAAATAACGGAGGCCGCTGCTTGAGGGCGCACCCGGTGGTTTCGGCGGTACCAGCGGCCTCCCCGGAGTGCTCGTTCGCCCACGTCTCCGCGGCGGTGCGCATAAAGTCTGGGATAGTGCACAGCCGCCGCACCTGTTCGGTACGCGGGCGGGGGCGCTCTTCCTGCCGGAATAAAACGCGAGGGGAACCCGCCACGGGGATAGCGCCGGTGTACAGTTCGCTACGCATATTCGACGATAATCTCAACTTCTACGGGGAATCGAGCGAGCACGGGCACGCCGACCGCCGAACGGGCGGCTGCCCAGCTCACCGAAAATCTCGCCCAGCAGCTCGGATGCACTCGTTAATAACGCCGGGCTGACCGGTGAAGTTCGGTTCAGAAGAGACAAACCGACAACCTCACAATGCGGCGCACCCGGTCAAGATCGCCGATCACAGATTTTTACGGCGGCCATGGCGTTAAGCACAAATGGCGGCATATTTTTAGCGTCCTCAGGCGCCAAAGCCTGCTTTGCCCGCTGGCAGATACCTTACCAATAGCCGGCAGTTCCCCTTCGTAAAAGGTGCAGCTGCCCGGAAGTGTACACGTAACTGCCGGAGACAACAGCCGGAACATAAGCGGTACACAGGCGCAGCAACCTCAGGCAGCTTTGCAGCCAAGCGTCTCGGATACGTTGTTCTATACGGGTTTCGGTCAGCGATGCTCTTCCGTGGGTAAGGGATCGGCGATTGTTATGGCGATGCCCTTGAAACGGTATATTTTCGCGGGGTTGTCCGCGGCCGCACAAGCAAAGAGATGCTAAACCCGGTGCCACACCCTCAGATGGGCGGTCACCGGGCGGTGCGTATACTACTCGCGCCTTTCGCGCTTGAAGTAGAGCGATGGGGTTGTTCTGCGGGGGCGACCATATTACCTGCAGGGTTCGGGCCGGAAGGTGTGAGGCACGGGGAGTACCGTCACAGCTCCCAGCCATCTTCGCCCCAGCTGTCGAGGATCTGCTAGTAGCATGGATCATCAGAGGCACAGTTGCGTATTCCCATTTCTTCATACACCTAGGGTAGTCCTTCGGGGGCGCACTGTACAATATCACCGGTCATTTCACGGGTACGTGACAGAACACAGCGGGCACCTTCATGTTTAACACCAAATATTAAGACACCCTAAGGAGGTTGTTCGGCGGCATGCCGGGCATGAAAAGCGGGCTGACGTGGCGGCTAGCAGTTCCCAGTTATATCCGCTAAACTGGGGGAATGGCTTTCCAGAAACGTCGCGGCCGCGACCTTTTGCAGTTTATTGCTTACAGCGTCATTGCAGGTTTTCTGGTGGCGGTCATTGCAGTGCCGCCCGTCGTAGGCGCTGGCTCAGTGGTGAACGCATCCATGAGCTGGTTCCAAGACTTACCGGATGAGATTTCAGAGGGGCCCCTGGCACGTCCCTCAACGATCTACGCCGCAGATGGTAAGACCGAGCTGGCCACCTTCTATGAAGAGAACCGTACACAGGTGAAGCTTCGACCAGATCTCCCCGCATATGCGGAACGCCATCATTTCGGTTGAGGACCGTGATTTCTATAGCCACGGCGCGGTCTCTGCCGTCGGTATTGGGCGTGCGTTCTTCAATAACGCGATGAACCCCTGGCAACGTCAGGGTAGCTTTCACCCTCACCCAGCAGTACGTGAACAACCCGATCGTTAACGCCGCTGAGCAGAACGGTGAGGACGCGAACGCCACCCTGGGCGGGAACAAGAACTACTTCGCCAAGATCAAAGAAATGAAGCTGGCTGCCTGATGGAGCAGAACAGTCCAAGGACGAGATCCTTGAAGGCTACCTGAACATCGTGAACATGGGCGGCTCAAACTTTGGTGTTGAGGCCGCAGCCCAGTACTACTGGGGTATTCCTGCGAAGGACCTGAACGTTGCCCAGTCGGCGCTGCTGGCCGCTGGTGCAGTCCCCAACACCTACCGGCCGGACGAGCACCCTGATAACGCAGCTGAACGCCGCAACGTGGTGTTTCCACCATGCTGCGTGACGGGAAGATCTCTCAGCAAGAGTACGACGAGGCAGTGGCCAGCGAAGTAAACCTGACATTCACCCGGTGAAGAAGGGTGCAGCAACGCTGGCGAGTACGCCTTCTTCTGCAACCACGTGGTGAATAATATCCCTGCAGGATGAGTCCCTACGGTGCCACCGATATTCAGCGCAACGCCATGCTGCAGCGCGGTGGTTTGAAGATTTACACCTCCCTGAACACGGAGGCACAGAAGGTTGCGAAGCAGTGCAGTTGAATCCCACCCAGCCTGGGGCAACCAACACTAATGACATTAACACCGCACTGACCAGCATCGAGCCTTCCAACGGTACGTGGTGGCGATGGCGCAGAACACAGAATGGGGCAGTCCCCAGGACGCCAATGACCATTCGGTCTCGCAGTTCAACCACAACGTTGATGCCAAGCACGGCGGCACCAATGGCTTCCAGCCCGGTTCAACGTTCAAACCGGTGATCCTGCCCAGTGGATTAAAGACGGCAAGGGCGTCAACGGCATGGTCACGGTACGCAGTTGTCGCACTCTCACCAGTTTCGCGTGGAACGCCAAATGCTACGACGAGACAGGCGGCAAATACTACTACCGCAACCAGCCGGAAGGGTGGATCTCAAGAACGCCGTGAACGGCGGTCTGGGGTACAACACGGCGGCATACGGTATCCGGTGTCGCTGAACTCATACCCGTACGGTGGCGTTTCACGGCTGATTTGTGCGACGTGCACGAAATGTCTAAAAACCCCGCACATGTACGACGGCACAGGAGAACCGCTTCACAGCATCCCCTGATTTGGGTACTGACATTGGCGGTACCAAAAACGGTGTGTCCCGCTGACATTGGCCTCAGCCTACGCGGTCTTTGCGAACGAGGGAAGTACTGTGAGCCGCGCCCGATGAACAAGGTCACCAAGAACAACGGCGAGCAGAGCCCATGAACACTGCGCTGGCGTGAACA
>BNJU01000622.1_pt1 | contig 61713 bp, 98 predicted proteins | sample 8539281 | NCBI WGS metagenome assembly BNJU01 (sample SAMD00202456, study PRJDB9452) | human saliva metagenome | isolation source: human saliva | place: Japan
ACTAGATTTCATTATCGGTTCTCACTCAGTCTATCATTTGACTTTAATTGTTTTGCTCCTTGATCTCATAAGACAGCAAATTTCAGTGACAGAAAAGGAGATTATCTCGTCAAAAATCGAACAATATTCTCTCGAATGGATATGACTAAATCTAGACTTTGCAGGTTTTCGTTTGTTTTAGGTGTCTTAATGTCACCATCACTAATTCACCGTTTTGTGTAAAACTGAACATCTGGTTGAATTAGGAAACTTAGGATCAGATTTGGGCAATTTTATGCTAATCTTTTCTATATGTTCATTGTAAAGTTACTTTTATCTCACCTATAGTCTGATAAATCATCGTCGTTTCTTCTTTGGCATTCTCTATTTTCTGGTGAATTTCTGTTGGTTGCGTTAGCACTCTCATTCCACCATATTTTCTTCAGTTGCTCCTGGTATCTACATGGTATTATTCTTATCACTATTTTTCAGTATTGTTTGAATCAGTTTTAATTCTTTATTAGGATGTAGGCATTTCAGTTTTTGGATTCTTTTTCTTTTATTCTTTTTGCTATTAAGTCTTGTGCTTCTTTCCATTCTACTTCTGACAAGTCGGATTTAGTGATACTTCTCAATGAATCACCACTAGCTTTTTGGAATACTGAAAGATTTATCTGCCCAAATATAAGTTCCTTGCAATACATCCTGAGATCAAAATATATCCATCAGGGTTGCAAACTTGCCTTCTTTAAGTGCTTTCTGTACTTCTTCCGCAGAATGGATAGTTTGCCAATTCTGCATTCCAGCACGTGTTTTCAAGAGGTCACATAGCAATACGGATCCAGCATCATCATGACCTGGTTTTTGACCAAACTTCAGGACGCACATCAGGATGTTGCATTACATATTTTATAGTTGCTATTTGCTCACTATTTAACCAAGAATAAGGCACAACGTGAATATGATCAATGTGTGGAATGATGAATGAACTTCCAGTATCATAGGTAGTATTGGCTGCATGCATGAGGCAAGCTAGATACATCAACAGCTAATCTTGGTTTTAATTTCTGTTTCTACAATATCATAACGATAATTATCTTTATCTTTAAGCATTAGTTCCTGCTCAGAAAAAGCTATTTGAGTAAGATCGAGTTCTTCACGTGAATAAAAATAATCTTTACCACCTTCATTAATTATATAACCAACTTTACTATTTCTAGAAATTTTATTAGCTACTTTTTATAATCAAACTTTGGTCTTTTCCTCCTCATCTGAGTGTACTGAAGAAACGATGGAATCTGGATTTTTACCAGTTTCTTGAATCCATTTGGCAACTTCATCCAATTCGAATTGTTCTAATTCACCATATCCCTATAATGGAAATGATCTCCGTGTTTGGCAATAACACCTGATTTATCAACAGAATCGATGGAATCTTTGGTAAATATATATCCATCGCTCGTATCATAGGTTTTACCATCTAAACCTTTTCCATAAGCTTTTGATTGATTGTCCTAAGAACTTATGAACTCCTTCTTTTTTAATACTAAAGGTTTAATATCTGTAACAATTTCGTTTAATCCATTTTGCCTTTTAACGGAATCATTCTTGCAATCTTCTGCTCTAAATCAGACATTTTGTGAATAAGGAATAAAGTGATAATGGTCTCCGTGAGACACTGCTCACCATTTGCAGTACGTTTGATCATTTGTGCCGGATCAAAGACTAGACCATCCGATTCACATGGCGTTCTGATAAAGGTTTTGCATACAATTCACTTAAAAGTGTTGAAATGTCTTCCCCTTGATTTTTGATGATAAGTTGGTGTGACAGTCAGTTTGGAGTCTCTGTCAAACGCAGTACGTTTTTGTAATCTGTGCTGGGTCAGATACTAATCCATCAGATTCCACATGACGTTGGCTAAGTAGCCAAAGCGTACAATTCTTGAAGGAGACTAGCTAAATCCTCACTTTGACTTTCAGAATCTGTTGCAGGATTTTTGAGGTGTCTCAGATTGACTCGTTCTCACCTAGATCTTGTTTCTCCTGCTGTGCAGACGATATTCAGCGGTACTTAATTGATTCCTTTACCAGATAAGAAGGCTTGGGTACAGCTAATTCACTGGCAGACAAGTCACTCTTAGGAATATAATGAAGTGATTGCCATGTGGAACGATGTATAGCATCACCTGTGTCCTCGATAATATCACTCGCATTAAAAAACATAGCCATCATCCGTTGTATAACGTCCCTGAGCCCTTGCTAGAGTGACTTCATTACTAATCTTTGTTTCACCATCATTCCCATGTTCTTGCTTCTGACGATTGATTTCTTCCTTACTACGAATATTTTTCTGTATGGGAAGCATCCTTGAGGTATACATAATAGCGACCATCAACCTTAATGACATAACCACCCTTAACTTCGCTGACAATATCCTCATTTCGAAGTTGATAATTCGGATCCTTCATCAAAGAGTTCTTCGCTAATAATAGCATCATAAGGAACCTTGCCATTAAAGTAATGATAATGGTCTCCATGTGAAGTTACGTAGCCTTGATCGGTAATCTTAACGACGATCTGCTCAGCATTGATCCCCTCTCGCTCACTAACCTCATCAGGCGTCAGATTTTTCAGTCTTAGCACTAGCCTGATTTCCTTCTATATAAGCACACGATTAGACTCTTTTGCTAGTCTGTACTGCTTGGTAACGCCCCAATTCATAACTCGAAAGGCTTAAAGCCAAAAGAGCTACTGAACCAAGTACATATTTTTTTATTGATTTTTCATCTTAATACACTTTCTATTTCATTTATTCGTTAAAAAGTACTACACTTTTTCCTAAAGAACTTCCTAACCGGTTAAATATCTATTTAGAAAAATTACTCACTTTTTAAAACTCCTCCTTCTATTTTCAATTTATCAAACAAGATTTGAGTAATTGAGTTAGTTCTCTATATACTTAACCAGTTATTTAACTGGTTAAGATTTTTACTCTATCACATAAATCTGTCAAGAAATTTTTGACTTTTCAGGTAAAAATCTAGATAAAAAGGATTTAGTCCTGCTCATGCAAAACTAAATCCCATATTATGTATATCAGTAACGGTAAGCTATTTTTATTCTTCGATTAACTTATTCAATAATCTGGGTCTCAGCTAGTTTTTTGTACCAATGTGCAGATTTCTTAGGATAACGCTCTTGAGTTTCGAAATCTACATAAAAGAGTCCGTAACGTTTTTCATAACCATTAGACCATGAGAAGACGTCCATCAATGACCAGATGAAGTATCCTTTGACGTTTGCACCATCTGCAATCGCATCAGACAAGACTTCCAAGTGTTGTTTCACATAATCAATACGGCCATCATCGTAAACTGTGTTATCAACGAATTCATCCTTGTAGCCAAGACCATTTTCTGTGATATAAATTTTCTTGTAGTTTGGATAATCCTTTTTCACACGCATGATTTGGTCGTATAATCCTTGCGGATAAATAATCCAGTCCCAGTCAGTTTTTGGTACGTAGTCTGGCGCAATTCGTCGACCAACACCTTTGATTTGGTATTTAGAGCTTCCTTTTTCCCCTTTACCATTGTGGATGATTTCAGTTTCACCATCAAAGGCTTCCATCCAGTCACTCATGTAGTAATTGATCCCAAGAAAGTCATTCAGGTCTTTGTAGCTTCAAGTACGCAAAATCTTCGACACGAAGATCAAGCTACCGCCATTGACAGATAAGATGTGGTTTACACCTTCCATTGTTGCATCTGAATAGTGTCCAGGTATGTAGCATCCAAGATAAATTTGTTGTGGATGATATCTTCCAACTCAGCAGCACTGAACGTCTGCAGGATTTTTAGGATCCAATGGATACTTAGTTGGAAGGGCGTGAACAACCCCGATTTCACCTTTATAGCCTTTTGTCTTTGTACAATTTCACAGCACGAGCATGAGAAACCATCATATTGTGGTGGATTGGAAAACTTTGGCAAGGTCATACTGGATACCTGGAGGAAATTTACCGACCAAGTATTGACCATCACCAATTGGGCCAATTTCATTGAAGGTTGTCCAATAGTTGACTTCTGAGAATTCTTCGAAACAGAAGACAGCGTAATCAACGAAATGGTCCATATTCTCACGATTCAAGAAATCTCCATTTGAGTGAAGAGCTTCAGGAGTATCAAAAGTGGTGAAGAGTTACGAATGGTTCTACATGACGTTTATGACATTCTGCAAATAACTTATGATAGAATTCTACCCCTTTTGGATTGACTTCACCATAACCAGTTGGGAAAATACGTGACCAAGCAATAGAAATACGAATACCATTTACACCATATTCCTCAGCTAATTTTAAGTCTACTGGATATTTATGATAGAAGTCACTCGCTGGTTCAGCTGTATACCAATAGTTATCTGCTAGGTATTTGTCCCAGGCAACAGGACCTTTACCATCTGTATGTGTAGCACCTTCTGCTTGATAAGCTGCTGTTGCGCCACCGAAAATAAAATCTTTAGGAAGTGTTTTTGTCATTTTTTCACCTATTTCTTGATTGGATAAAATGAAAAGCGAGCGGAGAGGAGCTAATAAGCTATCCATCTCCGTCTCACTTCTTGTACAAAGTCACCAAATAGTGACATAAAGGGGGAAAACAAATATATAATCCGGAAACTATTTTACAGTCCCCAAGGTCAGTCGAATTGAGCTTGAACAAATGCAAGAGCACCTTTACCATCACGAGTCAACTTGATGTATTGAGCTCCTTCAGTCTTAGCCAATTTGATTCCAAGTTTATCTGTTTCAGCCTTCATGTCCTCATAATTTGATGCTACTTGAGGAGCAAGGATAACAAGGTCAAATTCTGGCAACATTTCACGGTGAGCACCGTAACCACCAGCAGCGGCCTTCACAGGAACATTGTATTCTGCAGCAGCTTTATTCAAAGCATTGCAAGAAGACCACTTGTTCCTCCACCCGCACAAAGAACGAGTACGTTGGTTTCTTCTGTAATTGTATTTTGTGCTGATTCTACTCCAGCTTTTTCAAGGATAGCATCAGCTTTAGCAGTATTAAAGTTTGCGGCTACTTTTCTTTTAATTCATCGTTGACTTTTATCAGAACGTTCTTCTTCAAGAATTTGTTCGTCATAAACTTTAAGGAATGGATAGTAGATTGCAATATCCACTACGATTAACAATGCTGCAGAGCAGAAAATGACAAGAACTGAAGTTTGTACCAAGAACAATACCTAGAGGCCCAGGCGTAGTCCATGGAAGGTTGGCAGTGAATGAAGTTCATGCCGAGAGTTTCGATAAAGAACTTAAAGATCCATACTGTTTGCAAAAGGTGCGAATAAATGGAATAAAGAAGATTGGGTTCAAAACAAGTGGTGCACCAAACAAGATTGGTTCATTTACACCGAAGAATGTAGGAACTACTGAAGCACGTCCGATTGCACGATTACACTGAGACTTACAACCACATAAACATGAATGGAACTACAAGAGTTTGCTCCTGTACCACCCATAGTGACGATAAACATTTGTGTACTCAGATGTAAGGATCTTATCAGCGTACATGCTTGTTGAAGAAGGTTCAAGTTGACTCGGCATTTTGCTATAAGTAATCGCTGCGATAGCTGGTTCAACGATTGAAGGACCATGAATCCCAACGAACCAGAAGAAGGCAAAGGCACCAAAGATAATGGTAATACCAAGATAGCCATCAACTGCGAGAGAATAATGGAGCAAAGAATTTACCGATTGATTCTGCAACGCTTGCACAACAAATTGACGAGCAAGCAAGTCAAGAGCATAAAGTGAAACTACTGAGAGCGTAAATGGAATAACATCTTTTAAAGACTTGTGAGATATTCGGTGGAACTTCGTCAGGCATGCGAATAGTAACGTTGTTTTTCACACAAACCTTATAGATAGCTACAGTTACAAAAGCTGTCAGGAAGGCTGAAAGCAACCCTTTTCGTACCAAGGAAACGAGTTGCAAAGCCACCCTCGATTGGGTCAGCTGCTAACATCAGCAAACCAACTAGCCGCCAATAGCGTTGACATATAGTTGATTTGGTTGGTTTTTCTCCATACTACGATTGACGGAGTCTGTTAAAGATTTAGCAGTGGTACCAGCTACCAAGACTGCTAGAATCCCCATAGAGTAGCTGTAAGGTTTCATCAAAAAGTGCTACTACTTCATCAGACCATTTAAAAACCCCCAAGAGTTTTGGAACAAAGGCAATCAAGATAAAAATACTTTGAGAAAGAGAATGACTGGCATTCCTGCGATAAATCCATCACGAATAGCACGCAAATAGATGTTACGTGACAGTTTCTCAAAGAAAGTTCCCTTTCTCCAATAAAAGCAATTAATTTATTCATTATTTAACTCCCGTTTGTAAAGTTCGATTAAATGGTCATCAAATCTTTTAGCAAAATAGTGGTCATCAAGTGATCTTGACCGTGCATCATGGTTACACTATAAAGCTCAAATCATCACCAGCTGCTTCCTTGGTTAAAAGACTCGTTTTGCGCGTGGTGTGTGCTGACTACAGCTACCAGCTTCCTCAACTAAAGCTATCCGCTTTCGCAAAATCACCAGCTTCAGCAGCTTTTCAAAGCTTCCAATAATTTTGAACGAGCATCACCTGCATAGGCAACGATTTCAAAAACCTAACAATGTTACTTCTTCTCATTCATGATAGAATTCTCCTTATATATTTTTAGTAAAGTATTATGACAATAAACGTTGAATGTGTAGAACAAGATAAACTCGTTCACTCTTATAGAGGTCAAGACCAGTTTCCTGAGCAATGACTTCATAAATTTTGCTACCAATTTCGAATGCTTCTGGATAGGTATTCTTTATATGTTCTTCCATATCGAGCAAGGATTGATTATCATCGCGACTACGATCCAGATAATCCGAGAAATAATTGAGATGAATCATAAAAGCGGTCGTAGAAATTATTATTTTTCAGGTGTTCGCTGGATTTTATAACTCTTCAAAACGCTTTCAACTCTCTTTTAAAAATTTCCTTTCTCTTATCAATCGACTCAACAACTTCGACTTCATTTTCACCTTCTGCATTGATGAGTGATAAGCGATACGAATGATCTCGTCTTCAGGAAAATTTTCTCGTCAGTTTTTGACGATAAAATTTTCAAAAAGCTTCTTGTGCAATTTGAAAAAGCGATAGGGATACTTGGCAGAAATATCAGGCAAGTTACTATCCTTGATAGCGTCCTTGACTAATAGCCTGATAAGAACAATAGATATGGTCTGTCAGGTGACGTAGAGATACTCTTGGACAGGATATTGATATTTTTAGAAAGATTATCAATAATCTCATAAGTGACCGTAATAAAATCAAGTGGTACATCCTGAGAAGAGCCATAAAATTTTTCTCGCGACTCTTCCGTTTTTCATCCTGAAGACTTTTTCAACCTGATCCTCAGAAATCAAGTCTCCCTTCTTCTTACCGAACGAAATACCCTTACAATTACGATCAACTCCTCTCCCTTGCTATTACGCACGAGGAGAAACATTGTTATTCATTGGATTTAATATCCGATACATGGCAACCTCCTTGCCCTATTATTTAAGTTTTGTGAGATAAAAGATATCACAAATGAACTCCAGAAAATATACATCTGAGTCATCTGTGATCATGCCTAATACTTAGTAACACTCACTTTGTAATAACTTGTGACTTTAGTATATCACAAGAATGATTTTTGTAAACCTTTACATACAACTTTTTCTAAAATTTTTATGCTAGGCTTTAGGACATAAGGGGAAAGTTTACACACGTTCAGTCCATAGTAGCTGTTGTTTGAAGTACTATTGAGTTCATCAATGTTTTTCAAATCCTGTTGTACGCAACCACTCACGAGCTGCTGCTCACCTTCTCTGATGTAGGCTCTACTGAACCAGCCCAAGTAGCACGTCCATCAAAGTACGCCATTAAAACGAGCACCTGAATGCATGAGCAAATTGCAATGTTTCTTGGAACAATTTAGCTGAAACACCAGCACTCAAGTAGATGTATGGCAAGTTAGTTGCTTCAGTCTTGAGCTTTGAAGAATGCTGGCTTCTTCGACTGTATAACAACTTCGCTAGTCACCAAATCCTTCAACGTATTTCCCATTTACTGGAACTTCAACTTTCAATACATCGATGTTGAAACGTGGATCGAGAGAATACTTTCATAGCTTCAATAACTTTACGAGGTTTTTACTTTAGCGTATTCTACAGAACCTGCGTCCGCAATTTTTTCATCGTAAGCCAAGATTTCCAAGAAGAATGGGATATCTTCAGCTACACATTCAGAACCTACGCGTTCGATGTAAGCTTGTTTTTGTTGGTTCAATTCATCTGAACTATCTACATCATAGTAAAGCAAAAATTTAACTGCATCAGCACCTTGTTCTTTGATACGTTTTGCAGACCAAACATCCAAGCAGTCAGGCAAACGTTTTGTGCTTGAAGTATCATATCCTGTTTTTTCATAAGCAAGGAGAAGACCAGCTTCTTTATCCAAAGCTTTAGTTGCAGGTAGTCCGTATTCAGGGTCAAGAAGCATAGATGAAGCATATTTCGTCAATTCATCAGCTACCAAAACTTTCAATTCTTCCATTTGTGCAACTGTTGGTGCTTCATCTTGATATTGAGCCATCAAACGTTTCAAAGCTCCACGTTGGTCAAAAGCAAGAGCTGAAATAATACCGTTTTTGTCAGAAAGTTTTTCTAAATACGCACGTTTTTGTGTTGATAAAAACCATTTTATACCTCTTTTACTGTTAATTGATTAAATAGTGTTTGATAATTGGACATATTTTACATGACCGGTCATTTTCTTGAGCATTTAGCATACCAAGGACATTCGCCTTAGTCAGTAATTCTTGATCAGATTCTTTATGGAAAAAGACCTGATGCAATACCTGCAACGGTTGAATCACCTGACCCAACTGGTTTACAACTTCTATTCTTGGAATATCCACTTTATAGAAAGTGTCCCCGTGTTTTGCAAAAAGCACCATTAGCACCTAAGGAAACGATGATCCACTCAATTCCTCAAATAGGGGTTCTTGAAGAACCTCTTTTAATTCATCCAAGTCTTTAGAAAATTTCTCTACCCAAAAGTTGAGACAATTCTTCATTATTTGGTTTGATAACCGTTGGTTTTGATGTGAGATTCAAGAACCGCCTGAAGTGCAGCTCCTGAACAGTCCAAGACAACAGGTTTACCAGCTTGGTTAGTAAGTTCAACCAGACTAGCATAATAATCCACTGAAAGTCCTGCTGGTAGGCTTCCTGAAATAGCCACTACCTCTACAGTCTCTAAAGTTCCTTGAAATAGAGCCAGAAATCTTGTCCTTCTTTTTCTTGAACTCAGGACCTTTTTCTAGGATTTCTGTTTGATTTTTCTCCATGTAGAGGTGCGATACAGTTACGAGTTTCGCTTGGATGAAAAGAAACATTTCGAAACTTGATCATCAATATTTTCAACTAGAAAAATCACCTAGTTTACCACCAACAGAGTCCTGTTGCGACTACAGAATCACCAAATTCTGATAGAACTCGTGTAACATTGAGACCTTTACCACCCGCTGTTTTCGTAATATCGACAACACGGTTGACAGTACAATTTTCAATTCATCCAAAGGATAGGAAATATCAATGGATGGGTTCATTGTGACTCGTTAAAATCATAAGTCACCTCTTAGTCGTGGTATTCACCGCGATCCCATTTTTCAAGGAACTCTGTAAAGAAGTTGGCATCTGTTTGATGATCGTTATGAGTTCAACGTGTTGGATTTTAGCGATCAATTTTTGTTTTCTTCAGATGGTTTGTATTCCTGCATTGATGAAAAGCTTCAATGATATCGCACATAAGCAATTCACCAGTGATTTTACCACCAAATCCGATAACGTTGGCATTCAATTGTTCTTTAGCGTAAAGAGCTGTTGTCATATCACGAACCAAAGCAGAACGAACACCTGGAACTTTGTTAACAGCGTTATTGATACCTACACCAGTACCACAGATACATACACCAAGATCAGCTTGGCCACTAACTCACTGCTTCACCAACTACCAAAGATTGGGTAGTGAGTACGAGCGTGGTCATAGTACCAAAGTCGATGACTTCATGTCCTTTTTGATTTCAAAAATTCTGAACCGCCATTTTTTCATTAGTTACGATGTGGTCACATCCAATTGCAATTCTCATTTTTATCTTACCTTTCTTTCGTTATAAAAATTAGCACATTTTGTTCAACATGTCGACCCTGATTTGGTGACGACCGCCGTCATACTTACCATTTACAAAACCTTTAGCAATGTTTTTAGCCAATTCGTCACCAACGAGTTGAGCACCCATAGTAATCATACGTGAGTTGTTGTGACCACGAGTCATATAGGCTGAACGTTCGTCAGATACTTTGCTGCAACCATTCCCTTGATTTTAGTAGCAACCATAAATGGACCAGCACCATAAGCATCACGACAATACCAGGTTTTGTTCTTCTTTTTAACTTCTTCAGCAACAGCAAGAGTTACATCAACGAAGTCTTGACCTTCAGCTGTAACATCCACAACGTGGAAGTTTTCTTTTTCCAAGAAATCTTTAACGACTTCTTTTAATCTCAAACCTGCAGCATCTGCACCAATAACAATAGACATATTGTATACTCCTTTTTATAATAGACCAGTAAAAATTTTTGGTTTTGGAAAGAAAATGACCATCACCAAGTAGTTACTAGTAGTTTTTGTTGACTATTTTTAGTTTAGGAATGATTCATCTAATCACTCTTTGTAACTTCTCCTGGAGAATTGGAAGAATAACTTGTTAAAAACAAACACAAATTGTTCTTTCTAAACATAATATACTACTTGTTTAGTCAACAGTATATGTTTTGTTTTGTTTATTTTTAGAAAATTTCTATATCAAAACCAATTTGATCACTTTGACCTGGATTTTAAGATTCGAACATTTTTCTTATCTTCTAGATGATCGCCCCCTTCGGTGAAGTTGACAAACCTGACCAGGTTCAAGAGCAAGGAAGGGACCTTTATTAAGCGTTGACCAAACGATGAGGTTTGAAAAGCCCTCTGAAAGTCTAGGTTTCTGTTAAATCCCTTTATCATGCCTTACGTGACCGTAAGGACATGAGCGAGAGCCTAACTCATCTAACGTCACAGCTTCATGCCAGCCTTCAAAGAAATCGATAGTTTAGGATCCACTCTTTTCGGTCTTTTAACCAGCTACTTCTATCTTGAAAATCCAACATCCCTGTTTCTGGGAATGGTTTAGGAACTGTACAAGTTCTGGCTTTTCAAATTCAAGATAGTGGTCTCTCATAAGCCTCATCATCAAATAAAAAGGACAGTTAAAGCCAGATGTCCACCAATAAAGTAAGGCATTTTCTCATCTGTTTCCTTATTGGTAACTGATACTGTGTTCGAATAGTCTCTTTCCGTAACAGTATAAGTTATTTCTAGGCGAAAATGATAGGGATAGTTCTCATACATTTTTGGTCATCTTCGATAGCTAAAAGGTGACAGAGTTCTCTGTTTGTTACCACTAATTCAAATTCTCGAACCAATCCATGACGTGGAATCTTACCTTTACTTGACTACCATCTTCTTTGATTATACAAGACAGTATCAGTTTCTGACGGATCCACAAATTGAAATAAAAACAGGTGCTTGTCCACTCCAGTAAGTTGGATCTCCTGCCAAATACTCAATTCCATCTTTGTCTTTTATTGAAGATGACACCTCCAAAAGTTTGGAACTGTACATTTAACTGTTCTGTTTTTAATTCAATCATTAGAATTACTCCATTTTATTTATAGGCTACTAGGCTGTCGACTCCAGATTTGGAAACTGACAACCTAGTTTTACAATTTCATAGGAGCGAATTATTTTGCGTTTGCTGCGTATTCTTCATTACGTTTTGAGTATTTTGTTTTCTGTACCATGCAAAGATACCAACGTAGAATACTAGGAATACTAATGCGCCAAGGATAGCCTTGATATCACCAGTGTAGCGTTACCAGTGCCCAACCTAATAGTTTTTCAACTGGTCCTTCAAGAGTTGAGTGAGTAATCAGTGAGTTTTGGCTCACTACCTTCTGGAAAGGCACCCACACCTTTAGCAAGTTCAGTGAATGGTGCGATAAGTGTGCCTGAAAGAAGCGAAGAGGCAACAAGAGAGTTCCGAAGATAATCATACGGAGCACGTTGCCACGAGTAACTACCAAGAGAGGCTGGAGTCACACCATAGCGATGATACCAGCAGAGTGGCAAGATACCATTTCCGACTTTTGAAGAAGCACAGCTTCAACCAACATGATTGGTGCAAGTACGTTAGCATCAAGCCCAGATTTCCAGCACGACCAGCGATAAAATGGCCAGTCAAGACCGATATTGAGTTACGTCCTGAAGACGTTTAGTAGCAACGTTTGTAGCATACCTCGTGAAAGTGGTTCTGCACGGCTGCGATGAACCATGAACCGATCAATGAGAAGAGCTCCAAGCGAGACACCGGCAGTCAAACCAAGTGACAACTCAGCCTTAATAACAAGTTCCATTTATCAGCACCTTCAACACCAGCAACTGGATGTGAGTTCCCATCAAACCGATAACGGCTACCGGATGAAACCGATGAAGAATTTAGATCCCCAGAAACCGATTCGTTTTGTTCAATTTAGCAGCGTCAAAGTCGTATTTTATCAAGACCTGGAAGAGTTTATCAAAAATCTTATCCAAAACCATGATAACTGGGTTCATCATGTAGTTCATGTGAGTTAAAGTCATTGGTGATGAACTTGGTGCGTTAAGAAGGTCATCAAATGTTGGTTTCATCAAGTCAGAGTTGATGATTTTAAGAACCTCTACAAGGACAACTGCTGCAGTCGCGATGAAGAGTGAAACTCTTGGCTAACTCCATTGTTGTCAGCGTACCATTTAATCAAAAGACCTGTGATGAGACAAGTGCCAGATATCAAAGATATCGACGTCAAGTGTATCAGTTTTCTTCATTGCAAGCATTACAATGTTGACGATCAACATCACAAGCAAGAAGTAAGTGTCCAAGCTGAACCCCAAGTGATTGGCAACGTGGTGCCCAACCAACGTTTCGGTGATGTTCAATTGAATACCAGTATTTTCAACGAATTTTTGCAAGAGAAGCTGAAAGCTCCGTTAAGCATTCCGATGATAGCACCGATACCAGTAAGGGTGCGATAGCAAGTTTGATACCACCTTCAAGTGCTTTGGAGAATTTCACTCCAAATAGTAAAGCCAATACTGTCAAAAATGATCAGCATGATAATTGGGCCACCCATATCCAAGATTGGCTTGAATACTTTGTGGCCAAGTCAATAATGAAATCCATAATTTTCCTCCCTTTATTTTTTATGGAATATTTACAAATTAATAATTAGCTTAGACCATGTTCTCGATAGCTGCTTCAATATTGTCATAGACTGGAGCGCTCATTGCTGGAACACGGAACAAGATTGGTCCTGCTTCAACAACTGGGATACCTGGTTCAAAACCCTAAATCAGTAGCAGCAATTGGTGTGAAGATATCAGCACCTTTAATCAAGTCTTCATTGACATCTTTTTACCATAACAGCATCACATTGAACATCGTACCCACGGTTAGAAAGTTCTTCTTCAAAGCACTTTTAATTTGGTGGCTTGAGTTAACACCTGCACACAAGCAGCAAATTTTTAATCATTTGGATTTCCTCCGTTTTTAGTTTCTATTTATTTTAAAATTAAGCAGTTGCTTCTGAGATATACTGGTACAGAGCTTCTGGTTCTGTAATCTTAGAAAGCGCCTCTAGATGACCGTTACCTGTAAAGAAGTCCATCAATTGAGCAAGAATGTTTGTTTGACTTGAACTTGAATTATTGATGATAAAGAAAAGTAATGATACTTCTACTTCCTTATCAGGCGCAATCATATTGTGGAATGTTACTGGTTTGGTAAAGCGAACCACAACAACATTTTCAGTTAAATTATGAATCGTATCTGTGTGAGGGATTGCTACATTTGGCAAGTCCTTCCCTAGAAATTCCATATCTAAACCAGTTGGGAAACATTTTCACGTTCAATCAAAGCCGATCGATAGGTATCCGTAACAACTTTCTTTTCTTCCAATAGGGTTGCAACTTGATCAAATAGTTGCTCTTGATTATCTGCTTCTAGACAAAAGACTAAGTCTTTGCTGAAGAAATGATCTAATCCCATGATCTTCTCCCTTCATATTTAACTTTTATGTTACAAGTATAACACTATATGAAACCGTTGTCAATATAGTTTGTATTTTTGTTTGATTTTTATGTTTACGAATTAAACATTTAATGATTTCAAACATATTTTTATAATTTTCTTAATAAGTATAATAAAAACAGGAATGACTCCTGTTTTTCACGATAGTTAACTCTTTTTGATTGGTCCAACTTTCTTCCACCATTGGAAGGAGATTTTTAATACCTCTGGAACACCTTCCAGAAACATATCTAAACTTGCCATCATCGGATTTAAAAATCCAGATAATTAAATATTTACCATTCTTAGCAATACAGTTTACTACATAGGCCTCATAGCCACCGATAGTTAATTTTGACCCCCATACCTTGGAAAAGTCTTGACTTTTCTGTTTAGATTCATAAATGCTAGTTGAAATTTGAACAGTTTCAAGCGCAGCGTACTCACTTTCACTAATACCAAACTGCTCAGGTTTAAAAGGTATTGAGAGTTACAATATTGACATCCGTCCCATCACAGTACTGAATATCATCTCCACCTTCAATTTCTTTTGAAATGAACCCATGATTTAGGGAATTTTTCACATAGCCATAATCATCTGAACCTACTATTTGAGTTTCTTATGTCTGGCTAGATAAGAAAGGCGATGATTAAGTGCCACTGGGCCGGACGTGATTTGCAACCACGTAAAAAAGCCTCAGTATTCGCACTGCTGGTGCTTTTCCATTGCTCATGGCTTAGAAAACTATCACTTTTTCGCAGAATCCGTATAACACATTTACGGAACAGGTGCAAGAAAATGCGTTTTTGAGAAGTTCTGACTAAAAATACGTCTATTTATTTTTATTGTTTTTATTGTAAAAAGTAGACCCAACCGAATGAACATAGGTTGTAGAAAGCAAATGAAAAACTGCAAGGATGATAGATCCTGTATCTAAATAACCTCTTTCAAGACCGTTTTTCAACAACAACAAGCCTGTAGTTTCGACAACGATCAAAAATAAAAATATATAAAAATTTTCACATTAAGCATATTGTCACCGCTTTCTTTTTATTTGGTTTTATTGTATAATAAAAGTTGAAAAATCAAAACATAACCACCCATCTAACGGGTGGTTTGTACTAACGCTATAAGCCCAAATTACCAGCCAGCGCCTAAAGACGCTGGCTTTCACGTTGTTCAAAGCCTCATTGCTCTTGACTCGTCACTTGCCTCTTAAAGAGGCTTTAGTACTTACCACCACTATCCCTAAAGGGATCCTCATATTCTTTTTACACTCAATTTATCTAGTGCTTTATCATGCTGTACTCGTTCTCAAATTTTCATACTCGTGAAGAAATCATCCACTGGATAATTTCTTTAATCTTGGATATATTTCTTATTGTGGCTTCATTAAGCCCTACTGTACTACATAATAACCTTCCACCCCAAAAATGCCGATTCCCAAACTTGTACTTGAGGTTGGCGTGTTTGTCAAACATCATGAGTGCACTTTTGCCTTTTAAATACCCCATGAAACTTGAAATACTTTATCCTCAGTGGAATACTTTACCAACATATGTACATGATCAGGCATTAAATGACCTTCGATAATCTCAACACCTTTATAACTACATAATCGGTGGAATATTTCTCCCAAACTACTTCGATATTGATTATAGATCACTTTTTCGTCTATACTTGAGGGTGAACACAATGTGATATTTACACATCCACTTTGTGTGATAAACTATGAGACTTTTTGTGCCATATTTTTTCTCCTTTCGCTTTACAATTGGCTTGAACACCTTTATTGTATCGCGTTTGGAGTTTTTAGTATAACCTTCGACTCGCATCTCACGGAGCGAGACGGACTAATAGTCACATAATAAAAACAGGAATGACTCCTGTTTTTCACGATGTTAACTCTTTTTATTGGTCCAACTTTCCTCCACCATAGGAAGGAGATTTTTTTAATATCTCTGGAAGACCTTCAGAGAAAACATATCTAAACTTACCATCATCTGATTTAAAAACCCAGATAATTAAATATTTACCATTCTTAGCAATACAGTTTACTACATAGGCCTCATAGCCACCTATAGTTGATTTTGACCCCCATACCTTGGAAAAGTCTTGACTTTTCTGTTTAGATTCATAAATGCTAGTTGAAATTTGAACAGTTTCAAGCGCAGCGTACTCACTTTCACTAATGCCAAACTGCTCAGGTTTAAAAGTATTGAGAGTTACAATGTTGACATCTGTTCCATCACAGTACTGAATGTCATCTCCACCTTCAATTTCTTTGAAATGAACCCATGATTTAGGAATTTTCACATAGCCATAATCATCTGAACCTACTACTTGCGTCTCTTCCGTCTGTTTTTGCGATGAACTAGACTCTTGACTTGAAACTTCCTGAACACTAGAAGATGCTTCTGTCTTTACCTCATTTTTCTTCTCTGATTTGCTACAAGCAATTAGACTAAGACTACAAAGTAAAAGTGTAGATAAAGTTATTAGTTTTTCATGATAACTCTCCTTTCACTTCTATTTTAAAGTATGAAGGAAAAAGTGTCAAAAAAATTACTGTATTTTGCACTTTTACAAAATCAACTGAGTGATTCAAAACGTAGACAAACTTAGCAGTCATTAAAAACATTGACATCATTTATCTAAACTACTATATAGTTATAATTCTTAGATATACTGATATACTGGTATTTTTCAAAAACTTTTACTGTCTCTAGTAAAGAAAAAGATTGAACAAAAATTGTCCAAAAATGGACTTTTTCTTCAATCTAAATCAACTGATCGATTTCTTAAAATCAATGCTATTCTCACATAGCGACTATTCTTCATCCATACTCAAGACACTGAGAAAAGCTTCTTGTGGTACTTCTACAGAACCGATAGCTTTCATACGTTTTCTTACCAGCTTTTTGTTTTCAAGGAGTTTACGTTTACAGAAACGTCACCACCATAACACTTGGCAAGAACGTTTTTACGAAGGGCTTTAATATCTGTACGAGCCACAATCTTATGTCCAATAGCTGCCTGAATCGGTACCTCAAACTGTTGACGTGGAATAATTTTTCTTAAGCTTATCAACAATGAGTTTCCCACGTTCGTAAGCAAAATCCTTATGAACGATAAAGCTGAGTGCATCCACCTTGTCTCCATTGAGAAGGATATCCATTTTTCACCAGCTTAGATGGACGATACTCTGACAATTCGTAGTCAAAACTTGCATAACCACGTGTCGAAGACTTAAAGCTTATCAAAAGAAGTCGAAGACGATTTCAGCCAGTGGGATTTGATAGATAACATTAACACGATTGTCATCGATATAATCCATGGTCACAAAAGTCACCACGTTTGCGCTGAGCTAATTCCATTACTGCTCAACGAATTCTTTGCGGTACCATGATTTGTGCCTTAACATATGGTTCTTCGATAGTTGCAATCTTTGTAGGATCAGGAAACTCGGATGGGTTAGATACATCCATAGACTCACCATCAGTCTGATTAACCTTGTAGATAACAGATGGTGCAGTCATAATAAGGTCGATGTTAAACTCACGTTCCAAACGTTCCTGGATAACATCCATATGAAGAAGTCCAAGGAAACCACAGCGGAAACCAAATCCGAGCGCTTGAGAAGTTTTCAGGTTCAAACTGCAAACTAGCATCATTTAGTTACAATTTTTCAAGAGCTTCACGAAGGTCATTGTATTTATTTGACTCGATTGGATAGAGACCTGCGAAAACCATTGGATTCATCTGCTTGTATCCAGATAGGGTTCTGAAGCAGGGTTTTGCCGCCAAGGTAACGGTATCACCGACACGTGTATCCTGAACAGTCTTGATAGAAGCCGCAATATAACCAACGTCACCCGTCGCAAGGAAATCACGTCCTACAGCTTTGGGTGTGAAGATTCCGACTTCAGTCATCGAAGGTCTTTACCATTGCTCATGAGCTGAATCTTATCACCAGGGTTTGACTACTCCATCCATGACACGAACTTGGAGGATAACTCACGATAGGCGTCGTATACTGAGTCGAAAATCAAGGCTTTCAATGGTGCTGACACGTCACCAGTTGGGGCTGGTACTTTTTTCGACAATTTGCTCGAGAATTTCTTCGATACCGATACCCGCCTTGGCCGAAGCCAATACTGCTTCGCTAGCGTCTAGACCAATGACATCTTCGATTTCAGTACGCACGCGCTCTGGATCTGCTGCTGGTAGGTCAATCTTATTGATAACTGGAAGGATTTCCAAATCATTATCCAAAGCAAGATAGACGTTTGCCAGTGTTTGAGCCTCAATCCCTTGGCGGCATCGACTACTAAAATAGCACCTCTCACAAGCTGCTGAGGAACGTGAAACTTCATAGGTAAAGTCCACGTGTCCTGGTGTGTCAATCAAGTGGAAGATATAAGTCTCACCATCTTTAGCCGTATAATTGAGCTCGATAGCATTAAGCTTGATAGTAATTCCACGTTCACGTTCAAGGTCCATACTATCTAATAGTTGGGCCTGCATTTCACGACTGGAAACTGTCTCTGTCTTTTCCAAAATACGGTCTGCTAGTGTTGACTTTCCATGGTCAATATGGGCGATAATAGAGAAGTTACGAATCTTCTCCTGTCGTTTTTCAATTCTTCTAAGTTCATCATTCTCTTCCTTTCAGGGTATCTATTAATTATAAATTGTTTTTAACATTTTGACAAGACCATACCCTGTTAGGAGTACTAATCTTCAGCAACAAAGCCGTCATTTTTAATGAAGTAATGTTCTGTCATACCTTGGTCGGTAAAGACAATCCCATGAAGGACACCGCCATAACAGCTCCTCCATCCATTCCAATCTTACCGTCTTCTGTCATCCAAAGTTCAGATGTACCAGGTTTTTGATCCAACAAACCATAGACTGGTGTATGTCCAAAGACAATGGTTTTTCCAGTATGATTGGCTGCTTCATGAAATGGTTTTCTGAGCCATACCTTCTTATAGTCAGTAGTATCATGCCAATCCTCCAAAGTCAAATCAATACCGGCATGAACAAAGATATACTTATCTGTTTCAATCACAAAAGGCATCTGACGGATAAACTCCACTAAGTCGGCTGCTTCCGTTTCAACACGCTTAGCATCTGCTACTCCATCTACTGGTGCATCCAGTGGGCGACCTAGAATAGAATTAATAGTTGTATCCCCACCATTACGACGATAGTGGTCATAACTTTCTTCAGGATTATCCAACCAAGTTAAAAACATATACTCGTGGTTCCCTGATAAGCAGATAGCTCCTTGCTTATCTACCAAATCCTTGACCATTTCAAGAACACGGCGGCTATCTTCTCCTCTATCAATCAAATCTCCAAGAAAAAGTAATTGAGTCTTGCCATCCCATGTTTTAAGTAAATCTTCTAACATTCCAGCTTTTCCGTGGACATCACCAATTACATAATAGTCTGTCATTTATTTCTCCTTACTTTTGTAATAATTCTCTTGCTTGAGTCAATGCTGCTTCTGTTACATTCTCTCCAGCCAACATCTTAGCGACTTCTTCAATCCTTTTCTTCAACTGTCAACAGAGCGAACTGTTGAAACGGTTGAATTCTCATTGCTAATCTTTTTCGATGAAAGAACTGATAATCTGCAATCGCAATTACTTGAGGAAGGTGAGAAATAGCTAATACCTGACCATGCTTATCCAATTTTGTGAATCTTTTGCGCAGTAACTTGAGCCACACGACCTGAAACTCCCGTATCCACCTCATCAAAGACGATACTGGTCTTGCCTTCCTTACGAGAAAAAGCGGACTTGATTGCTAACATGAGACGAGACACTCTCCTCCAGAAGCTACTTTTACTAATGGTTTAAAATCTTCTCCAGGATTGGTTGAAATGTAAAATTCAACACTCTCATTACCCTCACGACTGAATTTTCCTTGACTAAAACGAACTTGAAATTCAGCTTTTTCCATGTATAGGTCTTGCAATTCTTGCTTGATTTCAGCTTCTAAGTCCTTCGCTATTTTATGACGAGCTTGAGCAACTTGACCTGCTAGATCCACAAGATTTTTTTCAAGCTTCTTGAGTTCGATTTCCATATCTTCAGAAGATAGATTATTTCCTGTTAGAAGATTGTATTCGTCTGTAATCTTGGCAAAGTATTCAAGGACATCATCTACACTACCACCATACTTACGGGTAATGGTGTGAATCAAATCTAGATCGACTTTTCAACCTGCATCAAACGATTACCATCAAAAATCTAAAATCATCAATAATGGATTCCAATCGCTTGGTTATATCTTCTAGAACATAATAGGATTCAGAAAGGGAGCTTGAAATCTCACGATACTCTGGATCGAACTCTTCAAGACTTTCCATATCATTTCATGGCTGAACGAACATTTGCAAGGCTTGAAAAATTCTTCATTATCAAGCATACTATAAGCATTTGTTAAAGTATCGGCGATATGTTTATGGTTAAGAAGTTTGTCTCTTTTCTTGATTAAGGGCAATATCTTCACCTGCTTTCAAATTAGCTGCTTCAATCTCAGCCATCTGAAATTCCAACATTTCAATTCGAGCCTTGTGTTCCTGTTGATTTTTGATGTCAAAGCACTTGCTTTAGCATACGGCGAGTAGTTATCGAAGCTCGTCTGATAGGCTTCTTTTAATTCAAAGAAAGAGGCATCCCCAAAACTCATCCAACATCTGGATATGTCGATGTGGGCGCATTAACTCCTCTTGGTCATGTTGACCATGGATATCAACTAGCTGTTGACCAATCGTCCTTAACACTGAAAGATTAACCATCTGTCCATTGACACGACTGATGCTCCGACCGTTTTGTAAAATTTCGCGACGAATAATGATTTCATCACTCAATTCTAATCCTTGTTCATCAAAAATTTCTTCTAGCGCGCGGTTACTTTCAATTGAAAAAAGACCTTCAATTTCCGCTTTTGGAGCCCCATGACGAATGACTTCTGTTGTAGCTCGAGCTCCTAACATCATATTCATAGCGTCAATAATGATTGATTTACCCGCACCTGTTTCACCAGTTAAAACTGTCATCCCTTGTTCAAAGTTCAAAGAAATTGATTCGATGATAGCAAAATTTTTAATCGAAATTTCCAGTAACATATAATCCTACCAATTTTTAACTTGCTCAAAAATATCCTTGGCTGTCTCTTCACTTCTCAATACCATCAAGATGGAATTATCATCAGCAATACAGCTAAAAATTTGGTCAGAAAAAACAGTCATCAACTGACTCTTGACGAAAATAGTATTTCCTGGAATGACTTGCAAATTAATCATATATCCCCATGCGTTCAGCATGAACAATATTGTTTTCTGCCAATTGCAAGCTTCTAACGATTGATTTTGGTAATTCATAAATGTAAGTATTGTCTTTCAATGGAATTTTTACAATACCTAATTCTTTAATATCTCGGGAGACTGTTGCTTGAGTAGCAGAGATACCCGCTTCTCTCAAGTGTTCAACGATTTCTTCCTGTGTGCCGATTTGATAATCTGTAACAAATCTTCTAATCTTCTCAAGTCTCTCTTTTTATTCATCTTTTAAATTCTCTATGTGCTTTTTCTCCACTATTTTTCTATTTCAGAAGTAACCTGATTGATTGCGTGATTTTCTTTTTCGCAAATAGACCAAAAACTCGATATTCCCATGACCACCTTGAATAGGGAGAATGGTCCAATCCAAGACTGAAAATCCTTCTTCAACTGCCATTTTAGTAACTGATTCTAAAAACATTTTGGTGAACTTTTGGCATCTCTGATAATTCCATTTTTACCAATCTGTTCTCGACCAGTCTCAAATTGAGGGCTTAACTCAGAGCTACAACCTGACCTTGATCAGATAAAACTCGGTGCAAAGCTGGCAAAATCAAGCTTAGAGAAATAAAACTGACATCGATACTCGCGAAACTTGGTTCCTGATTAAAAGTCAGGTCTTTTCAGCATAGCGGAAAGTTAAACTGTTCCATACCAACCACACGAGGATCTTGACGTAATTTCCATGCCAGTTGGTTAGTACCAACATCAACAGCAAAAACTAGTTTAGCACCATTTTGCAACATGACATCCGTAAAACCTCCAGTTGAGCTCCGATATCAATGGTCGTTTTGTCCCTCAACTGATAGATCAAAAATATCTAGCGCCTTCTCAAGTTTCAAGCCACCACGACTGACATACTTAAGTTTTCTCGCCCTTGAGTTTCAACTCTGTATCATCAGAAATTTTTCTCCTGGTTTTATCAAATCGTTCGCCATTTAAAACAGCGACTACCAAACCTGCCCATAACACCTCGTTTGGCTTTGTTCTCTGTTTCAAATAAAGCCTGTTTGTAAAGTTTCAATACATCTACTCTTTCCTTAGCCATTGATTCTCAAACTTTCTACTATTGTCACAATTGGTTCCTTTGTCAAAGCTCACAACATGGCTAATATCTTCTAGTTTCGCAGTAGCTTGATCCAAAGTTTGATTGCAAAAATGCTATCGCCCTGATCTAATCCTAACAATGCAGGATATGTTGACTTTTCAGCCTGCAAAGTCTTTCTAGGGGTGTCTTGCCGATTTCCTCAAAACTTGCTGTAACATCAAGGACATCATCTCTCACTTGGAAAGCCAGGCCAATCAACTCGCCAACTGTTTTTAAGCTGCTTTCTGAAGATTTTTCATCCAATCCAGCAATGATTCCAGCCGCTTGGAAAGGAAAAAGCTAAAAGTTTACCCCGTTTTATTAGCATGGATAGTCTGAAGTTCCTCTAAATTCAAGTGTTTTCCTTCACCTTCCATATCTAACACTTGACCAGCTACCATCCCCATACTTCCAGATAGCAAGGGATAAATTAGATATTAAATCACCTTTGTTTGACTCAGTCAAATCAGCTTGAGCAATTAAAGCATAGGGATCCAAAAAGCGCATCCCCTGCTAAAAATAGCTAGAGCTTCACCATACACCTTATGGTTGGTCAAACGCCCCGACGAAAATCATCATTATCCATAGCAGGGAAGATCATCATGGATCAAACTTCCGTGTGAATCATCTCTAGTCGCTGCTGCAACTTGAGCATATTCCTGAGTGATAGGCACTTGCAAAGAGTCCAAAACTTCTAAAAAGCAAAATAAGGACGAATCCGTTTTCCACCTGCATGTATGGAATAAAGAACAGCTTCTCTTAAACTGGACGCAAATTGTTGGTTGCCATAAAAGTCTTCAAGAGCTGACTCGACCAAAGCTAGTTTTTCCTGCTTGTTCATACCAGTTCACTTTCTGTTCCATCTTCTTGCATCACCTTTACCAAGGTCTTTTCAGCCTTATCAAGTGTTGCCTGCAATTCTTTGGATAAGAGCATTCCTTTTTGAAATGCAGAAATAGCATCTTCCAAAAGCAATTTCACCATTTTCTAAGCTTTTGAACAATCGTTTCAAGTTCTGCTAGATTTTCCTCAAATTTCTTTTTGTTTTGACATCTCTTAACCTCTAATTCTACCTGACCGTCTCCGCATCAACAGTGATACTTGGTCATTTTCTTTCAAACCTTTCGTAGAAGCCACTACGACTTCTCTCTTTTTGACAATTGCATAACCTCTGGCTACAATTCGACTAGTATCTCAGCATAAGGAGAGCTTCTGATGAGGCGTTTTACTTCTGCTACTTTTTGCATCATAGGTCACAGCCATCTGGCTTCGCAGCAGTTTCTTTAATTGCTGGATATGATCCTGATAACGCTGGATCTTTGATGATTGGTGATAATTGTTCCCAAACGGTGGACTTTGTTCTTGAACCTTTTGTTGATTTCGAACTAATTCAGCATTCAATCCTTGCTTCAGTCGTAGCTGTAACTGATCCAAGCGTTGTAGATAACCGTCATATAAACGCTCTGGTTGTCTGAAGATGACCGATTGACTGAGGATTCTCAAAAGCTTCTTTTTCTTTGATAAACTATGCTTAACCGCTGTAGTCATGCGTTTTTCTTGATTCTGAAGATAGGTCAAAAGATCTAACTTAGTTACTGGTGTAGCGAGTTCAGCAGCGGCTGTCGGAGTTGCCGCTCTCTTATCAGCAACAAAAATCAGCCAAGGTGACATCTGTTTCATGACCTACACTCGAAATAATTGGTAAACGAGATTCAAAAATTGCTCGAACTACAATTTCTTCGTTAAAGGCCCAAAAGATCTTCAATGGAACCTCCCCACGACCGATAATCAGAACATCTAAGTCATCGCGTTCATTGGCTCGAGTTATGTTACGAGCAATTTCCTCTGCAGCACCCTCACCTTGAACTTTAGTAGGATATAAGACAATTTCTACACCAGGGAAGCGTCTACTGACTGTAGTGATGATATCTTGGATAACAGCTCCGCTACTGCTGGTCACCACACCTATTTTTTTTGAAAATTGTGGTAAAGATTGTTTAAATCGCTCTTGAAACAAACCTTCTTCTGCCAGTTTCTTCTTAAGCTGTTCAAATTGGATAGCCAAGGCACTCGACTACCATCTGGTTCAGCTTTTTTTCAATGATGATCGAATAACTCCCACTCGGTTCATAGACTTGGACGCGACCAACCACATTAATCTTCATCCCTTCTTCCAAATCAAAACCTAGTTTCTGATAAATACCTGACCAAATGGTTGCCTGAATAACTGCTCGGTCATCTTTAAGAGAAAAATACTGATGAGTTGGACGCTTACGGAAGTTAGAGACTTGACCAGTTAAATAGACCCGTTCCAAGTAGGGGTCTTTATCGAATTTCATTTTTAAATACTTGGTCAACGTTGTAACCGATAAATACTTTTCCATCTCTACCTCCTTCTTTTCTCTAGTTTTTCCTGGGTATTATTATACCAAAAATACGTTTAAAAATCTTTATTTCCACCTAGAATAGCGAAAAACAGAGAATTTATGTGCGAAACTTGTCTTATATTTATGCAAACCCCTGAACGGATAAAATGAGGGCCCTTCGGATGTAAAATCAGAGGCGAACTTTTTAGTCAAACGTTCGATTAAATAGTTCAACTGAACTATTTTTAAGGTTGTAGAATGATTTCAATCCACGGTATTCAGCTACTTCACCAAGTTGGTCTTCGATACGAAGCAATTGGTTGTATTTTAGCGATACGGTCTGTACGTGAAAGTGAACCAGTCTTGATTTGTCCTAGCGTTAGTTGCAACTGCGATATCAGCGATTGTTGAATCTTCAGTTTCACCTGAACGAGTGTGATACAACTGCAGTGTAACCAGCTTCTTTCGCCATTTTCGATAGCGTCGAATGTTTCAGTAAGAGTACCGATTTGGTTAACTTTGATAAGGATTGAGTTAGCAGCGCCTTCTGCAATACCTCTTTTCAAGGTAAGCAGTGTTTGTTACGAAGAAGTCGTCACCAACCAATTGAACTTTACCACCAAGACGTTCAGTAAGAGCTTTCCAACCGTCCCAGTCGTTTTCATCCATACCATCTTCGATAGTGATGATTGGGTATTTGTTTACCAATTCTTCAAGGTAGTCGATTTGTTCTGCAGCAGTACGTACAGCAGCGCCTTCACCTTCGAATTTAGTGTGGTCGTAAACTTTACGTTCTTCATCGTAGAATTCTGATGATGCACAGTCAAATCCGATAAATACGTCTTTACCTGGAACATAACCAGCAGCTTCGATAGCAGCAAGGATGGTTTCAACACCGTCTTCAGTTCCTTCGAAAACGAGAGCAGATCCACCTTCGTCACCTACGGCTGTTTCAAGACCACGAGTTAAGGATTTTCTTAAGAGCGTGGAAGATTTCAACACCCCAACGAAGAGCTTCTTTGAATGTTGGTGCACCAGCAGGTACGATCATGAATTCTTGGAAAGCGATTGGAGCATCTGGGTGAGATCCACCGTTGATGATGTTCATCATTGGAGTTGGAAGAACTTTAGTGTTGAAATCCACCAAGGTAGCTGTAAAGTGGGATTTCAAGGTAGTCAGCAGCAGCACGAGCTACAGCGATTGACACACCAAGGATTGCGTTAGCACCCAATTTACCTTTGTTAGGAGTTCCGTCAAGTGCGATCATAGCTACGGTCGATAGCTTGTTGGTCACGTACATCGTAGCCGATGATTGCTTCAGCGATGATGTTGTTTACGTTGTCAACAGCTTTTTGTGTACCAAGACCACCGTAACGAGATTTGTCACCATCACGAGTTCAACTGCTTCGTGTTCTGCAGTAAAGCTCCTGATGGAACCATACCACGTCCGAAAGCACCTGATTCGAGTGTAAACTTCTACTTCAAGTGTTGGGTTCGCGTGAGTCTAGGACTTCGCGAGCGTAAACATCAGTAATAATTGACATTTTTACTCTCCTTATTGAGTTAAATTTTTACACCTCTATGATACCTTAAAAAGACACCTTTTTCAAGGAAAAACGTTATCTTTGTGCAAATTTTTCCTTAAGTTTATAAAGTAATCGCTTTCTTTTTATCTGTTTTCTCCTTTATTTTTATGATATACTATTTTTATGACTGATCTATCTAAACAAATCCTAGAAAAAGGCCAATGGTGGTCTTAAATTAAATCCCTGATGAACAAAGACGTTTTCTCGGAACATTTGAAGAACGCGTCCTTGGTTACGCGGACCTTGAAAACAGCTGATGATGATAAATTTAAAAATGGATTTTTAACAATTATAGAAACCTTTAAAAAGAGACTCAACCTCTATTTGTCAAAATTTCTCCTCAGGTAGAGTTTAATAAAACAAGTTTTTATCTAAAAACAATCCAAAGATGCTGACTGCCAAGCGACTATCGTTTCTGAAGATCATAACCCCTTCTCCTTTTTGGCCTCATTATCCATAGCGACGCCCCTGTTCAAACAAGTGAAAAAGACCTCAGAAAGAGCCTTTTTCAGACTTATGGCAGGAAAAAGAGATGAAAAAAGCTCCTACTTCTCTTTGGAAAAAAGTGGTTTGGTTAATTTTTCTTTCAAAGCTGAGACTTGACCAATGTTTGCAGCTGTATCTTCTAAATAGATAGCTGCATTTTTGAGACTATCTTCCAGCGGTTCGCTTTTTCTAATATATGAAAAAGCGGCAACGAATATTTCTCATATGGTAAAGGACGGTAAATCCTCGAGCTAGACTACCCACAAATAGCAATAACTGGAACACCATCTGGTGTTCTTTTTGCTACTCCGATTGGAGCCTTACCAGATAAACTTTGAGAATCTAACCTACCTTCACCAACAATAACTAGATCTGCATCTGCAACGTTTTTGATCGAAAACTGATTATGATCTAAACAAGTTTGGATACCAGATACAATCTCTGCTTCAGCATAGGCACATAAGCCAGCTGCAATACCCCCCACCTGCTCCAGCACCATCTAATTTTAAACATTTCAGGTGCAACTTTTGTGGTAAAGTTTTTCAATAGCAGACATCAACTTTTATGAAATTGAGCTGGTTTTCAATCTTTTTGTTTTCCAAATGTATAGGTTGCTCCATGAGTTCCACAAAGAGGATTGGTAACATCCGCTAAGAGTTTTGATATGCACATCAGAAGGACAGATGACTATTATCTTTTGAGATATGCTAATCTCAAACAAGGACTGACCAATAGCTTCAAAGTTCTATCTCCATTTCATCATAGAAACTGGTATCCGAGTCCTGCAGCAATTCCAAGTCCGCCATCGTTACTGGCTGTTCCCACCGACTCCGATATAGATTTCTTTTATCCCTTGTCTGATTAAATACAGGATCAGTTGACCAATCCCCTTTGTTTGAATCTTCAGTGGATTTCGTTTTTCAATAGGAATTTTAGCAAGACCTACTAAATCAGCTACCTCGAAAACAGAGCAGTTCTCCTTTTTGAACATAAGTCATTTTGAATCTCATCTCCAAAGGGACCGGTCACTAAAGCAGTTTTTCTACAAGACCAAGTGAATTTTTAATGGCATCCACTGTTCCTTCCCTCCATCGCCAACAGGTAAGAGCAAACATTTCGATTCAGGTAGAGCCTTTTTGAGGCCTCGTTTAATAACTTTTAGCTACTTCACTTGCAGGGAGACTCTCCTTAAAAAGAGTCAGGTGCTATAACAATTTTCATACACTCATCTTTTCTAATCAAAGGAAATCTATCAGATTCAATACTTTTGTTAAATCTCTATCTTCAATTTGAAGGGAATTTCCTCTTTCACGATTTTCTTTTGGCATAGAAGCCAATGCCGATTCCAGCTCTCTTCAACATTGCTAAATCATTAGCTCCATCTCCAATAGCAATTGTTCTATCGATTGGTACCTCTAATTCATCAGCCCATCTTACTAGAGGTTTCTTTTTAACTTCCCTGCTGATAATAGGACCAACAAGATTTCCAGTTAAATAGCCATCTCTGATTTCTAGTTGATTAGCAGCAAATAATGAAATCCCTAAATCCTTTTGCTATTCTTTCAACCAATAGGTGTAAATCCACCCGAAAACTAAACCCTACTTCTATCTGATTTTTTGCAGAGTGTTAATAAATTGCTCAGCATTTTTACTAAGGTGTAGTTCATGATAAATCTTATCAAAAAGTATCTACAGATAGTCCTTGTAATAAAGAAACACGTTTTCTCAGGCTTTCTTCAAAATCTAGTTCTCCCCTCATAGCTTGGGACAGTCAGTAGGGCTACTTCATCTTCACATTCTGCTTCTTTTCCCCAACAAATCAATAACCTCTCTTCTATCAGTGTTCCCATCAACATCCAGTACACAGAGTCCTTTAATTTTTTCATATAAGTGCCTTACTTTTCATAATCTCAAAAATCGTATGAAGGTATCATACGATTTTAACTATTTAGTTGCTAAAGCTATGATACAAATCAAGATATGACTTGCAAGCTGTATCCCAGAGAAATCACATTCCATAGCTTGAACTTGCATATTTTTCCAAACATCAGGATGGTTGTGATAAACATCAAAAGCTGTTTGCAAATGCCCAGTTGAGCCAGTATGGAGTTAGGTTGTTAAAGCTAAAAGCCTGTACCTGTTCCTTCAATTGGTTGAAAAGCTGAACAGTATCTCTAAAGTCACCCCACCTCGTTTACTAAAGGAAGTGTTCCATATCTCATAGCCATCATTTGTGAAAGTCCACACGGTTCAAAACGACTTGGCATAAGGGAACATATCACATGCAGCGTAGATTTCTTGAGCTAATTTCACATCGAAAGTAATATTGGCAGAAAGTTTTTCTGGGAATACTTGACTAAACCAAGAGAAAGCTTGTTCAAATCCTGGATCTCCAGTTCCCAAGAGAACAATTTGAATATCCTCTTGAAGCATACGATGCAGGCTTTCAACTACCACATCAAAGCCCTTCTGACAGGTCAAACGTGACACGATACCAATCATTGGCACATCAGGACGTACTGGAAGACCAACTCTTTCTTGAAGTTTTCGCTTTATTTTGAGCTTTTACCTGACAAATCAGTTTTATTAAAATGATACTCAAGTAAAGCATCCGTCTCTGGGTTGTATAAATCTAGTATCAATACCATTAACAATACCTGAAACCTTACCAGATTCCATACGAAGAATCTGATCAATACCGCAACCAAACTCTGTAGTCATGATCTCATAAGCATAGCTCGGTGACACGGTTGATACACGATCGGCATAAAGAATACCAGCCTTCATCCAGTTGAGACAATCATTCCAACGAACTGTTCCATCAGCGTAGCGCTCAAAATCCAACCCCTGAACAAGTCCCAAAGCATGCTTTCAGAGAATTGACCTTGAAATTCCAAGTTATGAATGGTCAAAACAGTCTTGATTCCTTGGTAAGCTTGAATCCATCTGTATTTTTCTTTCAACAAGAAAGGAATCATTGCTGTATGGTAGTCATGAGCGTGGAGGACATCAGGGATAAATCCGATACGCTCCATAGCTTCAAGGGCAGCAAGTTGGAAGAAGGCAAAACGTTCACCATCATCGAAATCTCCATAAACATGTCCACGGAAGAAATAATATTGATTGTCGATGAAGTAGAAAGTAACACCGTTTAAAACAGTTTTCTTAATTCCACAAAATTGTCTGCGCCAACCAACATAGACTTCGAATTGAAGGACATCTTCAATCTGATCACCAAACTTGGCTTCTACCATGTCATAGTATGGCAGGATAACAGCAACTTCATGCCCAGCTTTTACTAATGATTTTGGAAGTGCTCCGATAACGTCTCCCAATCCACCTGTTTTTGAAAAGGGAGCGCCTCTGCTGCTACAAATAAAATTTTCATGAAAGGACATCCTCTGTTACTTTTTCGCCTTTTTTGATGACAACTGGGTTTTCTGCTGTACCTCGAACGACAACTCCCTCAGCTATTTCAGCACCCTTATCAACAATTGCATACTCAACTTGTGCACCTTTTCCAACGACAACGCGAGGGAAGATAAGAGATTCTTTAACCAAGCTGTCTTTATTGATACGAACATTACGCGAAATAACAGATTTATCCACTTCACCCTCAATGATACTACCAGAAGCAAATTGAGATGTGTTTACTTTAGAACCAGGTGCATAGTAAGTAGGCTCTTCGTTTTTAACTTTAGTGTGAATCTTTTGATTTGGCGAGAACAAAGAGTAGAATTTATGCGGATCAAGCATATCTAAATTAGCTTGGTAATATGTTTCTACTGAATGAATATTGGCTAGGTAACCTGTATATTCATATGCAAAAGCACCTTCTTTGGCTGCCAAATCACGAAGAACATAACGTAATTTTTCTGGATATTCTTTTTGAGCTTCTTCTTCCAAACGTTTAATCAACCATTGAGTGTCTACAACAAAAGATATCTGTCGACATGTTGTAGTATTCTTGGTTTGATTTTTTATCAAAGAGTTTGTGAGAAAGCACATGGTCAGTTTCATCGATATCAAGGATTGCATTTACTTCTGAAATATCTTTCTTAGGTAATTTCTTATAAACTACTGTAATCGGTGATTTTGTTGTATTATGCAAATGGAAAAACTTGATTGAGATCAATATTCACCAAAACATCAGAGTTCAAGGAAACTGTTTGGTCTGAACCTGAACGTTTTAAGTAAGTTAAGAGTTGTTTATAGTACTCTTTTCCAACTGTACTGCTTTCTACACGAGTATTGTAGATTCCAAGATAGTAGTGGCTAAGAAGTGTATTCAAGCCCCATTCACGTCCTGAACGAATATGGTCAAATACAGAGCTGATGTTATCTTGTTGGAAAATTCCAAAGATACTACGAACACCTGCATTAGCTAAACTTGAAAGTGGGAAGTCAATCAAACGATACTTTCCTCCAAATGGTAAAGTTGCCACTGGACGGTTACTTGTCAAAGTTGACATATCATGGAAACCAACGGTATTTCCTAAAATCGCTGAATATTTATCAATCTTCATCTGTTGCTACCCCCACTACTTCGTTATATCCGACTACTTGTACTTCTTCTGTACCATCAATTTCAACACCATCAGCGATGACTGCTCCTTCACCGATGATTGCACGTGTAATTTTAGCACCTCTACCAATAACTGCTCCACTCATGATAACAGAATCAACAACTTCTGCTCCTTACGAACTTGAGCTGCTGTAGAAAGGATAGAGTGTTTTACTGTACCATTTACGTAACATCCATCCACTACAAGAGAGTCTTCTACTTGAGCGAATTCTCCAAGGAAGTTTGGTGGAGCGATAAGGTTACGAGAATAAATTTTCCATTGACGGTTACGGCTATCTAGAGCATTCTCTGGAGAGATGTATTCCATATTTGCTTCCCAAAGAGATTCGATAGTACCAACGTCCTTCCAGTATCCGTTGAATTCATAAGCATAGACACTTTCACCTGTTTCAAGATAGTTTGGAATAACATTTTTACCGAAGTCTGACATGTCTAGGTTGGCCTTTTCAGCTGCAACTAACATATTGCGAAGTCGTTTCCAGTCAAAGATATAGATACCCATTGATGCCTTAGTTGATTTTGGTTCAGCTGGTTTTTCTTCAAACTCAACAATGCGATTGTTAGCATCTGTATTCATGATACCAAAACGGCTAGCTTCTTTAAGTGGCACATCTAAGACAGCAACTGTCAAGCTGGCATTATTGTCCTTGTGTGATTGGAGCATATCATCATAGTCCATTTTGTAGATATGGTCTCCTGAAAGAATCAAAACATACTCAGGGATTGATACTGTCGATATAGTCGATGTTTTGGTAAATGGCATGACTTGTACCTTCAAACCAACGATTCCCCTCACTTGCAGAGTAGGGTTGAAGGATAGAAACACCTGTGTCGATGCCGTCTAGACCCCAACTAGAACCATTACCAATGTGGCTGTTGAGAGCTAGTGGTTGATACTGTGTGATAACCCCAACATTGTGGATACCAGAGTTGGCACAGTTTGAAAGAGCAAAATCAATGATACGGTAGCGCCCACCAAATTGCACGGCAGGTTTAGCAATGCTTTGAGTGAGTTTACCGAGACGAGTTCCTTGCCCACCAGCAAGGATTAAAGCTAGCATTTCATTCTTCATTTTCTACTCCTTTTTGAGTCTTATTTGTGACAGTTTTAGCAGGTTTCAAGCGACGTTTGATTTTCCAAATACTTGCACCCATAGCTGGCAAAGTAAAGGTCAATGTCTGCTCATAATCCTTCCATAACCCTTCTTGAGTTTGAACAGTTTGGTTGTGTTCTTTCCAAACTCCACCCCATTGTTCCAACTCTGTATTCCAAATTTCTTCGTAAATACCTGCAACTGGTAATCCAATTGTAAAATCAGGACGTTCAACCGGTGCCATGTTAAAGACACAGACTAGCATCTCACCTTTTTTACCTTTACGAATAAAGGATAGAACACTCTGATCTCTATTATCAGCATCGATGATTTCAATTCCATCATAACTTGTATCAATTTCCCAAAGACAACGATGGTCTTTATAAAGTTGATTCAGTTGAGATGTGAAGTATTTCATCTTAGCATTCATTGGATCTTCAAGGTTTGACCACTCTAATTGCTCTTCTGATTTCCACTCTAAGAATTGACCGAATTCGCTACCCATAAAGAGTAATTTCTTACCAGGGTGACAAATTTGATAAGTATAAAGGTTTCTCAGGCCAGCAAATTGATTGTAACGGTCTCCCCACATCTTATGCATCATACTCTTCTTACCGTGGACAACCTCATCATGTGAAAATGGTAGGAGATAGTTTTCTTTGAATACATACATAAAGCTGAAGGTCACAAGATTAAAGTCATACTTGCGGTAAATGGGATCTTCTTCGTAGAAACGTAGGATGTCATTCATCCAACCCATGTTCCACTTGTAGTCAAATCCAAGTCCACCCATTTCCTTCATGCCAGTAATCTTGGTACCTGAAGAAGACTCCTCTGCAATCATCATAACATCCGGATGAGCTAGTTTAATAACGTCGTTCAAACGTTGTAGGAAATAATAGCCTTCATAGTTGAGATTGCCACCGTCTTTATTTGGTGTCCATGGAGCATTGTCATAATCTAGATAGAGAATATTACTTACAGCATCAACACGAATACCATCTAGGTGATAGAAATCAATCCAGAACTTAATGCTAGAAATCAAGAAAGATTGGACTTCATTTTTACCAAGGTCAAAGTTGAGTGCTCCCCAACCGTAGTTGTTAGCCTTATTATGATCCTGGTATTCGAAAGTCGGTGTACCGTCGTAGTATGCCAAAGCGTCATCATTGATTGTAAAGTGACCTGGCACCCAATCCACAACTACACCGATATTGTTGATGTGACATTCCTCAACAAAGTCTTGAAACTCTTCTGGACGTCCATAGGCATGCTCTAAAGCAAAGTAACCCATGAGCTGATAACCCCAACTCAAACCAAGTGGGTGAGCCATCAAAGGCATAAACTCGATGTGAGTATAGTTCATCTCAACGAGATATGGGAGGAGCTCTTCTTTAAGTTGAGCAAAACTATAAGGGGTTCCATCAGGATTTCTCTTCCAAGATCCTGCATGCACCTCATAAATGTTGACCGGTCTCTCGAAAAATCCCCAACGTTTTCTGCGAGCTAACCAGAGGCCGTCCTTCCATTTTTTCTCAGGTATTTCTGTTAAAACAGCTCCTGTTCCCGGACGAGCTTCATAGCGTACTGCCAAAGGATCAATCTTCATAAGCTGATGACCATTAGCACGAGTAATATGATATTTATAAATATGCCCCTCTTGAGCTAAAGTTGTAAAAACTTCCCAAACTCCAGATTCATTACGAACCATGGGGATTTGATTTTCAGCCCAGTTAGTAAAATCACCAACTAGATGGACAGCCTGCGCATTTGGCGCCCAGACACGGAATGTATAGCCATACTCACCGTCTCTTTCTTCACGATGCGCTCCCAAATAGTGCTGAAGATGAAAATTTTCGCCACTAGTAAAAAGTTCTTAAAGCCTCAAATTTATCCATTGAATCCCCCTTTTTATTGTAAGCGTTTTCTATATTTCTATTATACTACCTTTTAAGAAAACTTTCAACTAATTTCCGAATTCTCCTAAAATTTTTCGAAAAATCTTCATATAGTTATCTTAACATTTCTAAAATTTTTCATAAATGATAATAGGCGATGGAATTTTTCTATTAGCTACTATTACAAAAATAACTCTCATTATTTATATATAAAATAACTCGATTAAAAACTGAACGTTTTTTTAGATTTTTCGGTAATATAATATTCGTAGATAACTCTTTTTATATAATTTTACCAAATTTTCTGAAAATTTTTCAATCATTTTTAGTAATAGTTCCATTTTTATTTTTTTAGGTCTAGGAATATAAAAACTCAAGCATAAATCTTGAGTTTTTGGTTCATTTTTACGCTAAAAAACATTCAAGACTGCCACACTAACATCGTCAATGGCATTTTTCTTGGTTAGAACGGCTATTAGTTACTAACATTTCTAGGTTTCCTGCATTTTTCATAGTAATAAGAAGCCCCTTTAGCATTGAATACAACCAAAGAAGTGCTCTTCGCCACCATGAATCTCATAAACAATCCAACCACTATTTTCAATGGCTGTATGAACAAATACATGACGGTAGACTTCTTCATAAGTAGGGTATGAAAAGGCAATGTTTTGTGTTTTAAGTCGGATAATCTGACGAACAAACTCGATACTATCTTGACGCTCATTGATCAAATCCCAGTTGACTTGGTTGATGCTATCAGGAGCATTGTAACTATTCATAGCTCTCTCACGATCTGCGTGAGTCAACTCGCCATTTTCTCCTGTAGCTACAAGCTTGGTACGGCCAAACTCTTGCCCCAGCTCCATGAAGGCCATCCCTTGCATGAGGAGATTCATAGCCGTCGCTGTTTCTACTTTCTTCATGATACGTTTTCACTCTCCGTTGGATGAAGGTTTTAAGCAAAATCATGCAAATTGTAGTTATCGTGGGCTTCTACATAGTTAAGAACCTGATTCGGGCTGAGGTAAGAACCCAGTTCTCGGCTTCCAAGGATAGCCTTTGCGACGATCGGCTCAGTACCTGCACCACTGACAAAACCAGATTTGATAGAACCATAGACTTCACAACCTTTAACCGCATCACGTTGATTATCATTAAAGAATCCAATGTTTGGCAATTGATAGGCATTATCTTTCTTAGCCTTATCATAAGGAGCAAGACCAGTTCCCATATCCCATCCTTCTCCATAAAGGATGATTTTAGGATCGACTTCATCCATAGCCCAACGGATCATCTGCATGGTTTTAATGTCATGAATTCCCATCAAGTCAAAGCGGAAACCGTCAATATTGAATTCTTTTACCCAGTAGAGAAGAGAATCAATCATATATTTACGGAACATTTCATGCTCACTGGCAGTTTCGTTACCGACTCCTGTTCCATTTTGATAGGTTCCGTCATGGTTCATTCGATAATAATAATCGGGAACCGTTGTTTGGAATGGCGCATCCATCGTTGAGAAGGTATGATTGTAAACAACATCCATAATAACACCGATACCAGCGTCGTGATAAGCTTGGACCATGGCTTTCAAATCACGGATAGCTTGACCTGGATCATTTGGATTTGTAGACATGCTAGTTTCTGGAGCATTGTAGTTTTGTGGATCATATCCCCAGTTATAAGTTACATTTCCATCTGCGTCGTATTCTTTATGACGGTCAGCAATTGGTTGCAACTGAACATAGTTGACACCAAGTTCTTTGATATAGTCAAACGAAGTCGACTGACCATACTGGTTAACTGTTCCAGTTTGCGCTGCACCTAAGAAGGTTCCTCTTAATTCTGGCGCAACACCAGATGTTTCAGACTTAGTCAAATCACGGATATGCATTTCATAAATGACTGCTTGGCAAGGATTTTCCAAACGCCAAGTTGCTTCTGTACCATGCTTAACCTCAAAACCTTCGACCTGACGATCTTGGTCTGAAATGATGGCTGAACGTTTTCCATCAGGACTTGTCGCTATTGTATATGGATCACGAGTTAATGACTGGTGATGAGGAAAGTCAATTTGGTAGTGATAAGCACGACCTGCTAGGCTTTCTGGAATTGTTAAACTCAAACACCAATGGTATTATACTTGTGGCTATAGGAATAACTATTTCCTCGCTCCATTTCAAAGGTTTTAAAGATAGGAGCGTCATTCTTCGCTGATTCATAGACTACTACTTGGACAGAAGTGAGCTGTTGGTGCCCATAAGCTAAAACTTGTTTCATTTTCAGAAACTTGACATCCCAACTCTCCTTGATAACCCTCAGTGGTGGTCAAAACTCGCACTATTGATTGCCTTGTCAAAGGCAAAAGGATTTTGGTCCTTATAGTGTGGACTGGCAATGGCAGGATTTTCAGAATAATAAACTGTATCGTCTCCATCCAAAATCCAAACCTCTGTTAAAAGTGGATAGTAATTGAAGCGAATAGGATATTCTTTGTTGGCACCGTCTTTTTCAACGCTAAAAGTCATGGTCTCAAGTGCTACTTCACTCGATTGAGTCAGTGAAAATTTAGCTCCAAAATATTCTTCTTCTTTGATAAGCTCTACTGAATCTAGAGGTTTTTTGCTGAAACTGCAAGCCTCGTAGGCTTCATCCTTGCGATGGTAATGAATAAGTACAGGATAATTGTACATAGTTCTCCTAATTTCTAAATTAAATTTGATTTTTTATATGTTACTCATAATTTCTTGATCAATCGTCCCTCACGATTCACAAAAACTCAATGTGATTATGGCATACTTCCAAATCTACTGGTGTATCGCCACCGTATTCTCCATCAAGGTTGAGCATAAATGGCTCTTCCTGATCCAAAGTTTCAATTCGGAGTTTACTAGTTTTCAGATATTCAACATTGACATCTGACACGTGTTGTACCTCCGTTCATGGCTTTCGAACTAGCAGACTCAACATATCTAGGATTTTTATCTGTCTTTACTAGAATAAGCGTGAAAATTGCCATCATCCAGCTTGGTATCAGGTGCAAATTGCTCAAATCCACCGATAGAATTGGTCAAGGCAACAAAGACAAGAGAAACTTCTCCTGTAAAAATTCCCCAATCATGGTAAATCCGAACAGGACGGGCTTTGGATTTTGGGAACATCTCGATGCCTTTAGCAACGTAGGTACAGATAACCCAGACGCGTCTTCAGTTCACTCGGAACACTAAAGGTTAACTCTGTAAGAGCTCCTGCCGCAGCAATATTGATGAAATACTTATCGCCAAAGGCACGACCAATATCAATTTGCTTGGTTTCATTTTTAGCAATGATCTTCGCTGCAGCAACTGGATCCCCCATAGGGATTTTCAATGCTCTAGCATAGTCATTGGTAGTTCCGGTAGGAATGATGGCTATCTTTGGACGATGTACCAGAGGTGCAATTCCATTAACCACTTCATTGATGGTGCCATCACCACCAGCTACTAAAACCAAATCAAAGCCAGCTTTTGCAGCTCTTTCTGCTTCTTTCTGGGCTGACAGGGGTTCAGGTTTGGTTTGGAAAGCACTGGTTTCATAGCCTATGCTCTCTAACACTTCTAGGACTTCTGCGATATTTTGCTTGATAATTTCCTGGCCTGATGTCGGATTATAAATGAGACGAGCGCGTTTTTTTTCTTCTTTCATAGCTTACAAACTCTCAAGCCAAGCTTCATCACGAATCTCTATTCCCAGTTCTTGTGCTTTTTGGAGCTTGCTTCCTGCATCTGCTCCTGCTACAACAAGGTCTGTTTTTCGACACACTACCAGTAACCTTGGCTCCTAGACTTTCTAATTTTATTTTTTTAGCTTCTGAGCGATTAAGACGCTCTAGCTTTCCTGTCAATACGACAGTTAGACCAGACAAGGATGCATTTGCTGCAACTGTCTGTCCTTTGTAGTCTAGATTAACACCTGATTCTTTCAATTCCCTTAAAAGGATTTCAGAACCCTCTGTAGCAAAATAGGTCTGTAGGCTTTGAGCAATGACACTCCCCAAACTTTCGATACTTGCAATTTCTTCAGGATTGGCTTGTGCTAGTGATTCGATTGAGTGGAAGTTTTGTAAAAGCAACTGACTTGCCTTACTTCCTACATGACGAATCCCCAAACCAAACAAGAGTTTTTCAGCAGAATTTTCTTTGGATGCTTGAATAGCCTGGTAGAGTTTTTGAGCAGATTTTTCCTTGATACCATCTAGCAAAAGCAAATCTTCCACAGTCAAACGATAAATATCTGCAACATCCTTAACCAAATCGGCAGCAAATAGTTTCTCAACGATCGATGGACCAAGGCCAGAAATATTCATAGCATCACGCGATGCGAAGTGCGTCAAGCCTTCCTTGATTTGAGCAGGGCATCGCGGATTGATACAACGAAGGGCAACCTCATCTTCAAAATGCAAAAGCTTACTGTCACAACTTGGACAGTTTGTTGGAATATCTAGTCTTTCTTCTGACACTCGCTTGGATTCTACCACTCGTAGAACAGCTGGAATGATATCCCCTGCCTTATAGACAATGACTGTGTCATCCTTACGGATATCCTTTTCAGCGATATAGTCGACATTATGAAGAGTTGCACGACTTACAGTTGTACCTGCAAGTTGCACTGGAGTAAGATTAGCAGTCAGAGTCACAACTCCTGTACGCCCCTACTGTCCAGTCAACAGAAAGAAGTTTCGCTTCTTTTTCTTCTGCTGGGAATTTATATGCTACTGCCCATTTAGGTGCTTTGACTGTAAATCCTAGTTGCTCCTGACCAGCTAGATCATTGACCTTAATCACAACTCCATCGATATCATAAGGCAACTGATCTCTTTCTCGACCAATTTCTTGAATAAACGCCCAAACCTCATCCATACTATGAGCTAATAGACGTCTTTGATTAACCACAAAGCCTAATTGTTCTAAATGTTTCAAAACCTTCTCTTGACTATCCCGAGTTGAAGGACTAGCTTCCTGATAAAGGAAGGTTGCAAGATTACGTTTGGATACTACTGCTGTATCTAACTGACGAAGGGTTCCTGCAGCAGCATTTCTTGGGTTGGCAAATTCTGGCTCCCCATTTTCTTGACGAGATTGATTGACCTGGTCAAAAGAAGCTCTCGGCATATAACATTCACCACGAACAGTAATATCTAATTTTTCTGGTAATGATAACGGAATGTCTTTCACTCGTTTAAGATTTTCAGTGATGTTTTCACCGATGGAGCCATCACCTCGAGTTGCCCCAGCAACAAAAATTCCCTGCTCATAAGTCAAGGAAATCGATAAACCATCAATCTTCAACTCACAAATATAAGTGACATCATCCAATTCTTTACGAACACGCGCATCAAAGGCGTCGAGTTCTTCACGTGAAAAAGCATCCTGCAAACTATAAAGAGGATACTGATGACTATATTTCTCAAACCCATCAAGAATCTTTCCACCAACACGATGTGTCGGACTTTCTGGTAAAACTTGGTCAGGATGAGCTTTTTCTAACTCTACCAATTCACGATAAAGACGGTCATACTCACTATCAGATACAGATGGATTATCACTTGTATAATACTCTGTCGCATAGCGATTGAGCAGTTCAACGAGCTCTTTCATTCTTTCATTCATAGAACCATTTTACCATAAAAAGGACTCTATAAACAATACTCAAGCTCTAAAAAAGAAAATGAGAAGGATATTTCTATCGCTTCTCATTTATTTTTATTTTTTACGATTCAAAATAGCGTTCAAGACGATGGCTACTGTACTTGCAATGACAATACCATTTGAGAAGAACATTTGTAATTCAGTCGGTAAAGTATTGAAGAGATTACTTCCATTCAATCCAACCCCAGCAGAGATAGAAACTGCTGCAATGAGGAAGTTGTGTTCATTGTGTTCGAAGTCTACACGCGCCAAGATTTGCATCCCTTGGAGAGACACGAAACCGAACATGACGAGCATAGCTCCACCAAGAACAGGGCTAGGAATAATCTGAGCCAAGGCACCAAACTTAGGTAAGAGACCGAGCAAGATAAGGAAACCAGCTGCGTAATAGATTGGCAAACGAGTACGAATACCTGAAAGTTTCACCAAGCCTACGTTTTGTGAAAATCCTGTATAAGGGAAGGTATTGAAAAGTCCACCAAGTAAGACAGCAAGACCTTCAGCACGATAACCATTGCGGAGACGAGTGCTATCGATTGGATCCTTGGTAATATCAGAAAGGGCAAGATACACACCAGTTGATTCTACCATTGATACAGTAGCGATGATACACATCATTACAATAGAAGAAATCTCAAATTGTGGAGCACCGAAGTAGAATGGAGTCGGGATATGAACTAGTGGAGCTTCTGCTACTGGAGAGAAGTCAACCAAGCCCATAGTAGCAGCAATAATGGTACCTGCAATCAAACCAATCAAAATGGAAATAGATTTGATAAATCCTTTAGTAAGAATATTAACCAAAAGAATAATGAGAACAGTAATCATTGCCAAAGCTAAACTTTGTCCAGTAGGTTTTTCAACGTTATTTCCCATATTTCCGATAGCAACTGGAATCAAGGTCAATCCGATTGTTGTAATGACAGAACCCGTTACGATTGAAGGGAACAGATTGGCAACCTTAGAGAAGATACCTGAAATCAGGATAACATAAATCCCTGAAGCAATCAAAGCTCCGAACATTGCACCACTACCATGACTCTGACCGATCATGATAAGAGGAGCAACAGACTGGAAGGCTACCCCAAGAACAATAGGCAAACCAACACCAAAATGTTTATTGAGTTGTAATTGTAAAAGAGTTGCAACCCCACACATAAAGATATCTGTTGAAATAAGGTAGGTCAACTGTTGAGCTGAATACCCTAAAGCACTTGCAATCATGATTGGTACCAGGATTGAACCTGAGTACATGGCTAACAAATGTTGCAAACCAAGAACGGCTGCCTGTGAGTGGTTTTCCTGTTGCTTCATTAGATATCTGCCTCCTTGAAGATAACTTTTCCATTTTCAAAACGCTCTAATCGTGCGAGTGATACTACTTGATGACCTGATTTTTCTAGTAGTTCACGACCATCTTGGAAAGATTTTTCAATCACAATTCCGATAGCTTCAACTCTAGCACCAGCCTGTTCAATGATCTGAATCAAACCTTTAGCTGCTTGACCATTAGCCAAAAAATCATCAATAATTAATACTTTATCTTGAGGAGATAAGAACTTCCCTGCAATGGATACGGTACTAGTAACTTGTTTAGTGAAAGAATAAACCTCAGCAGTCAAAATTCCTTCATTCATGGTAATATTTTTTTGCCTTCTTAGCAAAAATCATGGGAACATCTAACTGTTCAGCCACGTAAAGGGCTGGAGCAATTCCAGATGCTCTCAATGGTTTACTAACCTTAGTAATGCCCGCATTTTTAAAATGCTCTGCAAAGGTACGACCAACCTCGCGCATCAAGGAATAATCAACTTGGTGGGTCAAGAAAGAATCCACCTTAAGAATATTCTCACCAAGAACGTTTCCGTCCTTTAAAATTCGTTCTTCTAATAATTTCACAATAACCTCCGAAATAAAAAGAGACTTACTAAGTAAGCCTCTAGTAAATAAAGAAATAGATTTAACACCTATCCTTATATCTCTGCAGCTTACTCATTGTTAGGTATTTACGGTACCTTGTAGAAACGCCACGCCAATTCATGGCATAAATAAGTAATCATATTTTTAGTGAGCATCTCCATTCCAGATAGAGTTCTTCACAATCACATAATCTACATGTCTAAGATCAGCTACCTTTCGACCTCCAGCATAAGAAATCGAACTTTGCAAATCTTGTTCCATCTCAGTTAGGGTATCTTGTAAATGTCCTTTGGCAGGAAGAAGAATTTTCTTACCTTCAACATTCTTATAGGCACCTTTTTGGTATTCTGAAGCTGAACCATAGTATTCTTTGAATTGTTTACCATCAACTTCAACTGTTTTACCAGGACTTTCGATATGGCCTGCAAAAAGTGAACCAATCATAACCATACTTGCACCGAAACGGATAGATTTAGCAATATCTCCATGTGTACGGATACCACCATCAGCAATAATCGGTTTACGAGCAGCTTTCGCACACCAGCGGAGGGCGGCTAACTGCCAACCACCAGTACCAAAACCAGTTTTAACCTTAGTAATACATACTTTACCTGGACCGATTCCGACCTTAGTAGCATCTGCTCCAGCATTTTCAAGTTCACGCACAGCTTCTGGAGTTCCAACGTTACCAGCAATTACAAAAGTCTCTGGCAATTCTTTCTTGATGTGCTGAATCATAGAAATCACGCTGTCAGCATGACCATGAGCAATATCAATGGTGATGTACTCTGGTGCATCAGCCTTTAATTGACTCACAAAATCATACTCGTAGTCTTTAACACCTACCGAGATTGAAGCAATCAAGCCCTGATCGTGCATACGTTTGACAAAAGGAATGCGTCCTTCTTCATCAAAACGATGCATAATATAGAAATATCCACCCTTAGCAAGTTGTTCAGCAACATTTTCATCTAGGATTGTTTGCATATTGGAAGGAACAACTGGTAATTTAAAGGTATGCTTTCCCTAAAGTTACCTGCGTGTCAGCCTCTGCACGACTTTTAAGAACACACTTGTTAGGGATTAGCTGAATATCTTCATAGTCAAAGATCGGAAATTCGTTTAACATATTTCTCTCATTTCTCTTGTTTAGACCTTCCTAAAGTTAGGAATAGTCTCGTCTTTTTCCAGACAATTACTCTAACAAGTTTACAATAATGTCCGTTTTTTTGTCAATTGTAATGACCGAAAACAAATAATGTTCGTTTTTTCGTTTTTCAATCAAGGAGATAACTAGACATTTACCCTGAATTTGTCTTACCTTTTAAATTTCTACCTAGATTTTCGATAAAGACTTTTTCAAAGGACTCCATCTTCCTTACAAAATCTTGATAGCTTTCAACTTGTCCAGGGACTTGGATAGACCATTTTCTTCAACAGGGATCCATAGCCTGCTAGCTTACCTATCTCATTATCAACTACCTTTTCCTTGCTCGGAAAAACAAGCCCAGCCTGCTCAGCTTTTTAAAAATATAAGAATAAGAAATCAGCTGGAACAAGTCTTCACGATTGATTCCCTTTTCAGTCAATTCCAGTTTTTGTATTTAGCATCTAAGACGATTTTTTTAACTCTTTATGATAAAAAAATCTGGAAATATTTTTCTTTCACGATTAGAAAAATACTGAAATACCATCCGTCTTATCCTTATTTCTAGGATGGATGAACTCTTTTGGCAACAAAATATGAACATACTCTTCCCAAAGCCAGGCAACATCAAAAAGAATACCATGGATTTTTTGCTCTTGGTATCCTAAACCATGCTCTTCTTTATTTAGGATCATCAGGCAAAGCTCTTGCAATTTTCTGTACTCTCGAAAATAGGCATGACGAAGAGGTTTGGTTTGATTTAGTCTGATAATCTTAGCACGATCAGCTAATTTATAAGAGGGCGTTACACGCACGATTTCAGCTACGTTTTCACGACTAGTTGAGAGTTTATCTAGTACCCCTTGACCAATGCTTTTCTGGTTCTTAATGTATTCAATAGTGTGACGGACCAACTGCATGAGGGGATTATCATAGGTGAACTCTCTCGTTGTGTAGGCAACATTTCCCGTGAAAGGAAGATTTTTCTTGAGATGGTTTCTTACATCAATCACTCCCTTAACATTACTGTCGTTATGAGAAAATCGATGATATTCCTTATAAAGACCTTTTCGAATAGCAGCTTGTAGATACTTGGGGAAAGAGATACATCAAAAGTTGATAGAGTTTATCTTCACGCGACAAAGCTACATCTAAACTAGTGAGATTGATATGAAGAACCTTTTGTAAAAGATAATGTAAAAAATAGTCATCGCCTTTAATCGAAAAACGAGAGGAGATTGTTAATCGCTCCTGACCATAGCCCAGAAAACCAATCACATTTCCTGTCTTGATTTCCTGATTGACCGTTTCCAAAATCTTTTGTTTCTTATCCAAATCTGGAGAATATTCTAGGTCATTTGGGAAAAACAAAGATACTATCCTCTCGAGAAAGGTTATCCAGTGTTCTATCAAGAAGTGTTTGACTTAGGTTGGGATATTCTGCGACAAAAGTCTTCTTTAGCAATTTCATGATGATTATCAGTTATCCGCATCTTTATTTTCATCGCTTTCTTCGTCACCTACATGTTTCTGAATAGTTTGCTCATTTTCTTTTTAAATCAAACGCTTTTTCAATATTTTTTTAGTTTTTCAACTTCCTCATAGGAACCACGTAGATAATCTTCCAAAAGTGGTTTGAGATAATCAGACCAGAGTAATTCATAGTCAAAGTCTACATCCTGCAACTTAAGGAAATAACTTGGTCCGATATGATAATGACTATTTAATTCCTGAACGTTTTCGATAGCAACATTCAAGTTTCTTAAACGTTTTTTCGCTTCTTCAGCTTTATCACCAAGAGCAGTGTCGAGCATACCTAATTGGCTTTCAGCAGTAACTTCAACAAAACGGAAACGACGACGCATAGCAAAATCAAAGGTATCCACTGAGCGGTCAATATCATTCATAGTTCCAATGATATAGACATTTTCAGGGATATAAAATTTCTCATCAGTCTCATGTAAATTAGCATACTGGGTAGAAACACTTCCCTTTTCACCACGATAGCCAGGATCGATAGAGAAAAAGAGTTCACCAAAAAAATCTTAGAAATCTCACCACGGTTGATTTCATCAATAATGAATACAAAGTTTCTGTCTGAATCAATCGTTGAGGGATACATAATCACACAATCCATAACTTTCTTTCATGTGATCCAAAACAATTTTGTGGTAAGTTTGGTACTTTAGATGAGTCTCCTCGCCCTTGTATAAAAGATATACATTTTCTTTAGTGGCAACAGGAGAATCAAACTTCACATTCCCTTGGCTATTTAAACTAGCTGGAACTGAACTACGAGGAAACAAATATTGTCCCTGTTTCTCATTGATAGCATCCGTTAGTTTAGTCCAAGCTTCATCAAAATTATCTTGTACCTCCAGTCTTCTGAGCTGCTTTAGCCTTCTGGCAAAACTGCTTAAAAATACCATCTTGTAATTTAAACTCAATAGCTCCATCCCCATTTGATACCGGTCTTAACCCCTCCACAAAATCCGTATAATCATAGGATGGGTGAAATTGTACAAATCCGATTTGGTCTTCGTTGCCACCCGTTAACTCCATAGCAATTTCTTTAGCAAGATAAGTTTTTCCTGTACCAGGTGCACCACGGAGGATGAGGTTTTTGGATTTTCTTAATATACCACTATAATTAAATAAAAAAATCATTCCTTAACATAGTTTCACTTTCTAATTTTTTTATACTTTTTTTCCAATTAGGATGATTCAAAAAAATAGTCATAGTCTTGAATTATGATTTCATCACTTGCAGCAAATTTTATTAACTGGTTAGTCTCTTTAGTTCGATACTTAATATCTGATGGAAACCATATTGTTTCTTGCCCCGTAAAGAAAAACCACTCCTCTCTATCAATGTCATTAAGTTAGTAATCTAACTATTTGAATAGGAGATAGGATTGAGATCATCAAAGTGATTCTCTATCCTATCTTCTATTTTTGCATAACAAATAAAGGTTTTTCACCCTATTTTTTTGAGATTTATGTTACTCTATAGATGAAATCAACTACCGATTGTACTTTTATTTTTTTCTTGGATATTTTTCGATTCGGTCGAATAATAGATAACTGTTTCTTGAGGTAGTTTTTTTCAACTGGAGAGAAGAAAGGAACCGTTAAAAACAAACGGCAGGCATAAGCCGCATCTGAGAAACACACTTTATATCTTTGTTTTTTTGTAGACTACTGTCGATGGCAACTTGCGAGGTTAACCAACGACAAAAGTTAAAATTTGTAAATCGGGCAAAAGATTTCTTGGAGAATCCTTCCTTCTTTTTGGCATGAAAATTGACCAAGCCAATACTGTATTTCAGATCACGAAAAACTAGTCTCTATGCCCCATCTGCTGGCGTAGAGATTTTTTTAATTGTTGGACTGAATAGTCTGTATTTGTCACTAAAGTTTCGTATTTTTCCTTCTTCCACTTCTAAACGCACCATACGAAAAGGAAGTTGGTATAGTTCAACAGGGTCATGTTTTTGACTTGTTTCTGGAAGAAAATCAAAAGTAGAATTGTGTGGAATAAAATGATAGTCATTGGGGAAATCACGATAAAGTTTTTTGAGCTGATTGGTTTGCTTTCGTGATAATTTTAGAGAAAAGTTTTGATCAAAAACACTCTGTATTTGGCAAGTTGAAGGAGGAACGCATGGATTGTTTTTCCATCTCGAATTCGGATGATATAAAGCCATCCTTTTTTTCTTGAAAAATGAGCCATGAGATTGTAACTTTCATAGCCTCTATCCATGATAACAAGAGCTTTCTCGAAAGGGAGAAGCCTCCATCATCTGAATCAGAGCTAAGCGCTCATGTTGCGTATGTTTGTCTTGAATAGAAACATCTCTATACACTCCAGTCTTCAAGTCGTATAGGGCATTTATGTGTATGAGATTATAGGATTTAACATCCGTTTGGGTTTTGATAGAGGTTTCTGTATCCATGGGATTTTCGAGGAATACAGATATCACTCCCATCTGCAGCTAATATCGGAAGATTGGTGTTAAGTGGAATAGGTGCTGTAAATTCTTTTAAATAAGGTATAGAAAGTCCCTCAGGTTTTTATCTGATAGCGTCTTTGAACAAAGGCTGAATTTGAAACTGTCAGTCTAGCATCTAGTAATTCTTTTTGACAGTGATTTTTCCTCCCATTCCCAGAATGGTACGAATCATGGTTTCTAGTGATAACCTTCTTTTTACGAGTAGTACTGTTCATCTTGTTTGACGAGCTCAACTTTTTGACTAAGGATACTCTGAATACTCTTATTCAAGTGGGCTTTTTATCTGTTTTTATCATGGGAAGTACCTCCTTAACTATCAGTTTAGCACATAAAAAGAAACCCAAATACAGAATTGTATTTGAATTTCTTAACTTAATGACATTGCCCTCTCTATATACTCTTTTTTTCCAATCAACAATAATGGTATGCCCATCATCTAAAAACCTCTTTAACAGTCGCCATTCCACGAATTTTTCATCACAGAAACCTTTGAATCATCTTTCTTTACAAAAGGTAAATTCTTCTTTTTGACATATGTGGATTTAGCAAATAAAACGTCACCTGGTTTAATTTTTATTAAACAACTTTAACATTTTTTTGATACTGTTTATTTTTCCTCGTTGTTATGCCATCCTAATTCCCACTTTCCTTCTTCCCTAAAAATATTCAAGATAATCATCATCACCAAATTTTTGTACCAACAAAAATAGTTATTTTGTTCACTGTTCATTTGAATACTCCTTTAATTAACTTTTTACAAGTAAGTTCTATTAATATATAGTTCACCTCTAGCATATCACATCTATCAAAAAAATGAAAAGAATTTCTAAACAAAAAGCCCAGTGTTAGGGAGCTTAAATATCTCATAACACTAGACTTCTTTTTATCTTAATAATACTCTCCTGACGGTAGTCCCATGAGTTAAAGGTATCTGACAGGTGCATCATGATTTTATCAATATCAAGACCTTTACGGATCACAACTGGAGCTGGTGAAGTTGAACGTTCTCCTCCTTGTTCTGGGATGAGTTTGCCGTCTTTATCGACCATAGAGACCATCACACCTTGCTCGTAGCGTGTTTCAATCGTTTTGTCAGGTTGGATGGATGCCACGTAGTCGTCTGCTTCGATGACAAGGTCCACTGCTCCTTCGATACGTTCTCCGATTCCTTCCACCTTACCACGATTTCCTTTTCCAGATGGGTTTGCAGATGAAGCGTAGACCATCTTGCCTTCTTCCCAAAGTTTGGCAGCCAATTGTTCACCAGCTTTCCCAAACTTGATGACAAAACAGCTCGTTCCACGAACGTCAGTCATAAGTTCTTCACGGCCATCACCGTATGCTTTGAGTTTTTCAAAAGCTTCTGGTTTCCATGGAAGTATACAACCAAGTAGAATGTCTTCGTCCCAATGTTTTTGGTAAAAGGCTTCAATTTCTGGGTTGAGTTGTGCTAAAGCGCGAAGTTCATCCATGCTACCGCAAAGAACAACTCCTGGTTTGTTACGGTTACGTTCTTTGGCTTCAAACTTGCGTTCAAGTCCCTGCCTTATCGCTCGTCATGATGATGTAGCCAACTTTAGTAGGGCAAACGATACAACCGCCCTCACCTTTTTAAAAATGTCATAGCCTTCTTGTGAAAGTGTTCCGTTCCATTGAATATGTTTTTGTCATAGTTCTATTTCCTTTTCTAGTTTTTCTAATCTTGCCAGTAGGCTGGGCGCTGTTTTTTTCATAAGCAGCAATCAACTCTTCATACTGCAAAGTGATACCAATATCATCCAAACCATTTAAGAGCTTGTGTTTCCACTCACTATCGATTTCGAAAGTGAATTCTCCAACTGGGGAGATGATTTTTTTGTTGTTCCAAGTCCACGGTTACTGGGTCGCTTTGGTTGTAGCTGGGCTAATTTTTTTCTCTAACCTCTCTGGGCTGTACAATAGGCAACATGCCATTATTGAGTTCATTATTGTAATGAATATCACCGAAAGATCCTGCAATCACGACTTTAAAACCGTAGTCCGCCAGAGCCCAAGCTGCGTGTTCTCTGGACGATCCTGCGCCAAAGTTATCCCCTGAGATGAGAATACTGGCTTTCCGATATTCAGGTCGGTTAAAGACAAAGTCTGGGTCCTCGGTGTACTTGTCATCCAGATAACGCCAAGCGTACATGAGGTACTTACCAAAACCTTTTTTATCAATTAACTTGAGAAACTGCTTGGGAAGGATTTGGTCAGTGTCGATGTTGTCATTCATAAGAGGAACGGTTGTTCCCGTATAAACTGTAAATTTCTCCATATCCTCTCCTTACTGGGCTTCTGGCATTTGCCGAACATCTACGAAGCGGCCTGCGATAGCTGCCGCAGCTGCCATGGCTGGACTACAGAGATGGGTCTTAGCGCCAAATCCCTGTCTATCTTCAAAGTTACGATTGCTAGTTGAGGCGCAATGGACACCATCAGGTACCTTGTCAGGATTCATCCCTAGGCACATGGAGCAACCTGGGTCCCTCCACTCAAAGCCAGCATCTTGGAAAACCTTATCCAAGCCCAACTTTTCAGCAGCTCGCTTGACTGGTCGAGATCCTGGTACTACAATTGCTGTCAAGTTGGGAGCAATTTTCTTCCCTTCGACAAATCGAGCAGCCAGTTGCAAATCGCTAAGTCGAGCATTGGTACAAGAACCTATAAAAACATAGCCAAGTTCGATATCTGCTGGTTTCTGACCTGGCTGTAAATCCATGTAATGATAAGCACGTTCATCATTCATATCCTTTATTTCTGGGAAGCTACTATCAAAATCAACACCCATAGCTGGATTGGTTCCCCAAGTCACCATAGGAGCCAATTCAGAGACATCCATTCGGATAACCTTGTCATAAACAGCATCGTCGTCGCTAACAAGCCTTTTCCAATCAGCAACTGCTGCGTCAAAATCCTTTGGAATACACTCACGTCCCTTTAGATAGTCATAAGTTGTCTGGTCTGGGTTCATAATTCCCATCTTTGATCCAAACTCGATGGACATATTGCAGATGGTCATTCGCTCTTCCATGCTCAAGGCATCAATAGCCTGACCTCGATACTCCACCACGTAGCCAACACCACAAGCAACGCCGTACTTGGCAATCAAGGCTAGGATGAAATCTTTGGCATAAACTCCTTTTTGAGGAACTCCTGTGAATTCCACCAACATTTTCTTTGGCTTAACCTGCCAAATGGTTTGAGTTGCAAAGACATGTTCAACCTCACTAGTTCCAATTCCGAATGCAATCGCTCCAAAAGCTCCATGGGTTGCTGTATGGCTATCACCACAGACGATGAATTTTCCTGGTTGTGTTCGTCCTGTTTCTGGACCAACCATGTGAACGATGCCCTGTTTTTCAGAACCATGGGCCGCATGTTCAATCCCGAATTCCTCAACATTTTCTGCCAACTTATCAATTTGAGCCTTGGATATTACATCTCGAATATCATAAATATTAACCGTCGAAACATTGTGGTCAAAGGTCCCAAATGTTAAATCTGGTCGTCTCAATCTACGCCCTGCATCACGCAATCCTTGAAAAGCCTGAGGACTGGTCACCTCGTGAATATAGTGTTGATCCACATACATAAGCTGTGGTTGTCCCTCTTCTCCTGTGATCACATGGAGGTCCCATAATTTATCAAAAATCGATTTTCCTGCCATTCATTACCTCCATACAAAATACAAAGCTACTAGAGTAGTCACTATCCCTAAGAACCAAACTGTTTTAAAGTACCATTTCCTAGTCTTGTGATGAAAAGAGATTCCTGCCAACCAGGCACCAAAACCACCACAAAAGAATGCAAATGATAGTAAATATTTTTCTGGGATGCGCCAAGCACCTCTTCTTGCCTTGAATTTGTCAATGCCATAGATCAAGAAAATGATAAGATTCCAAATCAGGAGGGCAGAAGTTATTCCTTCGTTTAGTTTCATAGTCTTGCGATAATGGCTTCTGTCATTTCCTTAGTCGAAGCCTGTCCTCCTATATCTCTCGTTAAAATGCCAGCAGCTAAAGTTTCTTCTACAGCATGTTCGATACGCTGCGCATCCTCATAACGTCCAAAGCTGTCTCTCAGCATCATGGCAACTGATAAAATCATGGAAATAGGATTGGCAATGCCTTGTCCAGCAATATCAGGTGCCGAACCGTGAATCGGTTCATAGAGACTCGGACCATCTTCAGAGTGGCTGGCTGATGGCATAACCCCAAGTGTACCAGATAGAACGCTTGATTCATCAGATAAGATATCTCCGAAAAGATTCTCTGTCACGATAACATCGAACTTAGCTGGATTTGTAATCATGAGCATGGCAGCCGAGTCTACTAGCTGATGTTCCAAAGTTACATCCGGAAAATCTTTTGCGACTTCATCAGCAACTCTCCGCCATAGTTTTGATGTTGCCAAAACATTTTGCTTATCGATACTGGTAACAACTTTTCTCCGACTTCTTGCAATTTCGAAGTAGCTTTGCGTATAATCCTCTCTACTTCTTCATAGCTGTATTCATTGATATCACGTGCCGATTTCTCTTCAAGGATATGATCTCCAAAGTAAATCCCACCCTGTCAACTCACGCACTACCACAAAGTCAACACCAGTTATTCGTTCTGGCTTCAGAGGTGACAAATGCTTGAGACTCTCAAAGATTTTTAACCGGGCGAATATTGGCATAGAGATTGAGTTCCTTTCGGAGTACGAAGCCCTTGTTCGGGTCGAACTGGAGCATCATCATACTGAGGACTACCGATTGCAGCGAGTAGAATAGCATCCGCTTCTCTAGAAGCCTTGAGCGTTTCGTCTGGCAAGGGATGTCCTGCAGCATCAATACCCGCCCCTCCAAAAGGTCGTCTGTCAATCTCATAGTCAAAACCTGTTTTTTCAGCTAGAGCCTCCAAAACTTCTAAACCAGCTTCCATGATTTCTGGTACTTATACCATCACCTGCTAGGGCAACTATTTTTTTCTTGTCATAGCTTTCTCCTTTATACGGTAGGCATGTCGCGATAGGAAACTGTTGTTCCCATCTCACCAGCATTTTCTTTTTGAACAAAGGTATTGGCATTAATGTAGGCAATAGCCGAAGCCTTCAACACATCGAAATCAAGTCCAGCTGCGTTAAAGATAGTCTCTGTATCTCTGTTTTCAACAGTGACCAATACACGTGCCTGGGCATCAATCCCATCCGTTACCGCATCAATCGTATAGGATACCAAGCGAACAGATTGATTAAAGAATTTATCAATAGCATTGAAAATAGCTTCAACAGAACCTTGACCTGTTGCATTAAATTCAACTTTCTCACCATCAAAATTAGCTAATCTAACTGTCGCTTCAATGTCATTTTCAGAATGGGTTTGAAGTTGCAAGTCATCAAAGTGAAAACCTTCTGGATTTTCAACCATGGTGCCAGCTACCAGAGCTCGAATATCAGCATCTGTGATTTCTTGCTTCTTATCTGCCAAGGCCTTGAACTTAGTAAAGAGTGGCTTGATATCTTCGTCTGTAAAGTCTAGAGCCAAATCTCTTAGTTTCTCAACAAAAGCATGGCGACCAGACAATTTACCGAGTGGAAGACTGTTGCTCTTGGCACCAACCAATTCAGGTGTAATGATTTCATAAGTGAGAGGATTTTTAAGAACACCATCTTGGTGAATACCTGATTCGTGAGAGAAGGCATTTCCTCCAACAACCGCCTTATTTTTTGGAACTGGAATTCCTGAGAAACGAGAAACCATTTCAGACGTATTAATCGTTTCGTTTAGGACAATACTTGTCTCTGCTTGGTAATAATCTTGGCGAATATTAAGAGCCACCGCTATTTCTTCTAAAGCAGCATTCCCAGCTCGTTCTCCAATACCATTAATGGTTCCTTCAACACGCCCCGCACCATTCTTAACAGCAGCAAGGCTATTAGCAACTGCCATTCCAAGGTCATCGTGACAGTGAGGCGAATAGATAATCTGACGATCAGTCTTAACATTGTCAATCAGATACTTGAAGATATTCCCATATTCCTCTGGTGTAGTAAAACCAACCGTGTCAGGAATATTGATATAAGTCGCACCTGCGTCTACCGCTGTTTGAACGACTTGTAAGAGGAAATCCAGCTCAGTTCTAGTCGCATCTTCAGGAGAGAATTCTACCACTTCAAATTTACTACGTGCATAGGAAACATGCTCTTTAATAGCTTCCAATATTTCCTCTTTACTTTTATTCAACTTAAATTCACGATGAATAGAACTAGTAGCGATAAAAACATGGATTTGTGGATACTTAGCATCCTTAAGTGCTTCATAACAAGCGTCAATATCTGATTTAACAGAGCGAGCTAAACCAGTTACCGCTGTTTTCTTCAAGACTTTTGCGATTTCCTGAACTGCAGTAAATGAGTCTGGACTAGCTGCTGGAAAACCAGCTTCAATTGCTGAAATTCCCCATTTTTCCAGCTGTCTTGCAATGGCAATCTTTTCCTTGATCGAAAAATTTACACCTGGTGTCTGCTCACCATCTCGAAGGCTAGTATCTAGAAATTCAACTGTTCTCATAAGATTTCCCCTTTTCTAAATTCGGTTTTAAAAAAACATCTCGCTCGGAGTTCCAAGCGAGATGTTGATTTACTCCCGCTTGGTAAGCCAAACAGGACTAATGCTTTTGCACTAGTCCGAGTACCTCAACAACAAAGCAAATTGATTAAACTTAGCTGTTTTCATGTTTGACTTTCTCCTTCGTTTGATATCTTGTTTAGTATTTTAGCATAGGAAAAACACATGTCAAGAAAAAATCCAATATTTTCTGAAAATTTCTTCAGTAAAGAATATTTTTGCTAATTGAAAGTATTTGAAAAAAATCAAGTAAATCTAATTACTTTTTTCAAGGTCAAGTTCCAACTTTTTTTCGATCAATTCAAGCACCTCTTCATCTGATAAACTGTCATCAAGTGGCACACTTATCCAGTAGTGCTTGTTCATATGAAAGGCTGGATAAATTCCTTTTTTTACCAACAAATCAGATACTTGATCATGTTTGAGGTTGACTGCTTCCACTAGTCCTTCTCTCCCCTTTTCAAGCTTATCCCAAGAGATTCTCATCAAAACAGCATACCACTTTTGATTGCCCTCATGGCGCAGAACAGCTGTATCAGAGGATTTCTCCCATAGATATTCCAATTGATTTCCATACTTTTCTTGAACGAGTGCCATGATTCTCTTGGTCTGAGGACAGAGAAATTCCTGTACCTCAAAACAAGCCTTTCGAATACCATAAAGAACTTCTAAACAAGCCTCTCGAACGCTTCCGACAAAAGTACCTCTCATACTTTCCATATGAACTTGAGGATAGAGGTCACCAGTTTCTTGGTCATAAACTTGAAAACTTAAGTTCCCATCCTCAACTGTAACCATCATGAGAAAATCTCCCTGCAAGATAGTCGAACTATAGGTCCATACACCTTGATTATCTATAAATCCATACTCTTTAGCCTTTTTACTATTAAACTGATAGGCTTTAAAAATTTCAAACATAAGCGAAAAACTGCTACCATAAGCTAGCAGTTCCTTTCTATTTTTAAAAGACAACCTTTTGTTCCATGTAATTGTGTCACACCTAATTGATTGATAAAGGTTTGACGGTTGTCCATGTCAATCCCCCACCAGGTAAAATTTCAATTTTTCCTGCAGCGTGTTCTAGGATTCTTTGATAGTGCGCAAAAACGTTTCTCTGAGAGAATCGCCAGATACACCAGCACGAGTCAGAATGCGTGTCACTCCAGCTTGGCTGAGCCAGTCAATGGCTTCCAACTGATCTTGGTCGCTCAATTCATCAAATGCCATATGGAAAACAATTTCCATACCTTTAGATGCAGCAATTAATTTTTCAAGATTGGCCTTGTCCAACTTCTGATCAGCTGTTAAGGCACCAAAGACGACACCTTGGCTTCCTGCTTGAGCAGTTAGTCGAATATCCTCGAGCATAATAGCAATCTCGAGGTCATTGTAAACAAAGTCACCACCACGTGGACGAATCATAGTCATAATGGTAGTATCGTAGTCGGCCGCCAGCTCCACAGCTGCCTTGGTTACTCCGTAGCTTGGAGTTGTTCCACCAACTGCTAGATTGTCACAAAGCTCGATGCGACGAGCTCCTGCCTGCATAGCTTTTTCAAGCAAGGTTACATTTTCAGCACAAAATTCGTAAATCATTTGATTCTCCTTGAAGATTACTTTAAATTTATTATATCATATTATTTTCGAATATGTTTTTGTTTTTATCAAGGAAAATCGTTACTTATTAAAGTTATTCTTTATCAGGAATAACCTTGAAAAGATAGTAGGTGATAAAGATGGTTAAACATCCCAAACCGATTTTGACTGGTAAAAGAGGGCAAAATAAATGGAAATTCCCATCAAGATATAAATCGATACAATAATTTTTTTCTTACGTTCACGCGCAATAGACTTGGTCTCACGAAAGTCCGCCACGTAAGTCTGATAAAGTTTGGTATGATAAAGCCAATCTTCAAAACGCTTGGAACTTCTCGAAAAACAAGCAATAGACAACAAAAGAAAAAGGAGTCGTAGAAACAAAGGGCAAGACAACTCCAACAATAGCCAGAGCCAATGACAGAAATCCAATAATCAGATAAACAATACGCATAACTTCTCCTAGTTATAAATAATCATCTATTAGTTTCCACAAAGTAAGGAATTTTTGTCAAGCCTTTTACTAAAAAAAGAGCCTGAAATTTACTTTTCAGAACTCATTTTTATTTGATTTTTTTCTTCTTCGTAATCACCATTGCTACAAACAATCTGCTTACCACCACCACGGACTTTTTTCTCCATGAGGAAGTTGCCACATTTTGGACAATCTCGTCCAACAGGCTTATCCCAAGAAGTGAATTCACACTCTGGATAGCGATTGCAACCATAAAAAGATACGATTACGCTTGGTTTTTCGTTCAATAATTTGACCTTGATGACAGCTTGGACACTCAACACCAATCTCTTTTCACGATTGCTTGTGTATGACGGCAATCTGGGGAAATTGCTACAAGCATAAAACTTACCAAAACGACCAAGTTTAATGACCATCGGACTGCCACACTCTTCACAATCAAATCCTGCTGGCTCATCCTTGATTTGGATTTTTCCATTTCCTCTTCGGCTTTGGCAACCTCTTTAGAGAAGGGGTTGGTAAAATTCATCAATGACTCGTTGCCACTGTTCTTTTTCCAACTTCGACATCATCCAGTTTACCTTCCATTTTCAGCTGTAAAGGTTACATTGACGATATCAGGGAAATATTCAACGATGAGCTTGTTAACAATTTCTCCCAACTCTGTCGGTTCAAAACGCTTTGGCTGCCAAACGCACATAATAGCGCTTTTGAATAGTTTCAATGGTAGGTGCATAAGTTGATGGGCGACCGACTCCGTTTTCTTCCAAAGTTTTAATCAGTGTTGCTTCCGAATATCGGGCTGGTGGTTGAGTGAAGTGCTGCTCAGGTTTACTATTGACCCTGCTTGACGACATCACCAACTTCCATATCTGGCAACATCTTATTCTTATCAGAGTCATTGTAAATTACCAAGTAACCGTCAAATTTGACCTGACTACCATTCGCTGCAAACTGAACTCCATTTTGAGAGAGCTTCACAGCCATGGTATCAAAGATAGCACCTGTCATCTGACTCGCTACAAAGCGATTCCAGATAAGTGTATAAAAGCTTAAGTTGGTCTTTGTCTAAGTATTTAGCGATCTTTTCAGGTGTATTAAAGACACTTGATGGGCGGATAGCTTCATGGGCATCCTGAGCACCAGTCGCATTCTTTACCTTGCTGCCATGTTTAGAATATTTACTGCCAAAACGTTCATTAATGTAGTTTGCAGCTTCATTTTTGAGCAACTGGACTGATACGAGTCGAGTCTGTACGCATATAGGTAATCAAACCTGGACGCCCGTACCAATATTAATCCTCATAGAGTTGCTGGGCAACCATCATGGTCTTTCGAGTACGGAAATTGATTTTTATTAGCTGCATCCATCTGCATAGTTGAGGTAGTATAAGGGAGTGGAGCGTTACGCTTGCGTTCTTTTTTATCTACCTGATCAACTGTAAAGTCTTTTGCTGGATAGATGAAACAAGATTTCTTTGACCTCTTCATTGCTTGTCAATTTCATCTTCTTGCCATTCATTCCATAGAAGGATGCTTGGAATTGCTTAGTCCCCTTTTTGAAGACTCCATCAATAGTCCAATATTCTTCTGGTTGAAAAGCATTGATCTCATTTTCACGGTCAATGATTAACTTGAGAGCAACAGACTGAACACTACCAGCTGACAAGCTCCTTTTTGACCTTCTTCCAAAGAATTGGTGAAATGGAATAACCTACCAAACGGTCCAAAACACGACGAGCTTGTTGGGCATCCACCAAATCCATGTCAATCTTACGAGGTTCTTTAAAAGCATTTTTTACCGCATCCTTGGTAATCTCGTTGAAAACAACACGGTTAGCATCATTTTCATCTAGATTGAGAATATGAGCTAAATGCCAAGAAATTGCTTCTCCTTCGCGATCCGGGTCACTTGCGAGAAAGACTTTATTGGCTTTTTTAGCTTCTTTTTTCAAGTCATTGATCAGAGGACCTTTCCCACGAATATTGATATATTGGGGTTCATAATTATTTTCTACATCGACTGACATACTGGATTTTTTCAAATCACGAATATGACCAACACTGGCTAAAACCTTATAATTTCTACCCAGGTATTTTTCAATCGTTTTAGCCTTTGCAGGCGACTCCACGATTACTAAATTTTTTTTAACTGTTGATTTTTTCTTCTTTGTTGCCGTAGCCACAGTATCACACCTTTTCAAAGTAATAAACTTTATAAAGTGTAAAACCATTTTTTAAAAACCTGTCAAGACTTAACTCCTATATATAGAAGAAAAGTTTAACCGATAAAAGCCTTACTAGTTCTTAAAATTCAAACTCTGCTAGCACATCTTGACCACTTGAAACAAGTTTTGCACCTTCTTGAACCAAGTGATGACAACCATCTGAACGACCATCTAAAATGCTACCTGGAATAGCAAAAACGTCTCTTCCTTCTTCCATAGCTCGCTCACAAGTAATCAAACTACCAGATCTCATCTTTGCCTCAGCAACGATAACACCCATACATAGGCCAGCAATAATCCGATTTCGTGCTGGAAAGTGATATTTCAAAGGTTCTTCACCCGGTCCATATTCACTCAGTAGCAAATGATATTCACCGATGTAGTCCTGCAGTCGTTTATTGGATCGTGGATAATAGACATCCAAGCCAGTCCCAATGACTGCAATGGTTTTTCCACCACCTTGAAGAATTGACATATGTGCTGCAGTATCAATCCCTCTAGCAAGCCCACTCACAATCACCAGCTCATTCTCCAGTTCTTCAATAACCTTACGGACTGATTTTGTCCCTGTTTGACTACAAGAGCGACTGCCTACAACCGCAATCTTAGGTAACTTTAAGAGATTTAAATCACCCTTATAAAATAACAATACTGGAGCATCATAGATTTCACTGAGAGCAAAGGGATAGACATCGTCCAGAATTGAAAATGAGGGAAATTTTTCAAAGTCATTTCTTAATCGCTCCATACTTTCAAAGGTGAGTTTATGGTAACGTTCCATAAAACCACTGATTTCTACACTCAGATGCTTCTGCTATCGTTTCTAAGCTTAATTCTTGATCATAGATTTCTCCATATTGAAGTACCTTTAAAACCTGTTGATTACTTAAACCTGCTTGTTTCAACTTATAAATCTCAAAATTATCAATCTTAATCTTCATGATAGACTCCTTGTTTTTTTCTCTATCTATTTATTCAGAAAAAGAAAAAACTTCCCAACAATTTTACTTGTTTAGAAAAGTTTTTATATTAGTTATCTTAGTAATCCGGACGAAGGACTCCCAGTGACAGTTGCCTTGGTTGCTTCGTAGTCCCCATCAATAACAACCTTGATAATGCGTTTGGCATCCTCTTCAGGCGTAGGAACCAAAGGTAGACGAGTTGGACCTGCTTCGAATCCCATATAGTTGAGTACTGCCTTAACAGGTGCGGGACTTGGGTAAGAGAAGAGAGCATTGACTTTAGGAATAAATTTACGTTGAATAGCTGCCGCTTTCTTCATATCACTTTTCTTCGATTGCAGTGAACATTTCATGCATCTCATCCCCATTTGTGTGGGAAGCAACAGATATAACTCCGTCTGCACCAAGGTTCATAGCATGAAAGCATCACCATCCTCACCAGTGTACACCAAGAATCCTCTGGTTTTATGCTCAATCAAGTAAGTTATATTGGCAAGACTGGTACATTCTTTGACACCAATAATATTTGGATGTTCTGCCAAACGAAGTAAGGTATCCGAGTCATTTCTACAACTACACGACCTGGAATGTTATAAATAATAATTGGCAAATCAGAAGCATCTGCAATAGCTTTAAAGTGTTGATACATACCTTCTTGGGATGGTTTGTTATAGTAAGGAACAATCGCAAGACCAGCCGCAAAACCGCCAAACTCTGCTACCTCTTTGACGAACTCAATAGAGTCACGTGTATCATTGGTACCAACACCAGCGATTAAAGGAACTCGTCCGTTGACAACCTTTTTGAACAGCTGCAAACAACTGAAGCTCCTCATCGTGAGTTAGAGTCGGACTCTCAGCAGTTGTTCCTGCTAGGAGAATTCCATCTGTATGATGAGCCAATAAATGTTCAATCAACTTTGGAATGGCATCGAAATTGATAGATCCATCTTCATGAAAAGGAGTAATAAAGGCTGTGATAATTTTACAATCTTTTAAATCTTGATAAGACATACAAAACACCTTTTCTATTTTTAAAGAAGGAGTTCAAAATGAACTCCTACACATTATTTCAATTCAAATTTTAATTCAGCTGTTGGGCGTACTGAGACCACGTTCATGTAAAGTCTCAAAGGATTTGAACTGAGTTCCAAGCAGCACCTTTTAAGAAGGTTATCGAAACTACCCACATATGAATACCTTTTTCTGCATCCAAATCTTACGGATACGTCCAACGAAAGTATCACGTGAACCAACAGCATTAACTGCTTGAGGATAGATTTGGTGCGCAACATCATCTTCAAGAACTGCACCTGGAAGGCAGCAATAGCTGCTTTCACTTCTTCGATTGGTGCTACTTCTTTGTTTCAATATAGACTGACTCAGAGTGAGCTGACAAAAACTGGAATACGTACACATGTTGCTGATACAGCAATGCTCTCGTCTTCCATGATTTTCTTGGTTTCATTGGTCATCTTCATCTCTTCGTAAGTGTAGTCATTATCAGTGAAGACGTCAATTTGCGGAAGAGCGTTGAAGGCGATTGGATAGTGCTTCTTATCACCACCTGAAGGCAGGATTTCCGCATGCAAATCACGTGGATTTACGCCATCATTCAAGACTTCACGAAGCTCACGTTGGGTTTCAAGAATAGCTCCCATACCAGCACCTGAAACTGCTTGATAAGTTGATACGATGATACGGTCCAAGCCCCATTTTTGACGAACGGGCTCAAGAGCCACCATCATTTGAATTGTTGAACAGTTAGGACAAGAGATGATTCCGTTGTGAGCATCAAGGGCGTGGGCATTCACTTCAGGAACAACCAATGGTACATCTGGATTTTGACGGAAGTAAGAAGTGTTATCTACGACAACTGCGCCTGCTTTAACAGCATAAGGTGCGTATTTTGCAGAAGTTGATCCACCAGCTGAGAAAAGAGCAATATCAACCCCTTCAAAAGCGTCTTCTGTTGTTTCTTCGATGGTCACATCTTGACCTTTGAATTGCAAGACCTTTCCTGCAGAACGTGCAGACGCAAGGTAACGAATCTTATCGATAGGAAGAGTTGATTCTTCCAACATTTTGATCATTTGAGCACCAACGGCACCTGTAGCGCCGACAACAGCAACTGTGTATCCATAACAAACCTCTTTCGGAATTTTCTACAAAAATTTCTATAATAGAAACATTATACTACTTTTTACCAAAAATTGAAAAGTCTTTTCCTATCTATTTTCTGAAATTGACAAGAAAAAGGCGGTGGGACAGAAATCGATAGACAAAGTCTCGATTTCTGTAGTCCCAGC